>WNFT01006566.1_pt1 | contig 10244 bp, 9 predicted proteins | sample 5400191 | NCBI WGS metagenome assembly WNFT01 (sample SAMN13153359, study PRJNA577476) | soil metagenome | isolation source: 80 cm saprolite under Madrone tree | place: USA:California | collected 2016-06-14 | reverse complement strand
GTATCCACCAGTGCCACCGCCATCTCTGGCGTCCAGCCGAACGAGTCAGGTTTGGCCTCTGCCCTGCTGAACGTCGGTCGCCAACTCGGGGGCTCGCTCGGAATCGCGATCATGGGCACCATCGCCACCACGGTGACCAGGAATCAGCTGGCCGCAACTCGGTTCAGCCATGCGGCTTTGAACGGCGCCCTGACCGCGGGCTTCAGCTCGGCCTTCGAGGTCGCCGGCGTGATAGCGCTGGCCGGATTCGTGACCGCGCTGGTCGCGGTGCGCCATCGCCAAGCACCGGCAGCCGTCGCTCCACTCGTGGAAGCCGACGTAGCCGCCTGACCGGCAACACGGAATGAGAGGGCCGGCAAAGCGCCGGCCTTCTCGACCACCGGAACTGCTTCAATACGATTTCGATGCCTGTCTTCGAACGCGGATCGGTCTCCATCAACTACGAAGTCCGCGGCGCCGGCCACCCCTTGCTGCTGCTGGCGCCAGGCGGAATGCGGTCGGTGGCGTCGATGTGGGGCGGGTCTCGTCGACCATGGATCAACCCGCTGGAGGAGCTGAGCGACCGCTTCCGGGTGATCGGAATGGACCAGCGCAACGCGGGCTCTTCAACGGCGCCGATCATCTCTGATGACGGCTGGCAGGTCTACACAGAGGATCAGCTGGCGCTGATGGACCACCTCGGCGGGGAGCAATTCCACGTGATGGGCGGGTGCATCGGCAGCTCATACGCTCTCGGGCTCTGCCAGGCGGCCCCGGATCGCGTAACCGCGGCCGTGCTCCAGAATCCGATCGGCCTCACCTCAGACAACCGGCCGAAGTTCTACGCCATGTTCGACGAGTGGGCAGGCGAGATGCGGAGCACCTACCCGGAGCTGGACGATAAGGTCGCAAAGACGTTCCGTAACCACATGTTCGCCGGTGACTTCGTCTTCGCCGTGGACCGAGACTTCGTCCGCACATGCCAGATTCCGCTGCTGGTGATGCCCGGTGGCGACGACTTCCACCCCCGTGCGGTGGCCGAGGAGATCGTGGCGCTCGCGCCCGACTCGGTGCTACTCAGTCCGTGGGGTGGCGATGAACACCGCGGCAACACTCTGCTCCGTGTGGCGGAGTTCCTCGGCGCCCACACGCCCAACTAAGCTTCTCGAGAGAAATGCGACCGGAGTTCGCGACAGGCGCTCGAAACGCAGTGCGCACGTGTCTGAACATCGGGCCTCACGACCGTGTCTGCATCATCCGCGATCGCCCGCGACAGCACATCGCCGAAGCCATAGAAGAGGAAGCGCGGGCGACCGGCGCGACCGTCCGAACCTGGACGATGGAGGATCACCTCTCGCGGCCGGCAACCTCCTTTCCGAGGTCGATCGCGGACGAAATCCTTACCTTCGCGCCGACGGCGTCATATTTCATCGGCACCGGCCAGAAAGGAGAGCTCGCATATCGCAAGCCCATGCTGGAGCTGCTCGCTCATGAGCTGCGCTGCCGGCACGGGCACATGATCGAGATCAACGATCTGGTTATGCAGGACGGGATGGCTGCCGACTACGAAGAGATCTATAGGGTCACCAGGCAGATCTATGAAATCGTCCGGCAAGCCCACACGATTTCCGTCACCACGTCGCTCGGCACCGAATTGGTCGCGACGTTTTCACCGACTCTCAAGTGGATCTCGTGCGATGGGCGCTACTGGGAGCAGGGACGTTGGGGCAACCTGCCGGAGGGCGAGACATTCACCTGCCCGCAATCCGTGGACGGTCTGATCGCCGCCGAGGAGATGGGAGACTGGTTCACAGAGAAATACGGTTTGCTGTCACCGCCGGTGCGCCTGGTGGTCAAGGGCGGCCGGCTTGTCTCAGTGGAGACGCCAGACGGTCAGTTATCAGCCGACATCTCCGAGTACATGGCCCAGCACCCCAACTCCAACCGGACCGGGGAATTTGCAATCGGCACCAACGTCGGCCTCTCTCGGATCGTCGGGAATTTTCTCCAGGACGAGAAATTTCCGGGCGTGCATATTGCCTTCGGAAACCCGTATGGATTTGAGACCGGCGCTGACTGGGACTGCCCTTCGCACGTCGATGTCTTGGCTTCACACGCCACCGTCTCGGTGGACGGCAGGACCATCATGGAGAACGGTCGCTTCCTGGTCTGATCGTCGTCAGGCTCTGGAGCGGCCCGAGTCTCCTGCGCGCTGGTGACTATGTTCTGAGCCAGAAGTGTGATCCGGAAACGTCATCTCGCCCGCGCGGATTGGAACCTGTAGCCAGTTCTCCGCGGGCGGCAGAGGGCAGCTCCAGTCCGGGTTGTACGCGCAGTTCGGGTTGTATGCGTAGTTGAAATCGACCAGCCCATCGTCGCCATGAACGTGTAGGTCGAGATACCGCCCCGCTCCATACGTTTCCTTCCCTGAGGTTGCGTCCCGGAACGGCAGGAACAGGTTGTGTGACCCCTCGGTGGCGTACAGGGTCACCTGCGCGGGCCGGCCCTCAACCTCAAAACGCACCAGGCCGTAACGCCGGTATTCCTGCTGCTCACCCTTGGTGGTCTCCATGCGGACGATTCCGGGCTGGACCTGGCGGTCAATTCTGGCCTCGATGATGAGAGCCTTGTTCTCCGGAAAATAGGCCAGCCCCTTGAAGCCACGCTGCTGTTCGGGTGTCAGGGGTGCGCGATCATCCTCTGTATAGAATTCGTTCTTGGCCGCCCTGAACGACTCGAGCTCGCTCAGCTTTCGCATGCCCTTTCCAATCGCGTCAGAACCCGAGACATTCCGCATGTAACGCGTAACCTGCGACGGTTACCAATCATGCATGGTGCCTACAGCCGAGACGCCCTCTGCGGAGGCGGACCTCATCGACTGTTTGCGAAGCGGCGACGAGGCCGCTTTCGTTTGCCTCGTCAACACGTACAGCGCCTCCCTCAAACGGCTTGCCTTGGCCTTCGTCTCAACCGATGCGGTGGCGGAAGAGGTGGTTCAAGAGACCTGGCTTGCCGTCCTGACGGGAATCTCTCGCTTTGAGGGGCGCTCGAGCGTCAAGACCTGGATCTTCAAGATCCTGACGAACCGCGCCAAGACGCGAGCAATCCGCGAAAGGCGAACTATCACCTTCTCCGAGCTGGAAGATCCGAAGGAGTCCGACCAGCCCGCCGTCGACCCTTCGCGGTTCCTACCGGCGGCTCACCCCACGTACCCGGGCCATTGGGCAAGTCCCCCGGAGGCTTGGTCTGCGTCAGCCGAAGACGCTGTCGTTGGCCGCGAGATGATGGGAGTCCTGCAGCGGGAGTTGGATCGCTTGCCACCAGGGCAACGCGTCGTGGTCGCGCTTCGCGACGTGCATGGGTGGCCCGCAGCCGAAGTCTGCGATGTGCTTGGGTTGAGCGAGGCCAATCAGCGCGTGCTCTTGCACCGCGGCCGCAGCCGCCTGCGCGGAGCCCTGGAGGCCTATTTCGCCGAGAATGCGTAACGAAAGAGCAAGCCTGGATACTGATGGGAACTCACCCATGAACGATGACACTCCCCGAGAGATGGCATGCCAGGAGCTTGTCGACGTGATCACCGGCTACCTGGAGGGAACGCTCCCTGATGCCGACCGCTCGCGTTTCGACGCTCATCTGGCCACCTGCTCGGCTTGCCAGGAATATCTCGAACAGATGAGGGCCCTCGTTCGCCTCACTGGAAAGCTGTCCCCCAAATCGCTCGAGCCGGCCACTGTCGACTCGCTTTTGGGCGCATTCCGCCGCTGGAGGGACTCCCAGACAGGGCTGTAACGTCCGGCTCGGGCCGGGGACTACACCTCTATCCGACACGTCAACGACGGGTCACGACAAAAGGAGTGTGTAGATGCAAAACGATGGTCTTCGTTCGCTCGGGCGTCCACGGAGGAACCGCACATGCGGGTGACTTCGATGACGCTAAGGGGCAGCACCAGGTGGCTGGCCTCGATTTTCCTCGTCATTGCCGTAGTCCTCGTGGGGATCGCCTGGTACGGTTCCTCGCCGGTCAAGGCAGACGACAGGCCTGGCGCGGCCAATGGACTTGGGCAGCTCAGCGGCCTGCTGCCGACGAAAAACCTTGTCCTGGAAAGCGCACTGCAGGTCGATCTTTCAAAGGAGACCGTTCGCCTGCCTCTGTACAAGGGGACGGCCAACGGCCACACGGTCTGGTTCATCCTGACCGAGGCATCTGACGCCGGGCTGGCCAAGAACAGCGGCCTGAACTATGCCCCCAAGCTCGCCAACATCGGGATCTCATGTGCCGCTTGCGTGCAGACGGTCACCCTGGATTCGCCGACGGCCGACGCCAACAAGTTCGGGCCGGCGACCGTCCACTTCCAGGGCGAGCCCGACTTCACCCCCACCCGCACGCTCGTCCCGGGACCGAACGGATTCCCGCCGGCAAGCTTTTCGCCCGGTGCGGTTGCGGGCCCCGGCTACAGCCCGTTCATCCGGATCGAAGGCAGCACCGTGGTCTACAACGCCCCGATCGTGGCCACCGGAGACGGACCGTTTGACGTGACGACCCATGCCAACACCGCGGACCGGGCGCTGGCGATTCATATCGCTCCCTCGCCGCCGCCGCCCGGCCAGTTCCTCGATTCTTGGGTCGACCTGCTGCTGGTGAAGGGCTTCGACGCCGGCCAGCCGATCCTGTACCTCAGCACCGAGGCCGGCGACCCGCTGGCCGCGGTCCTGGAGCGCTCCGTGTACGTACCTGCGCTCGCCAACGCCCCCTACAACGGTGGCGACGACTTCCTCGGCTCGGCTCGCGAGCGGCTGTTCGGTTTCATCAACGGCCAGACCGGAGCTGACAACAAGCAGTCGCAAGGGTTCCAGCACATCGTTCTTGACGGCCACGCCGCCGAGGACGCTTCGGCCGCCAACACCGCATTGATCAACGCGCTGCGCAATGGCGGCGACCTTCTTAACGTGTTCGGCGATTTTCCAACCCTCACGGATCCACGCCACGCGAGTGCGTACAGCCCGCTCTGGGACGCCCAGCTCGGTCAGTGGACGCAGAAGGCGATCGACGAAGGGTTCAACACGCGGCAGATCGATGAGAACGTCGTTTTCAACCTCGCCGCAACTCGTCCCGACCTGATCACCGGGCCGGGCGGCGCGCCTTATGGAAGCGTCGGCATCGACATCAACTGCGCGGTCATCGGGTTCACGAGCGACGCGCCCACCGCGAACCTCGTTGCTCCCGTCCCCAACTCACAGTTCCCCCCCAGGTAGACAACTCCTCCAAGCGTCTGGATCGCCCGCGGACCGGTTGTTCCGGGATCCGCGGGCCCCAGGTGCCCTGAGGCATCGAATCGATGCGGTTCCGACGATCGTCTTCCCAGACGGTCGGGTCTTGGTGGAGCCGAGCCGCCGGCAACTGCTCGCGGCTTTAGGTCTCAGACCCTTGTATCGGCGCGGCTAGATTCAGCGACCCCGATACTCGGGCTTGCGCTTGCCGGTGAAGCCGGCGTGGAACTCGCGGAAGTCCTCCGCGGTCATCAGCAGGGTCTGGGTGAACGCCTCCATCTCAATGGCACTGGAGTAGTCGGTTGAGGCCGCGCGATTGAGCATCTCCTTGGTCATCGCCAGACCCCACGGAGCGAGCTCCTTCAATCGCGTGACGTACTCACTCACCGCGGCGTCGAGCTGATCGTCGGCAAAGACCCTCGAGGCAAGGCCCCAGGCGAGAGCCTCTTGACTCGAGATCTTGCCCCCCAGCAGCAGAGCCTCCGTCGCGCGGCCGAGGCCGACGATGCGTGGGAGCATCCAGCAGATCCCCATGTCGCCGCCCGACAGCCCGACACTTGTGAACAGAAATCGGAAACTCGCCGACTCGGCCAGGAGGCGTATATCGGCCGCCGCGGCGAGGACCGCCCCTGCGCCAGCGGCAATACCGTTGACCGCAGCGATCACAGGTTGAGGGATCTCGCGCAGGTTGCGCACGCAAGCCCCAGTCATTCGCGCGAACTCGTATGCGTCGCGGGTGCCCCTCTTGATCAGCTCCGCAATGATCTCGTCCACATCCCCACCGGAGCAAAACCCGCGGCCCTGACCTCGGATCACGAGCACCCGGACGTCCTCGCGCCGCCGCAGCGAATCGGTCAGGTCGCGGATATCCGCGTACACGTCGAAGGTCAGGGCGTTGAGCCGCTCGGGCCTCGAGAACGTGAGGGTCGCTACACCGCTGCGTTCCTCATAGTCGAAGTGCTCCCATTGCCTCACGACTTGCGCACCGCTACGGCGTCGATCTCGACGAGTGCGTCCGGGTCGACAAGCGACCGCACCTCGATGAGAGTCGATGCCGGGTAATCACTCCGAAAGTACTTGCGGTACGCAGCTCCGAGCGCGCTCCGATTTTCTCTGTAAGCCTTGATATCGGTCACGTAGTAGGTGAGCTTGACGGTGTCCTCCGGCACGAAGCCCGCCGCCCGCAGAGCTACCCCCACGTTTTGAATGGCGCGGCCGTATTGGGCCACGATGTCACCCGGCTCGACGATCCGGCCGGTTGCATCTGATCCGACCTGACCGCCAACCCACACGGTGTCGCCGGCGACGGTGGCATGCGAATAACCACGGGCCGGAGGGAGCTCGGCTGGGTTCACGTTCCGAGGCCGGTCGGCCGGCTGCATGAAGGTAGTATGTCGAGACAAGGCATTTGAAGCAGGTCGCTCGGTCGGCGCATGTCGATACGTTCACCCGGGAGAACCTCCCCGACCCGGCGACCTGGCCGGATTTCCTGTTCACCCTCCCCGAGCTCCAATACTCGCCGTCCCTCAATTGCGCCGCCGAGCTTCTCGACCGTCACGTCCAGGCAGGCGATGGTGCGCGGCGCTGCCTTGTGACCGAAACCGAAATGTGGACCTATGCAGACCTCCTCAAGAGGTCGAACCAGGTCGCGCGGATTCTCGTCGAGGACGCCGGCCTCTTGCCCGGCAACCGCGTCCTCCTGCGCGGCCCCAACAATCCCTGGTTGGTCGCAAGCTGGTTCGGCGTCATCAAAGCGGGCGGGGTCGCGGTGACAACGATGCCGCTGCTGAGGGCCGGAGAGCTGCGCACGATGGCGGAGATAGCGCAAGTGAACCTCGCGATCTGTGACCACCGCTCCATCCAGGACCTGGAGGAGGCCGCCATTCCAGGTCTTAGGGCCTTCCTGTACGGCGGCACCGCCCAGGACGACATGACCAGGCTTGTCGAAGCCAAACCGGCGGAGTTCGAGAACGTGGCGACTGCAGCAGACGACGTCTGCATGCTCGCCTTCACCTCTGGTACCACAGGAAAGCCGAAGGCGACGATGCATTTCCACCGTGATGTGCTCGCCATAGCCGATACGTTCTCGCGCCACGTCCTTCAGCCGACCCCAGACGACCTCTTCGCGGCAAGCCCCCCGCTGGCCTTCACATTTGGGCTGGGGCAGAGCGTGGTCTTCCCCCTGAGGGCTCGGGCCGCGGTCTATCTGCTAGAGCAGCCCTCGCCGGCACAACTGCTCCAGGCGGTCGAGCGTCATGGCATCACCGTGCTCGCCACGGCCCCCACCGCATACCGCGCAATGGTGCCCAACCTGAGCGCGGCCGGCATCAGCTCGCTGCGCGCGTGCGTGTCGGCCGGCGAAACGCTGCCAAAGGCGACCTGGGATGCTGTCCATGACGCGTGCGGCATGCGCATCATCGACGGCATTGGCTCGACTGAGATGCTTCACATCTTCGTCTCCGCCTCCGGTCGCGAGATCCGCCCCGGCAGCACCGGCCGCGTCGTGCCGGGCTACGTGGCGGAGGTCCAGGACGCCGACGGGAGACCTGTCCCCGATGGAGAGCTGGGACGGCTGGCGGTGAAGGGTCCGACTGGCTGCCGGTACCTCCGAGGCGACCGCCAGACGACTTATGTGCAGGACGGATGGAACGTCACCGGCGACGTCTACGTTCGCGACGGCGATGGCTATTTCCGCTACCAGGCTCGCGCGGACGACATGATCGTCTCCGCCGGGTACAAGATCGCCGGTCCCGAGGTCGAAGAGGCATTGCTTCGGCATCCCGCGGTCGCCGAAGCGGCGGTCATCGGCGCACCCGACGAGGAGCGCGGCATGGTCGTCAAGGCTGTGGTGGTGCTTCAGCCTGGCGCAGAGCTCGGCCTTGACCCGGCGAAAACGCTGCAGGATTTCGTCAAGAGCCAGATCGCTCCATACAAGTACCCGCGGGCGATCGAGTTCGCCGATGCCTTGCCGCGGACGGCGACAGGCAAGCTGCAGCGGTTCCGGCTGCGAGAAAAGAGCTGAGGGCCTCTAAGCCGGGACTGAGTCTCGCGATCATCGGTGGCGGGCCCGCGGGGCTCTATCTGGCGACGCTGGTCAAGCTGCTGAACCCCAAACACCATGTCGAGGTTTGGGAGCGAAATGCCACAGACGACACTTTCGGGTTCGGGGTCGTCTTTTCCGACGAGACGCTCGGCGGCATCGAGCATGCTGACGCCGCCTTTTACGAGCGCCTCTCGAAGGATTTTGCGATCTGGGACGACATCGACGTGCATTTCCACGGGCAGGTCCTCACCTCGGGCGGTCATGGGTTTGCCGCCATCAGCCGGCAGCGGCTGCTCGCGATCCTCCGTGAGAGATGCGAGGAGTTTGGAGTCACCATCCATTACCGCGCGGTGGCCCCGCCCCTCGAGCAGCTGTGCAGCTCTTATGACCTGGTGGTCGGCGCCGACGGCGTCAACAGCCTGACCAGAAACGCTCGCGCTGACGTGTTCCAGCCGCAGCTCGAGGCAAGGCATGCACGCTACATGTGGCTGGGCACGCCAGTGGTCTTCGACGCATTCAAATTCTTTATCGCCGAGACCGACATCGGAACTGTGCAGGCCCACGCGTATCCCTACAGCGACTCGATGAGCACGTTCATCGTGGAGCTCGAGGAAGGCAGCTGGATGCGCAGCGGGCAGACCGATTCCGCTGACCGCTCATGGAAACCGGGCGAGAGCGACGATCGGGGGATCGCGTTCTGCGTCCAGGTGTTCGCTGACGCGCTGCGGGGTGAGCCTTTGGTAGCCAACAACAGCCGCTGGATCCGGTTTGCCACTCTGCGCACCCGATGCTGGCGGGACGGGAACCTGCTGCTGATCGGTGATGCAGCGCATACCGCCCATTTTTCGATCGGTTCAGGGACCAAGTTGGCCATGGAGGATGCCCTTGCGCTCGCCGCGTGCCTGCATGAAAACACCGGCGTGGATACTGCGTTGGCCGCCTATGAAGCCGAGCGCCGGCCGGTGGTCGAGAGCGCGCAGCGAGCGGCGCAGGCAAGCCTCGAGTGGTTCGAGAACATCTCCCAGTACACGCGCCAGGAACCGCTCCAGTTCGCCTTCAATCTGCTCACCCGGAGCCGGCGCGTGACCTACTGGAATCTCAAAGTTCGCGATCCCGAGTTCGTAGCCAGGGTCGACCGCTGGTTCAACAAGGGCCGTGAACCGGTGCCGCCGATGTTCGCCCCGTTCCGGCTGCGCGATCTCGACCTGGCCAATCGCGTCATCGTCTCGCCTATGGACATGTACACCGCCGACGATGGGTTGATCGGCGATTTCCACCTCGTGCACCTGGGCAGCAAGGCGCTAGGAGGCCCGGCGCTGGTCATGACCGAGATGGTCTGTGTCTCACGCGACGGTCGCATCTCGCCAGGTTGCGCCGGCATGTACAAGCCGGAGCACGAGGCGGCATTCCGGCGACTCGTCGACTTCGTGCACGAGCACCCGCCGGCGAAGATCGGGATCCAGCTCGGCCATTCCGGCCGCAAGGGTTCGACCAAGGTCATGTGGGAGGGCATGGACGAGCCGCTCGACTCCGGCAACTGGGATCTCATCGCTCCTTCGCCCCTTCCCTACCTACCCGTCAGCCAGGTCCCACGCGAGATGACGCGCGCCGACATGCAGCTCGTCAAAGACCAGTTCGTGGCCGCGACTCGGATGGCGGTTCAGGCCGGTTTCGATCTCCTCGAGCTGCACTGCGCCCATGGCTACCTGCTTGCGAGTTTTATCTCGCCGTTGACCAACGTGCGCGCAGACGAGTACGGAGGCAGTCTCGAAAACAGGCTGCGTTACCCGCTCGAGGTGTTCGACGCGATTCGATCGGAGTGGCCCGCGGCCAAACCGATCACCGTTCGGACCTCGGCTGTGGACTGGTATGACGGCGGCCTGAGCGCCGGCGACTCGGTCAAGGTGGCCCGTGCCTTCGCAGCGCACGGAGTGGATGCGATCGATGTGTCCAC
>WNFT01016663.1_pt1 | contig 10245 bp, 12 predicted proteins | sample 5400191 | NCBI WGS metagenome assembly WNFT01 (sample SAMN13153359, study PRJNA577476) | soil metagenome | isolation source: 80 cm saprolite under Madrone tree | place: USA:California | collected 2016-06-14 | reverse complement strand
TGGCGTCGCTCAGCAGATTAAACTGCAGCTCTTTGTCACCGCGGCAGCGCTCGGCAACGTCGCGCAGCACATCGCGAGGGACCACGACGGTAGTTTCGCCGCGAAACTCGATCACTTCGCTGACCGCGGTCGGGCTCCATGCACGCAAGCGCTCGACCACAACATTAGTATTTTGGCTGCTGTTCTCTGCCACAGTTTCCCGAATTCTCCAGATGCGCCGACGATTTATCCCTTATGCCAGTCGAACGCGCCCTTTTTCCAGAGGTAAATATACCCGACCAAAAGGATGGCGATGTAGACGAGCATCTCCACAAAGCCGTATCTTCCCATGGGTGCCGACTGCCGGATCATGTCCCGATAAATGTACGCCCAGGGGTACAGGAAGATCGCTTCTACGTCGAACAATATAAAGACCATAGCCACGAGGTAGAACTTCACGGAAAAGGGCTCGCGAGCGTCGCCCGTGGGCTCCATCCCGCATTCGTAGGCTTGTTGTTTGGCGCGATTGGGGCGCCGCCATCCGATCAGCACGGAAACGGCGGTGAGCGCGCCCGCCAGCGCCGTGGCTAGCAGCAGGTATATGAGAAGCGGTGCGTAGGCATGTAGGCCGGAACCACTCATGGGCGAAAAGGTATAATAGCGATTCAGCCGCAAGCGGTCAAATGCGGCGCGAAGCGGCCCGGTTTGGCCGCCGTAGGTCGAGAGAGCGCATTTCCAGATGTTGTTCGGCCACAACTCGAACGTGAAAGTCGGCGAGATGCTCTACCACGTGCAGACGGAAGACCGCGGCACTTCGCACGCCGTCATCGACACGATGGTGTATCACTGTGGCCGGGTGCTGCACCGACGCGCGAACAGTTACTTTGATTTGCTTCCGCTCGATGCCGCCCGGGAAGAAAAGTTGAAACAGAGGGTCAGCGCGCAGCATCACGCGATAGTGGAGGAATTGCGATCCGGCACTTTGAAGTTGGCGCAGCACACCATGCCCGCCGCGCCGGCTAAGGCTTCTGCGGACAGCGCGCGCGATTCCCTGGCGCTGGAATTACTGAATGCCAAGAATTGGCTCGCCGGCAAGCGCGCCACCTTGCAAGTCCTGGTTTCACAGAAGGAAAATGGGGCGGCGGTTTCCGGCGCACGGGTGAGGGCCCACATCGAGGGTGCGGCCGAGCCTGCTCAGTATTCCACGGCGACGGGGCTGGATGGAAAAGCGCAGCTCGCTTTTGACATGCCGCGGCTGGCCGGTGCGGAATGCGCGCTGGTCATTGAAGCCGACAACGGCAAGGCTCAGGCGCGCTTGCACTTTCAGTTGCGCGCCAAGCCGAAAGTTCCCGCGGCGGGATGAATCTTTGGAGACAGCAATCACAATATCGGTGAACGGAGAAGCTCGCAGCATCAAACTGGGCGCGAGCGTCGCGGACTTATTGCGCGAGATTGGGCTCGACAGCGGGCGCGTGGCCATCGAGCGCAACCTGGAAATTCTGCCGCGGCCGCAATGGGCGCAAACGCTCCTGGAACCTGGCGACCGCTACGAGATTGTGCAGTTTGTCGGCGGCGGTTAGTGATACGCTGCGAAAACTTTCTCCCAACGACCGAAAGGCGCGCTACGCTCCGCTGACCTGGCTCGCAATCGCCTCGCCCAGCTCCCGCGTCGTAGCGTTTCCCCCGATATCGGGAGTACGAATCTTTGCTTGCGCCAGAATCGTGGCGATCGCTTGCTCGACCGCATCTGCGGCCTCGGGAACTCCGAGATGGCGCAGCATCATCGCGCCCGACCAGATCTGCCCAATCGGATTGGCGATGCCTTTGGCCGCGATATCCGGGGCCGACCCGTGCACCGGCTCAAACATCGAAGGATATTCGTTTTCCGGATTGAGATTCGCGGAGGGAGCAATGCCGATGGAGCCCACTACCGCGGGACCGAGGTCCGAGAGAATGTCTCCAAAAAGGTTGGAGCCCACCACCACATCGAACCAATCCGGATGGCGGACGAAGTGCGCGGTGAGAATGTCGATGTGATACTGGTCCGTGCGGATGTCCCGATAGTCCGCCGCCATGGCGCGAAAGCATTCGTCCCAAAAGGGCATGGTATGGATGATGCCGTTCGATTTGGTGGCGGAGGTCAGATGTTTTTTTCGCTTGCGAGCCAATTCGAAAGCGAAACGCAGCACGCGATTCACGCCCCGCCGCGTGAAAACGGTTTGCTGCACGGCCATTTCGTCCTCAGTGCCTTCGTAGAGACGCCCGCCAATGTTTGAATATTCTCCTTCATTGTTCTCGCGAACGATCGTGAAGTCGATTTGACCCGGCTCCCAGTTTTTCAGAGGCGATTCGATCCCCTCGAATAGACGCACCGGGCGAAGGTTGACGTATTGCCGGAACGTGCGCCGGATGGGAATTAGGAGTCCCCAAAGCGAGACGTGATCGGGAACACTCGGATGGCCGACAGCTCCCAGGAAAATAGCGTTGAATGGCCGCAATTGACGCAGTCCGTCCTCCGGCATCATTTTCCCGGTTTGCGCGTACGTTTCGCAGCCCCAGTCAAACGGCAGCCAATGCATCCGGAAATCGAAACGCCGCCCCGCCGCTTCCAGCACACGGATGCCTTCGGGAACTACCTCTTTCCCGATGCCGTCTCCGGCGATGACCGCGATGTTAAAAGTCTTCATCAGTTCCTAACGCCCGGTACTATAGTCAATCCTCCGTCGAACTTCCACGCAACGCCGCGCCGCAACCCCACACCGCATTCGGGCACAAATCGAAAAGGCGTGACACCCAGCACACGGTCGCGTGACCCCCATCACTGCAAATCCTCCGGGCGTGAGCAAGCCTAAGTATGTAGGAGGGGCGCCATGGTAAACGACAAACGGGACCTGCTGGACGTGTTGAAGGCGGAACTCGAGTTTCTGGAAAAGGGCGGCTACCGCATCACCGCTCGGGTGCCGTGGCGCCCTCAATTTTTGTTTCAGGATTCGCCGACTTGCTTGAACTTCGACCCCACCCATCCGCAAATACCTTGCAGTGATTGCGTTTTGGTGCAGCTCCTGCCCGAAAAGCTTCGAGACCAGAAGATTGCCTGCCGCTACATTCCCTTGAACGAACGCGGCGAAACAATCGATTCTTTCTACCGTTCGGGCACGCAGGAAGAACTGGAAGCCGCTTTTTCGCGATGGCTGAAGACTACGATCGCGCGGCTGGAGCGGGAGAAAGCGGAGAGCTTGAGGGCCTCCGAGCACCCTGAGGTCCGTGTTCGTGTAACATTCGCGGCCGGTCGCTGATTCTTCCCAGCCACGGCGGTCGCTGGAAACCAACCCGCACACACCTTCACATTCCCTCGAGTAGATGCCCCAGTTTTGTTTTCTTCGTCTGCATGTAGGCGCGCGAAATCTTCGAGACTCTCGGCTGGCAAGGAACTCGTTCAACGACGCGAATGCCGGCGTTTTCAAGCTGCCGCACTTTTTCGGGGTTGTTAGAAAGCAAGCGAATCCTGGTAGCGCCGAGTTCCTTGAGGATCTTCGCTGAAAAATCGTAGTCGCGCGCGTCCGCGGCAAATCCCAGCGATTCGTTTGCCTGTACGGTGTCCATACCGCCGTCTTGCAATTGATACGCGCGCAATTTGTTCATCAAGCCGATGCCGCGCCCTTCCTGCGGCAGGTACAACAGAATCCCGGACGCAGCGCGGCCGATTTTCCGCAACGAAAGCTCCAGTTGCGCGCGGCAATCGCAGCGTAGGGAAGTCAGCACGTCCCCGGTCAGGCATTGCGAATGCACGCGCACCAGCGCCGCGGATTTTCCGCGCAAATTCCCGCGCACCAAAGCAACAGCCTCTTCTTGCGCCCCCCGTCCCCGGAACCCGTAAATGGTGAAGCGCCCGTAGCGAGTGGGCAATTCTGCACGAGCAATCGCGCGCACGCGTGCGGATTTTAGTTTGGAGCGCTTGCTGGATCGGGATTTCGCGGCCATGGCAATCGAGCAGTATAGCAGGTCGAATTTGGCGGCAAAAATTGCCGTTCCAATTGGTATTGAGTCATCTCTAAGGACGAGATCAGAGGGCGTTTGCCAGGCGGCGCATTAATGCATCTTTAGCCTATTGGTCGACAACAATTTGGCCCTTCATTCCTCGGTGGCCAAGCCCGCAAGTGTGGCAGCACCTAAATGTATACGTGCCCTGTGTTTGCGCTAAAAACTCAATGGTTGTTGTTTCTCCCTTTTTGAGCTCCCAACGGTCTTGCGCTGAAACAAAAACTAGCCCAGGCGCACCGCCCGGGGCTGCTCCGTCGGCAAGAGCCGCGATTTTGAAACCATGATCATGGTCCATAGCGGTGATCTTGAGTTGGATTTTCGCGCCCAACTTTACGTGAACCGGCGCAGGAGAATACTGATACTTCTTGGCAGTAACTTCGATCACTTGGACGTCTTGATTCTGCGCCGAGATCCGCCCTGTCGGCAGGCAGAATACTACGGGCCCCAAGAACGCCAAGGTGCGCCACAGAGAAAAGTATGTAACTCTTGTCATCGAGCCTCCTGCTCGCTTACACCATAAAGTCATTTGATAGCTGGCCATGAACTTCTCCTTGGCGGGAACCTCACCTCGTTTTTATTCGATGTCTTGTGCTCCAGCTATGTAAACCAAATTTCCAAGGATTTATTCCGACCATTGTTACGCCATTGGAAAGCCCCCTCTTCTCAAGACTTCTCGATTTTAGTTCCGAAACAAATGCGGGACGTACCAGCGGGCATAGGTCGCCAATCCCAACAAGAGCACGAGCCACCAGAGAACCAGTACAGTTCGCATCCAGGCCTTGTATTTAGTGATGCGGAATTTTTGCGGCAAAACGCTCGTGCCCGCAGCCAGCAGGATGTAAAGTCCGGCGATTTCGGATACGCTGCCGAGCGTGGCGTGTGCGGTGGCCAGCGCGTAGTAGGCCTTGCCAAGTCTGAGCGGTATCTTCGGACTTACATGAGCGCGAAATGAAGGAACCATCATGAACACGATCAAGGCCAGGTTGAGTAGTACGATCACGGACTGGCAGAAAGCGTGTTGGCGAAAACGCCCGAAGCGCGCGAGCAGGGCACCAATGAGCAACCCCACACCCATGGCAGCCTCTATGAGCAGAGTCATGTCGGCATAGAAAGGGGCCGCGGTTCCTAGGAGCCCTTCGTTCAAAGGATCGTCTCCTCGCGGGCTGCGAGTTTCCGACGCCCAGGCAGGAACCTTGCGCGGCGCTACCAGCACGATTGTTTGGTAACTCGAAGGAGTCTACCGAACTTGCCCAGCCATGCCGCTGAGAACTCGCCCGGCTGTTGCGTCGCCGCGGCAACGCCGGCGGGCGAGAACTTGATCCACGAGACCTGCTTCGGGCGAAATCCCCATCCCCTGCTTGTAGGAGTCATTTATTGCTGTCAGCAATTTCGATTCAGCTCGAAAGTTGAAACAACCTGACAGCGACGTTGAAGCACTTCCATCTAGAGAGACCACTTTCGTGTGACTTTTATTCTCCGGGCTTGATGAAAGGCCGCGGTCCACTGAAAAGCGCGGACGGATAATTCAGGGAAGCGTCAGCGCCATCAAATTAATGGTCCCCGGGAATTTTCCATTGCGTTTGGTGGTCTAGACGAGTGCAAGAAGGCGTGAGGGTCGGCATCTCGCCGCGTAAATCCGTTGAGGCTCGAAGGCCGACAACGCTCTCATGGAGTTTGTACCGGATTGGTATTTTGCATCTGCCGTGTGCCAGATTGAAACGGCTCCCGCGATTTCCCGAAACCATTTGCCGCAACCATCCGACCAGATTCCCTCACGCCTGTAAGCACAAGCCATCACTGCACTTACGTTAGCAACACCTCTGCTTTCCTCTCCTTCTATGGAGTTCTTCTTGCTACACCCTCCACCGGATGGTGGCACAACAAGCGTATTCCGTCGGCACCGACGGAATTCGGTTTCGCCGCGCGGTCCGACGTCTGTCCATTCCGCTGCTCGTTGTGTTTCTGCTCGCGCTGACTCTGCTCGCTGTCCATGCTGCCGCCCAAGACCAACCACCGGATTGGCAAGCCCAGGTCCGAAAATATTGCGACGCGAAAGATTGGCCCTCCGCAATGCGCATGTTGGAGCAAGAAATCGTGCGTGCACCGGACGATTTAGACCTGAAGGCATGGCGAGCTCGCGTGCTCGCCTGGTCGGGCAAGCTCGCGGAAGCACAACAAGAATACCTGGCCATCCTTAAGATTTCGGCGAACGACCCCGATAATTGGGCCGGTCTGGCAAGCGTTTACGCGCGAGAAGGAAAGACGGCAGAGGCCCTGCGCGCCTTCGACACTGCCGTGAAACTTGATCCCCGCCGCGCGGACCTCCGCGCCGCCCGCGCTCGCGCGCTGCGCGACGCCGGCCGGCGCAAGGAAGCTCGTGACGAGTTTCACGAAGCGCTCACTCTCGATCCCAAAAACTCAGACGCGCGCGCCGGGCTGATTTCCCTTCGCGCCTTACCGACTCAGGAGCTGCGCTTTGGCAATGACACCGATCTATTCAATTTCGCCGGCGCGAATCGTGACGAATGGCTCGCCTGGAACTCGCGCTGGTCACAGCATTGGAATAGCAGCATCGCTGCAAGCTCCTATCAGCGCGGCGGAGTAAACGCCGGGGAGTAAACGCCGGAAAAGTTCTGGGCAGCATCACCGCGCAAGCCGCACGCTGGGGCGCTCTCACTGCCGGAGGCGCCGTCGGACACGACAATGCCGTCATTCCCAAGAGTGAGGCCTTCTTCGATTTGGACCGCGGTTGGAGGCTCGGGGGAGAAAGGTTCCTGCGCGCCGTGGAAACCTCGTACGGCCAGCACTGGTATTGGTACCAAGCGGCGCGAATCCTTACTTTGAATGGCGCGGCCATTATTTATTTCCCGCGCGAATGGACCTTCACCTTGGCTGCCACCGGCGCGCGCAGCGCATTCTCCGGCACTGGTGCGGAATGGCGGCCTTCCGGAAGCGCACGCCTCGGATTTCCGTTGGGAGCTTGGCGCGAAGCACGACTCTCCGGAAATATCTTCTTCGCGGCCGGTACCGAGGATTTCGCGCGCATCGACCAAATTGGTGGGTTCGCTTCGCAAACCTATGGCGGCGGCGTGCGGTTGCAGCTAACCCCCCGGCAAGACGTAACGGCATCCGGTTCCTATCAAAGGCGAACGCAGAACAAGACAGATACCTACGTAGGCCTTAGCTATGGAATCCATTTTTGAAAAGTTTTGGAGGCTTGGCCCTGCGGCATTCGTGCTGAAGGCCATCGTGGTCGCCGTGGTGGCCGACGCGCTGCTGCTCGCCTTCATACTTCTTCGTCGCACGTACCGAAAGCGCTATTTCGCCAAACGCGACGCGCGTGTCTTCAAATGGCGCCAAAAATGGGACGACCTGCTCTCCGCCCGGGTTCCCTATTCCGCATGGCGCGCCAACGCCTTTGATCGACGCATCATCGAAGCCATCGCGCTGGACGGACTGGAAGCGGGGAACCCCGAGGAGTGCGCGAAAATTCTGCGCTTTTTGCGTTTTAGCGGACTGCTCGAAAAACGTATTTTCGAAGCCCGGCACTTTACCGGTTGGCGCCGTATGCGCGCGCTGGTCGCGCTCGGCCGCACGCGCGCGGCCGAAGGTATTCCCGCTCTAGCCGATGCCTTGCGTGACCGCGATCTCGAAGCTCGCCTGGCCGCGTTGCGCGGTTTGGGCCGCACGGCAAGCCCGCGAGCTGCGGAGGAGATTCTCGCCTGGGTGGGCGAAAAAGGACTTGTAGTACCCGCCCTGCCGCTGCAAAGCGCCCTCATTCAATGCTGCGCGGAACGCCCGCAGTTGCTGCTTCCGTACGTGCAGAGCGCCACCGGTCCTCTGCGCGAAGTGCTGGGCCGCGTGCTCGGTGAAGTAGCGACGCCATCGTTGGATTTGGACCTGCTGCAGTTTGTGGGGGACGATCTCGACGAACTGCGCGCTGCAGCGGCGCGCGCGCTGGCGCACTCGCCATCGGGCCTGGCGTTTGACGTTCTTAGTGAGCTGGCACGAGATCCCATCTGGTTCGTGCGGCTGCGCGCAATAGTGAGCCTCGGGAAGCTTTCCGACCGGCGCGCCATTCCTGCGTTGCTTCGCGGCCTCACCGATTCGAACCGTTTGGTGCGCTTGCGCGCTGCCGAGGCCGTTGTCGTGTTGAAGACTGAGATGGTGCCCATTTTTCAGCAGGTCGTCGCCGCCGGCGATCGCTACGGCTTGCACGCCTATTTGACAGCGGTGGAAAACGCAAACGTGCTCGCACCACTGGAACAGGACCTTCAAGGCTCGACGCTCCCTGCGGACGAGAAGGGCCGCCTACAGAATGTGCTGCGCTCCGGCTCTCTGATCGGGGAAGAACGCGCCAGCCTTCCGGACTTCACCGGGGCGGCGGCCAGACCGTGATTCACTTTCTCGAAATCTCGAACCACACCCTGTTTTGGTATTACCTGGCCAGCAATCTCGCGTACCTGGCGATGCTTTTGGTTGCTTAAGAACGAGCGCGGCTCACCAACACAAATTGGAAAGCTACCGCTTGAACTGGATTGCGGGCACGCCGATGGCTTCTCCCATAACTCTCATCGTGCCGGCGCATAACGAAGAAGCGTCCATACGCGTCGCGGTGCGAAATCTCCTGGAGCTCGATTATTCGGAACTCGAACTGATTGTGGTGAATGACGGGTCCGAAGACCGCACGCTGGAAGAGCTGCGCGAGGAGTTCCGCTTGCGGCCCGTACGCGCGGTGTACGTCGCAGAAATGAAGAGCGCGCCGATCCGGGGTCTTTATCGAAGCAGCGGGCATCCCAAGCTGCTGGTGGTCGACAAAGAGCCGGGCGGAAGCAAGGCCGACGCGGTGAATGCGGGGCTGAATGCGGCAACCTCGCCCTACGTTTGCGTGGTCGACGCCGACTCCGTGCTGGAGCGTGACGCACTGCTGCGCATCATGGTGCCGATTCTGGCCGACCCAAAGCGCGTCGTTGCCGTCGGCGGAATCATTCGCGTTCTCAACGGATCGGAAATCGCCAACGGCCAATTGCGCCGCGCGCGCTTGCCGCGCAAAAGCATCGAAGTGATCCAGGTGATCGAATACCTTCGCGCGTTTTTGATTGGCAGGGAAGCGTGGGGTCAGGGGAACATGCTGACGATTATTTCCGGCGCATTTGGCGTGTTTCGTACGGACCTGGTTCGCGCCGTGGGCGGTTACCGGCCGAACGCGATTGGAGAAGATTTCGACCTGGTGGCCAGGTTGCACAAGCATTTGCTGGAGAAACGCGCTGCGTATCGCATTCACTTTGTTCCCGACCCGATGTGCTGGACGGAAGTTCCGTCGGACCTGAGGTCGCTTGGCCGGCAACGAGCGCGCTGGCAGAAGGGTTTGCTGGACGTGCTCTGGCTGACGCGTGGCATGCTCTTTCGTCCGCGCTACGGCCGAATCGGATTTTTTGCGCTCCCGTACTTGTGGCTGTTTGAGTTTGCCGCACCGGTTATCGAGATCCTGGGAATCGTCACCATCATTCTTGCCGTCTTGCTCGGCGTCCTGAGCCGTTCGTTTTTTCTGCAGTTCCTGATTTTCGGATATGCGTTTGCGACGGTAATCTCCATCGGCTCCGTGCTGCAGGAAGAAATCACCTACAAGCGCTACAACGACTGGCAAGACGTGGTGCGCCTGGTCAGCTACTGTTTTTTCGAACATTTTCCTTACCGGCAGATGCATATGTTCTGGCGGTTGCAAGGGATCTGGCAGTACCTTCACGGCGATAATGCCTGGGGCCTGCTCAAGCGCAAAGGGCTGGAGTCCGCCAGCGTTCCCTGAGCTCCCGCCGCAGGGAAAATGCAAGTCACGCACCGGAGATGCGTAACTTCGCTGCGATGCAATGTTTCGCGGCGCTTTACTTCGCCAATGGGATTGGCTAGCGTTAGCGCAGGGGCCGAGCCGGCCTGCCATGGACACGTTGACCTCCGTTAAGGATTTGCTGCTTACGTTGCTGCTGAAAGTTAGCGCGGCGTCTTCGTTCGCGGCGCTGCTCGCGCGATGGACCGCGTTCCGGCGTGTGCTGTTCACCGAGGAGCGCGATCCGGACCAGAAACTGAAACTGATGTTGTTCATGACGCCGCCGCTGATTGTCGGCGTGTCGCTACGGCTGGTCGGCTTTCCATATCGCTTCGCCGATCTTTCGCTCGAAGGCGCGTTCCTGATGGGTTTGTTGGGCGGTCGCGTGGTGGGGCCGATTG
>WNFT01017260.1_pt1 | contig 10247 bp, 13 predicted proteins | sample 5400191 | NCBI WGS metagenome assembly WNFT01 (sample SAMN13153359, study PRJNA577476) | soil metagenome | isolation source: 80 cm saprolite under Madrone tree | place: USA:California | collected 2016-06-14 | reverse complement strand
TGGTCGGTGCATCGTATTTCGTACTGGATTGCAACTGGCCGCTTGCCAGTTCTTGCGTTACCTGGCCTGCCGAGAGCGGCGACCCGGGACTGACATTCGAATCATAATAAGTTGCTACGTCTTGTGCTGCTGTTTGCTCCAGGTACTGATCCAGGCTCGAATCGTGCGGCGGATTGATCACGTGATCGGCCGTCAAAACTTCGCCGTGCGCCGAAATGAATGCGCCGGTGCCTGATAAACCTAAAGGATAACCGCCTGGATTGTTCTGTGGAAACGTCACCGTCTGCCCATTAGAAAAATGGACGGTGAGATGCCCACCAAGAATGGTAATGATGCGTACAACGGCAGGTTTTGCAATATCGACGAGACGCACAAATGAATCGGTCACATTGCCGCCTGGTCCATCGGCGCGAGCAACGGGTGTGACCCCCAGCATGCCCATAAGCATGAGAAACACAATCCCTACCACAAACACAAGTCGGAATAACCAGGACGCGCGTTTGCTTATCTTCAATGGAGCCATCTCTCTAAACATATGTCTTTTCCTATCCTGCTACGGAATAGCAACCATCTTGCAGCATTATACATCATATGATCTAAGATGAGTATATCGGAAAAAATGTATCCTACAAATCGTCTGGGTGCCAATCCCTCGCAAGCATACCAAAGATCACATGGTCAACGTAGTGATCGTACAGCCATTCCGCGTCGCGTAAAATTCCTTCCTGCGTGAAGCCTAGCCTTTTTGGTATAGCACAACTGCGACTATTTCCCGTAGCACATTGTATAGAAACCTTATTGAGTCCCAACTCGTCGAATGCGTAAGTGACCAGCGTCTTGCAGGCCTTCGTCATCAGGCCCTTACCCTGAAATGACTGGGCAAGCCAGTGACCGATCTCCACCTTGCGATTAGACCAGTTGATAGGATGGTAGCCAATCACCCCGGCCAGCTGCTCTTTGTACCAGATGCCAAGCTGGAATCCCTCGTTACTCGCAAATTGTTGTAGCGCATGTTTAATGAACGCCTTACTATCCTCAACACTAGTTTCGTAGTCTACCCATGGCAACCATTCACGCAAATACGCCCTGTTGGTATCTACAAGGTCATAGAGTTCCTGCGCGTGTCGTTCCTCGAGCATGCACAGGTTCGTATCCTCATCAACGCGTATGCCTAATTTCGGCGTCTTGCCCATCGTCCCTTATCCCTTAACGGTAATGTCTCTTCAACTCGGAAGCGTAATGCTTGCCGGCACTATCTGCATGTTCATCCAGCCAGTTGCTAAGACGAGTATGCCCGGTCGGGGGTTTCTGGGAGACAAGCAGATCAGTCATTAGCCCTGAAACCTCGTCTCGCGTAATTAGCACATCACCAACCAGCGGCTCAATCAGCTTTGCCAGAAAAAAAGCAATGTCTGGCCGAACATGGGTAATCATAACACGACGGTGAAGTTTTTGCGCGATCAGCCGCACCAGTTCCTCAAAGGTGAAAATATCGGGTCCCACGGCATCGATGATTTCATTATCGTCGTGCTGTCCGGCATTGACCACAATGTCGGCCATATCCTCCACGTAAAGTGGCTGCAGTCGATACTGACCTGAGCCGAAGATGGGAAACACCGGGAAGTGGCGCAGGAGCCAGGCAATATTATTGATCAGAATATCCTCATTCTCCTTTCGTCTCGCCTGAGCGAAGCGCACTCCTTGCACATCTGCTGAGACGAAGTCTAGCTGCGAGAGCAGCGTTGCAGATGTGCCTTGCAAAGAAGACGCGGTAGCGGCGTTGGCGAGACGGATAGGTGCCGAGCCAAAGATAACGGTCGGGCGGATAATAGCGTAGGACAGTGTGGAGGAAAGAATAGCCTGCTCCAGCAGCGCCTTGCCGCGAAAATAAGGCAAGCGCGACGTTTCCGCCGGATTAGTAATGCTGACATGCACGATGCGGCGCACTCCAGCCTCCTCTGCCGCCTGAATCAACGTTTTAGTATTCTCCACCGCCTTATCGAAGGTCATCGAGCCATGCGCAAAGCGAATCCAATAAGTGTTGTAAAGAGTCGTCGCGCCCTGCAAGCTCTTGACCAGTTCACGCGGGCGATCAAAGTTGAATGGGAAAACCTTCACCGCATCCCCAAACGGGCTGGGATTGTTAGGATGTCCCGTAAGCGTGCGTACCTCCTTGCCCATGCTCAAAAGTCGACGTGTGATATATTTGCCCGTATAGCTAAAAGCGCCGGTAATCACGTTCACTTCAGGGGTTGTCATGGCAGTTCCTCTCTGTGTTTGTTTATAACCTCTAGATTTATCATAGGATTGGAAGTCCAGGATGCCTCACCAGTAGGGGCGGGAGCGGGGATGCGGTGGGAGGGGGTGCTTGCACCGCCCTGAGGTGGGGTATGGCGAGGTCGTCGGAAGTGCAGCGTTTCCCCGCTCCACCCCAGGGCGGTGCAAACCCCCTCCCCACATCCACCACAGGGCGGTGCAAGCACCCCCTCCCCACATCCACCACAGCCCCCGCCCCTACTGAGTCATCCATGTTATAATGAAGCTGCTAGACATAACGACAAGATAAACAAAAGAGCCAGAACCATGCCAGATCAAACATCACTCTTTGGGTCAGATGACAGTGTAATTCCAAATAAGCAGGTGCAAACAGCATCTCCCACAACCGATATACCCTCGTCAATGGAACCGCTGGCCTCGCGTATACGCCCGCGCACACTCGACGAGATCATCGGCCAGGGACATCTCCTGGCACCGGGACGCGCCCTGCGCCGCAGCATCGAAGAGGACCGCGTTCCCTCCATCATCCTCTGGGGACCACCCGGCAGCGGAAAAACCACCCTCGCCGAAGTAATTGCCCGCCAGACCCATGCTCACTTCGTCTCTCTCAGCGCCGTCTCTGCAGGCGTCGCCGACCTGCGCAAAGTAGTGGAAGATGCCCGCAAACTGCGCCAGTTCTCCAAACAGCGCACCATCCTGTTCATCGACGAAATCCACCGCTTCAACAAAGCCCAGCAGGATGCCGTCCTGCCCTATGTCGAGCGCGGCATCGTCACCCTCATAGGAGCCACGACCGAAAACCCCAGCTTCGAGGTCAACGCCGCCCTTCTCTCCCGCAGTCGCGTCTTCACCCTCCACGGCCTCACCGAAGAACAAATACTGGCCATCTTGAAACGCGCCCTCGAAGATGAAGAGCGCGGCCTGGGACAACTCCCCATAACCATCGACGAGGACGCGTTGCAGCAAATAGCCGTCTTTGCCAACGGTGATGCCCGTACCGCCCTCAACGTACTCGAACTTGCCGCCCATGGAGGCAGCAATCAGGCAACAACCAGTAGGGGCGGGAGTGGTGGCGGAGGTGGGGAGGGGGTGCTTGCACCGCCCTCAGGTGGGGAGCCCGTCCATATCACGCTCGCAACCGTCGAAGATATCATGCAGCACCGCGCACTCCTCTACGACAAAGCTGGTGACCAGCACTACGACACCATCTCCGCCCTCCACAAATCCCTGCGCGGCTCCGACCCCGACGCCGCATTGTACTGGCTCGCACGCATGCTCGAAGCCGGAGAAGACCCTTTATACATCGTACGCCGTCTCATCCGCTTCGCCTCTGAAGACGTGGGCATGGCCGATCCGCAGGCCTTGAAAGCAACGCCTTGTACGAGGCCTACAGCCGCGTGCAGGAAGACGTGCAGCAGACGCGCAACGACCCCGTGCCTCTACAAATTCGTAATGCACCCACACAGTTGATGAAAGACCTCGATTACGGCAAGGATTACAAATACGCCCATGAATATTATAAGGATATGCAGATCGAAGACCCTGAAAGGCCTCCCGCTAAGCAGCTTCAGGAATATTTACCTGAGAGTTTGAAAGGCAAGCAGTATTATGAGCCAGGGCACCAGGGCAAGGAAGCGGGAATTCGAAGATGGTTAGAGAAGAGGAGGGGCGAATAGCCTGGTTTGTCACAATGAACTTTTCCAAACTACTCCAGCAACGCCGTAGGGGCCGATTCATCGCGCCCACCGCCGATTGATCGGCCCCTATCGCCGCATTTATTTGTTAAATTCCATAGCAGCAAGGGCGGATATCTTTTAGATACCCGCCCTACTGCATGTTCAATTGTTTAATGCGGGGAAGCTTGCATGACGGTTTGCCGGAGATGCTCGATCTCCTGATTGTAGTCAAGGGCGTAGATAGCCCGGACATCCCAACTCATCAGATCCATATAGGGTTGGAGCATTGCCGTCAAGGACTTAGGATCGTTGGACTCCACGAGTAAGAAGCCGGAGCCTCCCCCGGCCAGGTTGTACCAGCCGCGAATCTGCTCGCTTCGTTGCTTACCTGCATCATGCTGTTGCAGGATCCGTTTGGCTACCTCCTCGCGGTTCGTCTTTGGATACCAGGTGAAAGCGCAATACCATAACATAATGTTACCTCCTTGTCTAATTGTGTGCTTGGGCTCTCAGATGACTCGTTTCTTTCCATTACTCAGCAAGTTAGGTGCTTTGCCGCTACTTGTCATACGTTCCTATTCATTAAAAAGGTGACAACACTATAGGCGCCAGTGCTCGCTCTGCTTGCTCATCGATCTTTTTTCCTGATGACAAACCGCATCGCGCTCATCATTGGAGATACCGAGCACACCTTGTTGTCCACGACACCCGCCTGGATTCCGGCTGCAATTAATTCGCGTTGATCCACATATCCGGGTTGGCCGCGCTTTGTAGTCAGCAGCCAGATGCCGCCGGATGGCTTCAGGCGGGTTCGCCAGCGCTGCAGAACCTCGATAACATCGGTAGTATCGTCCACGGAAGCCAGGACGACATCAATGGCCTCATCTTCAGCCGCGGGAGCGCGTCCTGCCCGCTCTAAGGGGTAGCTCTCAAATAAGCTGACCATAGAAAGGAGAAGTGCTATACTGCTGTGCATGGAGCAAGACAGTCGGACGGAAAAATATCAGCAGATGCGTGAACTGCTCAATGAGAAGCAGTGGCGGCAGTTTCTGGCGTTAGAAGCCAAGGAACGGGGAAGCATCGTTCTGGTCGCCAGAGAGGCAGGAGTCTCGAAAAATACCATCAAAGCAGGAAGGCGAGAGATCGAGGCAGGAGAGCGGTTTGCCCCCGGCAAGCGGATTCGAGGGGCAGGCGGAGGGAGAAAAAAGCAAGAGGAGCACGATCCTGGCTTGCAGACCGATTTGGAAGCGTTGCTGGACCCCAAAGGCGATCCAATGAGCCTGGTGAGATGGACGACGAAAAGTGTAGCCAAGTTGAAGGAAGCCCTCGCGAGCCAGGGGCATCAGTTGGGTGAAACCGCTATCAGCAAGCGACTGCACGCGATGGGTTTCTCGCTGCGCGCGAACAAGAAAACCATTGAGGGCAGGGACCATGAGGACCGTGATGCCCAGTTTGGACATATCAAGCAGCAGTGTGAGCAGTTTGAAGCAGCAGGCGATCCGATCATCTCGGTGGATTGCAAGAAGAAAGAACTGATCGGGACCTTTAAGAACAATGGGCGGGAGTGGCAAGCCAAAGGGGAAGAGACGACGGTCAATGTGTATGATTACCTCTCGCTTGCTGATGGGAAGGCTGTGCCCTATGGCGTCTATGATCTGATGCAAAACCAAGGCTTTGTGAACGTGGGCATTGACCATGACACGGCGGAGTTCGCGGTGGAGAGTATCCGGCGCTGGTGGAACCAGCATGGCAAACGCTTGTACCCCGAGCAGACCAAGTTGCTCATCACCGCTGATGGAGGTGGCTCCAACGCCGCGCGCAGCTGTTTATGGAAGCGTGAGATGCAACGGTTGGCCACCGAGACTGGACTCACCATCACGGTCTGCCATTTTCCCCCAGGCACCAGCAAGTGGAACAAGATCGAACATCGACTCTTTTCCTACATCTCCATCAACTGGCGCGCCAAGCCGTTGACCTCGTTGGAAACAGTCATTGAACTGATTTCCCATACTACCACCCAGGAGGGATTGGTCGTCACTGCCATCAAGGACGCCAACACGTATCCGACTGGCATCAAAGTGTCCGACGAAGAACTGGCGTCTCTGCACATCGTCAGAGATCCTTTCCATGGGGAGTGGAATTACACCTTTCAACCCCAAGAACCTCCCTCTGCCCACGGGTTGCGCAACGAGGTAAGCTCAAGCAATGAAGGGGACAGAGGACCATCTTTGACCTTGTATGAGAACGAAGCCGAGAGGAAAGCGTGATTTCCAAAAAGTTCGTAAACAATACCATCTCACTTAACACTAACGGCGGGGGTGAGGAGGTGGCGGCGTGGATAGCCACCACCAGGCGCATCTGTGGCCCAGTTTACGTTTTCACGCCAGGGATCAACCTCGTTGCGCATTCTCTGGGCTATCTCGTTCCGTAGATAGCTCCTTCCCTGTCTCGGGCACGCATATCTTATGAAGATGAGCCTCGCACCTTGATGGGAGAGATGCGCAACGCCACCGAATACTCCGCAGCAAACTGTTCCGGCGAGCCAAACTTGCTGGTCATCCAGTGACGATATTTCGCCAGATAGAGCGGATGTTGATCAGCAGGAGGTTCAGCGGTGCTGATCTGGGCATGCCCGGTAAACACGATGATCCCAGAGCCAGTCTGGTCGCCATTAAAATGCAGAGCCACCTGGGAATTCCGGCGCACAAAATCCAGGCGTCTGGCATGAGTCAGATTATAGACCAAAAAATTGGATGCCGTCTCGTCCCACCAGAACCAGGTGGGTGCGGGCTGAGGCATCCCGCGCGTATCCACCGTGGTCAGCCACATAAGATATTCTTCATGCATGCGACGCCGTACATTTTTCCCAAAAATCGTGCTCTCATCTGGAAGTTGAAAGGTCATTCTCCGCAGTCCTTCCTCGTTTCTTGCTCTTCCGCACGGTGGCGCAAGAGCGAACGCCTCGTTGGGAGCAATTCCAACGCCTCTTCGAGCGAAGCTCCCCACATTTGGAGGGCGGGAACAATTGAGGTGATCCACTCCTGGTTTTGCGTCAAAGCGGAATGATAGCTGCTATACGCTGCCTCATTCGCGAACGAAGCAAACCAGACGAAGACGTTTTCCCCTTCGCGTACTGGCAGCTCTGGATAGGTGTTCTCGGCTGGTTCGGTCACGAAGTGCCCCAAAAGAGTCGCCCCTGCCGAGCGCAGCAGAGGGATCATGGTGTTTTCAAAGAAATCCACGAATCGCGGATCAACTGCTGCATCAAAAGCAGAGATGGTCGCGCTGATGACCCCTCCTGCCACTTCTGGCGCGTCCTTCAGCGGGCGATTTGTCGGGTCGAGGCGAAAACCAGTGGCAGCGCGAGCTGGCCTGAGCAAGAAAACGTTGCTCACGTCACGAATGGTGTCGTTGGCCGCCGTTCGATGCGCTTGCCAGAGTGGGCTCACATGGTAGAAATCGTGCAACGCTGTCCGTCGCGTTTGCATATCGGCAAACCCACGCAGCCAGACGAAGCGATCAGGGTTGGTGCGATCGCGAAAGTGACCGGGGATGAACGCACCATAGTGCTCTTGCCCTTCAATGAAATATTCATCGAATAAGGCAATGAACTCATCGCGTCTCCCCGGGTGGTGAAGATAGTGACGCAATTCTATAACAGGACAACATGTCTCTTCGGCTTGCTCTGGAGCGTGTCTCGCGCTCGTGTCCAGCTCTCTCGATGCTTCAGCCTGTGTTTCTTTTGACATTCTTCTCATTCCTTTCAGGGACGGCAAGGACGAATGATTCCCTCGCGTTCCTGTGATAGCCGGCTGATAGCCGGCTTGACACAAGCATACCATTGCGCTATCTTTAAAACAAGAACGTACAAAAAAGATAGGTACTCTCCTGGAGGAAAGTATGGATACACAGGTTGAAGCCCGCTTCTTTCAGTGTCCAGTCGATGCTGGACTGGCGTTGATGGCTGGAAAGTGGAAACCGCGTCTTTTATGGAAACTGTATCGCTACCAAACCATGCGATTCGGTCAGTTTAAACGGATGTTACCTGATATTACCGATAAGATGCTCACGCAGCAGTTACGTGAATTGGAAGCGGATGGGCTGATTACACGGAGGGTGTATCCTGTGGTTCCCCCCAAAGTTGAGTACACGCTCTCCGCCTTTGGCAAGACGCTCGAACCAGTGATCGCAGCCATCGCGACCTGGGGGGAAACGCATGAGCAGGAGATTCGCTCGCACTTAGCGTCACACGACGTTGCCCTGCAAGAGCAATCCTCTTGAGGAGTTTTTGAGGCCAGAAAGACGATACATAGGGAATGATTCAGCTTACCTCTCTCTACCATATGGCTGAAGCCGCCAATTGGCCTGCGATCAAGCGGGGCGGTCTGCACAGCGCCAGCACACTTCTGGATCTCGCGGGCATTCTCGGAGAGAACCGGGAACGATTGGAGAAGCACCAGCGATTGACGCATACCGAACTACCGAACGGTGTTCAGCTGCGGGATCAGCGGCCCATGCCTCCGGCGGCCCTGGCAACCTGCTTGATCGGCATCGTCCCATCCGAATGGTACACTCTCATCAATGCCCGCGTCTTCTTCTGGCTCGACCCGGCGCGACTCAATCGACAGCGAGCCGCCTGCGATCCCCGCCCGCAGGTGGTCTTGACCGTGGATGCGAGCAAGCTCGTGGCTGCCTATGCCGAGAAGATTGCCGTAACCCCGATCAATACCGGGAATGCTCGCCGTCGTCCGGCCAGGCGGGGAGCGGCAACCTTCGTTCCCTACGCGGCATGGGTCACCTCCGCCTGGGCCAGTGAAGCAGCAAGCTTAGGCGCCCCGGTACGGCCATCGTCGCATCCTCCTGTGGAACTGACCGTAGCTGGATCGATCCCAGATATCATGCAATTCGTTGTCGGAGTGCAGCAGTTGGCACCCGGTCAACTGTTCACGCCAGTCCATAGTTGATCTGGCGCTCTTTGATAGAGCCAGAGAGCCGATGGGTTCCATCTTGTTAGACAACCCATTGGCTCTGTCGGAATCGTCCACGAGATGTGTTCATCTTCTCTCTTTCCCCCGTCTCCCTCACATACTCTTCAGCTATACAATCTCGTTGCGCATCATGTGGGCTCTGGGAGTCATGTTATTTGAGTGGGGGTCCTAAGATGCGTTGGCGGAGAGCTGGATCAATCTCTCCGGCCTCGAAAGCGAATACGATTGCATAGCCAGGACGAATACTCAGCTTATCGACAACATCCCGGTGCCCGTAATCTCTCTCTGCCATGGATTTCTTCTCTTCACCCATTCACTCGCAGCCACTTAAACGTCTCCCGCGCCTTCTGGATAAGCACCTGCCCACGTTCCATATCGCCCTCCTGGTCGCGTTCCACGTAAAACAGCCCGTAGGCTTCCTCGCTGCGTGCATGCTCCACCACGTCATTGATTGCCAGCAGCCCGGTCAGCGATTGCTCAAAACACGGCTGCGCCTGCTCGAACCTTCCCTGCGCCTGCCAGATGCGGCCCTGTAGACGCTGGCCGATGCCCGGCAACTGCCGGTACTGGCGGCTCGCAGCCAGCTGCATTCCCTCGTTCAGGTAGGTCTGTGCCTCCTCGGGTTTACCGGCAAAAAAACAGGCCCTGGCTGCCTGCACCAGCAGGTATGGATAGACCATCAAGGTCTCACCCTCCTGCTTCGCCATTTGTAGCGCTTCCCGCGCGTCCACGATGGCCCGTTCCCAATCGCCTTGCCAACCCGAACACACGCTGCGGCTCCACAACACACGCGCCTGCAGGTCAGCATCGTGCAGCATTGTGGCAATGGCGTAAGCGTTATCCCCCATCTGCATTGCATCATCCCAGCGCCCGGCTTGAATGGCAAGGAAGTCCAGCACCAGGTTTGCCCAGCCGGCTGCTCCAAAGACGCCATGCTGCTGCGCCTTCTCCAGCGCATCGCGAGCCACCTGCTCGCCGAGCGGAATTTGCCCCAGCAGCATATAGGCCCAGGCGGCCGAATACGTCATCATCGGTTCCCAGTCCGGCTTGTTGAATGTGCGGCACGCCTCCGCGCCCTGCAATGCATAGGTCAGCATTTGCCCGGGCGTCTCCGCCAGGTACGCGCACCATGCCCGCGCCCATAGCGAGACTACGGCAATAAACGCGTCATGCTCCTTTCGTTCTGCCACAGTGAAGCGCACTCCTTGCACATCTGCTGAGACGGAGTCTAGCTGCGGGAGCAGCGTTGCAGATGTGTCTTGCAAAGAAGACGCGCTAGCGGCGTTCTCCTCTCGTCCTGCCTGGC
>WNFT01013277.1_pt1 | contig 10249 bp, 8 predicted proteins | sample 5400191 | NCBI WGS metagenome assembly WNFT01 (sample SAMN13153359, study PRJNA577476) | soil metagenome | isolation source: 80 cm saprolite under Madrone tree | place: USA:California | collected 2016-06-14 | reverse complement strand
GCCTCCACCATGTCCGGCCCATCGAGCGCGTAGGTCATGACCAGGGGATTCATCCGGACCTCGAAGCCGCCGGCGTGACCGGCTTCGGCAAGGAGCTTCTTGGCGCGCTCGGGATCGTAAGGCGGGACCTTCCAGTCCTTGCTGAATCCTTTATGGAAGGGGTAGTACCAGTACATGAAGGGCGCGTCGGAGCCCATACCTTTCCAGAGGGCGCTGACGATCGTCTTCTTGTTGACGGCCAGGTTCAGCGCCAGCCGCACCTTCCGCGCGTTCGCCTGGCTCTTGGGGTCACTCGGATCGCCCGCCCACGGGCACGTGGGGCAATAGTCCTCGCGATCCGGTGTCGTCTGACCCTGCAGAACGACCCAGTGGCAGGCCGCATTCGGCGTCTCGTGGATCCGAAGCCCCGCCTTGCGCGCCTGGTCCAGGTAGTCGCCGAACACGTTGCCGATGTCGATCTCCCCGGACCGGAGCCCGGCCAGGCGCGTGGCCGGGTCAGGGATTCGCCTGATGACCAGCTCTTTGAAGGCGGGGGTCTTCCGCCAGTGGTTGGCGACCGCTTCGAACCGGTGATAGTCCCCCTGCTTGCCCTCCACGTGCCGGAAGGGGCCGGTGCCGATCGGGTGGAGCGCCGCCTTGTCCTCCCCCACCGACTCGATGTACTTCTTCGAGGTGATGTTCTGGTAGCCGACGAACTGGGTGAAGTTCGAGGGGACCTCCCAGACCCGGTTCTTGAAGTGCATCACGACCGTGTGCTTGTCGGGTGTCTCGATGCGGTCCAGGTGCATACGGAAGAACGGCGCCGATCCTCCCTGCGAGTCGGGTTTGAGATTCTGCTCGACGGTGAACTTCACGTCCTCGGCGGTCATCTCGCCGAACCCCTCGTGAAACTGCACTCCCGAGCGCAGCTTGAACGTCCAGGTCCGCAGCTCGTTCGAAGGCTTCCACTCCGTCGCCAGCCCCGGACGGTACTCGAACGTTTTCGGGTCACGCATGATCAGCGGGTCATGCATGCAATCCCACAGGGTCTTTTCCGACTGGCTGGAACGCCATGCGAACGGCGTCTCGATTCCCCACTGACCGACCGCCACGACGAGACGATCGCCCGCCGCCGCGGCGCGCGACGAGGAGATGAGCGGCGCGCCCAGCAGCGCGGCGGTGGTCGAGGAAGCTCCCTTGAGAAACGACCGACGATTGATCGGCACGGCCATCGTGTTGCCTCCTCGCAGTCCCTCGAGAGCGTGTGGAGTCGGCAGGGATGGTAACGCGTGGTCGGGGGAAGTCAATGCCGTGCCGGTGCTGCGTGCGGCCCGGCTCGTCACGCCGCGTGAGCTGGGATCTGCCCCCTGGGTGCGCGCGCCCGCGGCTTCGGCGGGCCTGATCTGAACAGGAGTGCGCCGGCGACAATCAAGTAGAACAGATAGCTGCCGGCCTCGAGGAACGACGGGCGTGCCCGGTACCCGACCAACCCATTGAGGAACCCGCCAACGACGCCGTGATCGTCCAGAGCACGCGACGTGTCCCAGGCCATCGACGACTGCGGAAGGACACCCATGGCCTCCAGCCTGCCGACGCCCGTGCTGAACATGCCGGCGGCCAGGAGCAGCAGGAATACCGAGGTGACAGCGAAGAATCGCTGCAGGCTCATGTGTCGACCGCCGCGAAAGATGGCCCAACCGAGCGTCGCCGCCGTCGCGAGGCCGAGGACCGCGCCCGTGGCGCTGGCCCAGCCCGACGGTGAGGTGGCCTGGGTCAGGAGCCCCCACAGGAACAGGACCGTCTCGGCCCCTTCGCGAAATACCCCGGTGAAGGCGAGCACGCCGATGATCCAAAGCCGGTGGCTCGCCTGGGCCTCGTCGATCTTACGTTGGACGTCGCCTTTCACGGCTCGGGCGTGCTGCTGCATCCAGTACCCGTGCCAGGTGAGGACGAGCACCGCGACGAAGATCACGCCGAGGCCGATGACGTCGGGCCCGAGGTCAAGCAGTGGCCCGGACAGGGCGGTGACGAGCACTCCCAGGGCGACGCTGGCAAGACCACCGAGCAGGCCACCCCGCGTGGCATAACGATAGTGCCGCTCGGCGCCGATCTTCTGGAGGTACGTGTAGACGATGCCCATGATGAGCGCAGCTTCGAAGCCTTCGCGGAGCGTGACGACGAACGTGCCGCCCATGGGGCTGCCCAGCTACTCGGCGACGATGCGGCCCGTCGCCTGCTGGTTGAAGTCGTCCAGGAAGGAATAGGCGCCGGGCTTGAGGGCACGAATCCGGACGTTGACGGTCTTCCCGGCCGGCACGACCTTCTCGACGCGGAGATCCTTACTCTCGAATTCTGCCGCCTTCGCGCTCTTGTTCGTGATCACGAGGACGAAGGGCGCGTTCGCTTTGACCTTCACCTCGTTCGGTTGGAACTGATTTTTGTCGATGGTGAGGGGGATTTCCGGCGGCGCGTCCGCGGCGACCGCGGTCCCGACGACCGCGACGAGAGCGACGACGACGTACGCGATCAGTCGGTTGAGGCTCTTGCCCATGCTCCCCTCCCCGAGGCGGGGTTAGGTACCCAATCCAGGGTAAATTAGGATGACCTAATCTCGACGATCTGTCAACGTCCTTCCGGAAATCCGGCGCGACGCATCACGCGAGCCTTGCTACCATGGCGACCGGCAAAGCGACCATCACCGAACGACTGAGCCGACGGAGGCCACGCGATGGAATTCATCGACCTGAAGGCAGCGCAAGAGTTCTCACCGCAGCATCACGTGCACAAGAGCCTGACGGCGACGCCGCGGAGCGACATCACGATCGCGTGCTGGGGGACACGGTCATCTTCCCTGCCGGCGACGTGCACCAGGTGACGGCGCTGACGCGCATGGTGCTCTACCGCGTGCAGGCGGGAGCCGACCGTCATCCCGAATCGCTAGACTCCTGGCCCGCGAAGCGTTAGCGGCCTCGGATCGAAGATCGGGGGGCCTATCGGGGCCCCCCACAGTCAGCCACGTCGGTGGATGCCCGAGCCCGTCACGAAGTCGTAGAGGTTGGCGACGTTCATCTTCATCACGCCCGGCGCCATGCCGTCCTGGCCCACGTCCATCGGATACCGGTCCGTCATCGCCGTGAGGTCAGCCACACACTGCTCCTTGGTCAACCCCCGCCCGAAGCCGCCGCGCACGTAATCGACCCACTCACGGATGAACGCGCCCTGCTCGTTCAGATACTGCTTGTCGCACACGGGGCCGTGACCCGGGACGAACGTGTCCTCTCGTAGACCTCGCAACGATTCCAGGGCCCCGAGCCAGAGGTCAGGATCCGCCTCCTGGAGCCAGGTGTGCACCTTACAAAAGATGTTGTCGCTGGTGAAGACGACACCTTCTTCCTCCACGATCACGGCGGCCTGGTAGGCCGTGTGGCCGGGCATGTGGACCAAGCGGAAGGTGTGGTTGCCCACGTGGAGCCTCATCTCGCTCTGAAACGTGATCACCGGGGCGTTGGGCCGATAGCCCTCCAGCAGCTTCGGCTCCTCCGGCCCGAACGACGCTATTCGGGCGACGTGCGCGGCCATATCAGTGGCCAGGATCCGTGTTCGCACGCCCTCGTGAGCGACCACCGGCACGTCGAAGTACGCGTTCCCGGTCCAGTGGTCGCCGTGGGGCTCGGTGTTCAGGATGTAGCGGAGCCGTCCGCGGCGTTCGACGTCCGCTTTGAGTCTGAGGGCGTCACTGGGCTTGTGCGGGCTGTCGATCATCACGATTCCGTCGGACGTTGTGACGATCCCGTGATTGCACCCGCGGAGCCCGGTCTCGACGAAGACGTTGGCGGTCAGCTGCTTCATGGGGTCCCCCGTTCGAGTGGTCGGTCGCGTGCGACAGGCTATGGTATCGTCGGACCCTCGGCAAGGTCCTGGCCACACCACTTTCCCTCAACGGGATTCTCCCGCTTCAAGGAGGGACCTAAGCCATGCCCTATAAGCTACTGAGTTATCAGGCGGGTCAAGCCGCGCGCGCTGGGGTGCTCGTCGGCGATACGGTGTACGACGCGGCGAAGGTCACAGGCCTCTCCGCCCATTCGAGCGTGCTCGGTGTGCTCGATGACTGGAGCCGGGCCAAACGGCTCCTCGCCCAGGCCGCGAAGCGAATCGAGTCCGGCAAGGGGCGCGTCAAGGGCATGCCGCTCAAGCGCGCTCGGTTGCTGGCCCCGGTGCTCTATCCCGGCAACATCTACTGCGCCGGCGCCAACTACACCGATCACATGGCCGAGATGGCGCGTGCCCAGGGTCAGGCGCCCGGGCCGACCATGAAGGAGCTGGGCGAGAAACCCTGGCACTTCGTCAAGACCTCGAGAAGCTCAGTGGTGGGACCTGGCGCCCGGGTCAAGATACCGGTCTATTCGCAGATGGTGGACTGGGAGGTCGAGCTCGCCGCGGTGATCGGCAAGGCGGCGCGGGACGTGCCGGTGGAGAAGGCGCTCGACTACGTCGCCGGTTACACCATCGCCAACGATCTCTCCGCGCGGGACGTCATGAGACGCGACAAGAATCCCGCGACCTCGCCTTTCCACTACGACTGGCTCAGCCAGAAGTGCTTCGACGGCGCCTGTCCGCTCGGCCCGTGGATCGTGCCGGCCAGCGATATCCCCTACCCTCAGAACCTCGCGCTGAAGCTGTGGGTGAACGACAAGCTGATGCAGGACTCCAATACGGGGAAGATGATCTTCACCACCGCCGAGCAGGTCGCCATGCTGTCCTCCCGCGTGACGCTGCACCCGGGCGATCTCGTCCTGACGGGAACCCCGGCGGGCGTGGGAATGCCGCGGCGCATGTTCCTGAAGGCCGGGGACGCGGTGAAGCTGTGGATCGAGGGCGTCGGCGAGCTGAGCCACACGATGGCCGGGTGAGGCCGATGAGCGAGATCGACCGCGACCCGTACGTCGGCCGGCCGCTGAAGCGGACGGAGGATCCGAAGCTCATCACGGGTCGGGGGCAATACGTCGAGGACATCAAGCTGCCGGGGCTCGCGCACCTCGCGTTTCTTCGGAGTCCGCATGCCCACGCCCGCGTGACCGCGCTCCGGACGGACGCGGCTCGCAGAGCCCCCGGCGTGGTTCGGGTCGTGACGGCCAGGGATCTCGGGCCGTTGCGACCACTCCCCTTCATGGCGATGCTGCCGGGACTCAAGCAGGTCCAGTGTCCGTACCTGGCTGAAGCCGTCGTCGACTCGACCGGCGTTCCGGTCGCGGCGGTCGTCGCCGAGAGCCCGTCGCTGGCTCGCGATGCCGCCGAGCTGATCGAGGTCGAGTACGAGCCGCTTCCGGCGGTCGCCGACCCCGAACGCGGCCTCGAGCCCGGGGCTGCCCTTGCCCATGCTGAGCTCGGGACCAATCAGGCCTTCAGCTGGCCGCTCAAGGGCGGCGACGTCGACGGAGCGTTCTCGAGGGCCGCCCATATCGTGAAGGTGCGCCTCGACCACAACCGGCTGGCCGGAGCCCCGATGGAGCCGCGCGGCGTGCTCGCGCGGTACGACCCCGGGAGCGACGAGCTAACGCTGTGGTTGACCACCCAGAATCCTTTTCTGTCCCGCGCCGATCTCGCGGCCGTCACCGGCTTTCCGGAGCACAAGCTCCGCGTCATCGCGCCGGATGTCGGCGGGGGCTTCGGGGTGAAGGGGCCGCTCTACCGCGAAGAAATCGTCGCGGCCACGCTCGCGCGTCAGCTCAGTCGCCCCATCAGATGGATCTCGACCCGCACCGAGGACCTGCTCACCACCATTCAGGCGCGGGCCGCCGTGTCGGAAGCCGAAGGCGCCCTGACCGCCGACGGAGAGCTGATTGGTCTCAGAGCGAAGGCGGTCTTCGATCTCGGTGCCCATCTGCTCGGGCTGTCCCTCGTGCCCCCGATGTCCGCCTCGACTCATATCTTCGGTCCCTATCGGATCCAGAACGCGGAGCTTCTGAGCATCGGCGTCTACACGAACACCGCACCGACCGGGCCCTACCGGGGATCGGGACGGCCCGTCGGCGTCTACCTCATCGAGCGCCTCATGGACGAGGCGGCTCGGGCTACCCACCTCGACCCCGTCGAGATTCGCCGGCGGAACTTCATCCCGGGCGAGGCGTTCCCCCACCGCACGCCGTTCGGTGTCGCCTACGACTCTGGGAATTACGCGCGAGCGCTCGATCGCGTGGTGGAGCTCGCGGACTATCAAGGTTTACGCCGAGCGCAGGCCGAGGCGCGCACGCGTGGCGAGATCATGGGGATCGGTGTCGCGGCGTACGTCGAATCCACCAATGTCCTGGGCTGGGAGAGCGGAGTTGTCCGGGTAGAACGGAGCGGCAAGGTCACCGCCGTCACCGGATCGAGCCCGCACGGCCAGGGGCACGAGACGACCTTCGCCCAGATCGTCGCCGACCATCTCGGCGTCGCGTACGACGACGTGATCGTCCGCCACGGCGACACCCTGGGCGCGCCGCAGGCGATCGGCACGTTCGGCAGCCGCAGCGCCGGTCTCGGCGGAAACGCGCTCGCCCAGGCCGCGGTGGAGATCAGGGAGAAGGGACGGCGGCTCGCCGCCAGGCTTCTGGAGGCCAGTCCGGAGGATCTCCAGCTCGCGCGCGGCGGGTTTCAGGTCAAAGGAGTGCCCGAAAAGATCGTCGGGTGGGATCGGGTCGGCGAATTCGCGCATCGCGGGATGGGACTGCCCCCGCAGGAGACGCCCGGGCTCGAAGCGACCGTGTTCTTCCGCCAGGATCAGCCGTCGTGGAGCTTCGGGGCCGGCCTGGCCGTGGTTCGTGTCGACCGCGACACGGGCCAGGTGCGGCTCGAGCGTTTCGTCGCAGTAGACGACTGCGGCAACGCGATCAATCCGCTCCTCATCGACGGACAGATCGTGGGCGGCTTCGCGCAGGGGCTCGGCCAGGCGCTGCAGGAGCGCATCGCCTACGGCGAGGACGGTCAGCTGCTCACGGGAACGTTCATGGAATACGCGATTCCGCGTGCCGACGACATGCCCGAGCTGGTGGTGGATCGGACCGTGACGCCGTCGCCCCTCAACCCGCTGGGGGTCAAAGGCGTCGGCGAGGGCAGCGCCTGCGTGGCGCCTCCGGCGATCGTGAACGCGGTCGTGGACGCACTCACGCCGTTCGGCATCCGCCACGTGGACATGCCGCTCGCAGCCGAGAAGATCTGGCGCGCGATGCAGGGCTGAAGGAAGCGCGCTACCGGGCGGGCGGAATGATCGGGAGCAGGACGTGTGAGGGCCGACCCGGACCGCAGTGGATCGTGACCTTCTTGCCGAAGACCCCGGGCGGCCGGTCGCGCGGATCGTTGTGCTGGAAGGGGCCGACGCCGGTGAAGACCGCGCCGAGCGTCCCGAGCCCGGTCGAGGGGCCGCCGGGATACTCGTAGTCGCGACCGCGCACCGTGAGCCCGATCCGATAGCCCGCGGGCACCACGATGCACGTCGGCCAGATCTCCACGTCCAGCTCGTACACTTTGCCCGGCGTGAGCGGTTGCTTTCCGTCGTGGGTATGGTACGGGCGATAGGGCAGCGTGAGCTTCGGATCGAGCTTCCGATGTGAAGCCCGGAGCCACCCCTGAGCGATCGGCGTGTGCGGATCGAGCGCGCCCTGGAACACGACTTCTTTCATGTTCGGCGTCAGCACGCGAACCACGAGGAAGAGGTCGGCGTCCGTCGTCTGGGACGAGACGTAGAGCTTCGCCGCAATGGGGCCGGTGAGCTCGGTCGCCCTCGGCAAGGGCGGCGTGAGAAAAGTGACGCCGTCGCCCAGGCCATCGTAGGTCACGCTGCCTCGCCGGCCCACGGGCGCGCGGGCCAGGCTCTGGTCGGCCGAGCTCAGATAGAACTTGGTCCACCGCGTGCGGGCGAGCGGCCATTCCTTCTCGTGCCGCTCGACAAACGTCTCACCGGGATGGCGCACCTGAAGCACGACCCGCGGCTGCCTTTTCCATCCCGTGTCCTCGCCCTTCAAGAAGTGGCCGAAGAACTTCTTCTGAAGGTTTACGCCGTAGTCGGTGTAGAAGTGCGTCCAGTGCTCGATGCCGTGGACCTCGAGCCACTTCTGCTTCGACGCCGAGCGCACGAACCCCTCGAAGTTGCCCCGGGGATGCAACCCCTGCCCGCCCCAGTTGGCCGCGGAAAAGAGCGGAATCTTGATCTGCGACCAGTCGGGCATGCGTGAGCGCCAGTACGCGTCGCTGGCGAGCGGGTTCTGCCAGCAATCCTCGAAGAAGTCGCGCCGGTTCCCACCGAGCTCCTCCTCGGTCAGGCTCGGCGGCCCCGACACCCAGTCTCCGTTCATCCGGCTGCGAAATCCTCGGGTCCCACGTCCGTGCTGGACCCGGACGACCTGCGAGGGGAACCACGCCTTGCCGAACGTGCAGAGGATGCCCCCGTGGTGGCTGAGGTCACGGTAATAGTCGGCCGCGCCCTCCCAGATGCAGATGGCCGCGAGGTGGGGCGGCTGCAGCGCCGCCACCTGCCACTGGTTCATCGCATAGTACGAGATGCCGTTCAGCCCGATCTTGCCGGTGCTCCACGGCTGCCCGGCCGCCCACTCGATGCAGTGGTAGAGATCCTTCGCCTCCCGGGCCGACCAGATGTCGAGCTGACCGGGCGACCGGCCGGCGCCGCGCGAGTCCACCCGGACGCAGACGTAGCCGTCCGGCACCCACTTCTCGGGATCGACCACTTCCCAGTTCTGGTACTTGTTCGTCGAGCCCCCTGGGACGTCCGGGTGCTCGGCCGCCATGCGCTGCCACTGATCCGTGTAGAGGTCTTCGAAGTGGAGCCATTTGCCGTACGGGCCGTAGGTCAGGATGACCGGGTACTTGCCCGCCTGGAGAGGCCGATAGACGTCGGCGCGAAGGACGAGGCCGTCGTCCATGCGGATCGGGACGTCCCAGTCGATGCGCATCCCGTCGCGAACCTCGCTCGTGAAATCGGTCATGGACGAGGGGCCTCCTGGCCGGCGCCGTCGACGCGCACCGCGTGTCCGGTCTGCGAAGATTCGACGATTGCTTCGAGCACGGCGATGTTTGCCGTCGCCTCCTCGCCGCCGACCTCCGGCGTCGTCCCGTCTCTCACGCACCGCGCGAACTCGGCGAGCTCATCGACCACCGGGTCCACCGCCGTCAGGGGCACCGCGGTTCGCTCGGACTGCCCGCGACGCGCGAGAAAGAGCCGTGTGCCGTCCGCCTCGCTCCACGCCTGCGCCTCGGTCCCGTGCACCGTGATGACCGCTGTGCGGTTCGCGTGCACCCACGAGGTCCCGAGGTAGCCCAGGCTGCCCGAGGCGAATTCGAAGAGGATGGAGGTCGCGTCGTCGATCTCCACGCCCGTGAGCGCCACGCGGCGCACGAAGGCCGTCACGCGAGCGATGGGGCCGAGGAAGTACCGGTAGGTGTCGACATGGTGAATGCCGAGGTTGGTCATCGGGCCGCCCGGCGTCTCGGCGCGGACCGTGCGCCACATGTCCGGCGTGAGCGCGAAGCCGATGTTCGCCGAGAAGTTGCCCTCGATCTGAGCGGTGCGGCCCATCGCTCCCTCGTCCAGGAGGCGCTTGAGGGCGCGGCTCGCGGGCTGCCGGCGCCGCTGGTGGCCAACGGCGAGGACGACCCGAGCCCGGTGGCACGCCTTCGTTGCCCGCTGTGCGTCGGCGACGGTCAGCGTGAACGGCTTGTCGACGAAGACGTGCTTGCCGGCCCTGGCGGCCGCCACCACCTGCTCGGCGTGGAGCGAGTGGGGCGTGGTGATCAGCACGCCGTCCACATCCGGGTCGGCCAGGATCGCCTCGAAGCTCGGTAGGGCCCGGCAGCCGTGAGCCTTGGCAAAGGCCGCTCGGTTGTCGGCCGAGCGGCTTGTGCAGGCCACGATGGCGAGACCCGTCCCCTGCCGGGCCGCGTCGGCCAACACGCGCCCCCACCCCCCGACGCCCACTGCCGCGACCCGCACCGGTGTCATCGATTCAGGATCGAAGGACGAAGTCGAACGTCGCCACCTTTCCGCCGGCGGCGTCCTGCACCCGCATCACCAGGTCGCGATTGAAGATGGGATCCCGTCCGTTCCCCGCTTCGCCCGGAAAGTACAGTTGGGTCGTCAGTACCGGACGGTTCGGGGCCTGCACCCTCACGTGAAAGTGGCGTGTCCGGCCTACGTAGTTCCCCGGCACGATCGTCTCGAGACGATAGCGTCCCTGATCGTCGGTGAACTGGTGGCCGCGCAGTCGGTAGCCGGCGTTGT
>WNFT01015310.1_pt1 | contig 10250 bp, 9 predicted proteins | sample 5400191 | NCBI WGS metagenome assembly WNFT01 (sample SAMN13153359, study PRJNA577476) | soil metagenome | isolation source: 80 cm saprolite under Madrone tree | place: USA:California | collected 2016-06-14 | reverse complement strand
GGCGGTGACGACCATCCTGAAGCACTATGGCCGCTTCATCCATTCTTCGCAGGCGGACGATTTCGAGATGTCCAAGATCGAGGATGGAAGAGGCGTGGATGCGGTACAGTTTGGACACCGCGATGGACACCGAGCGTTCCTGAAAAGCCAAAAGCCAGGTAAATCAAGGGATTCTATAGCGTCCCCGACGGGATTTGAACCCGTGTTACCGACGTGAAAGGCCGGTGTCCTAGGCCGAGCTAGACGACGGGGACTAGCGGGATTCTCACGCGGGCCGAATGCGCGCGATCAACCCGCCGAGCCTACCAGAGCCGTAAGAAGCCGGGCAAGCACGCTCCGGAAAATTGCGTCACTCCTTGATCTTCACGACCGCTACGTTGCTATGCGGTTCGGCGAGTGCATGCGGGAACGGCTTGCCCTTCAAATAGCGGTCCAGGAACGCGACGCTGTAGTCGACGATCGCCGCATGATAAGTGCCGCGCAGGTTCGTCCACGCGAAATGCCCCGCACCGTCGAAATCCACGAAATATTTTGGAGCCGGCGTCTGGTCATAAGCGCCCTCACCTTTGTTGACGAATGGCGTGATGCCGTAATCCCGCGTCCCGCCCTGGTACATCACCGGCGCGTCGACACCGCTCAGCGTCTTCCTCCAGATAAACGGTGCGGCGTAGGGCGAAAGCGCGAGCACCGCCTTCACCCGCGCATCTTTCCATCGCCGCCACGCGCCTCCCAGCCCCAGCACCGTGTAGCCGCCCAGCGAATGGCCCACCAATCCCACGTGTTGCCAGTCAAATCCGGGCGAGTTGTAACGCGCGTCGCCGCTCAAAACGTTCAATAGCCTTTCGATATCCTCGGCGCGGTCCGCGAATGTCGCATCGGTCCATTTGCGCGGGTCGCCGAGAGGAGCTTCCGCGCGCGTGAACGATGCGCGGATGTTTCCGCACGCGGCATCGCGATGATTCGGCGTAAAAACCGCGTATCCCGCCCCGGCTAGCCCCTCCATAAGAAAAATGGATTGCGTGTTACAGCCGTGAAAGCCATGCGAAAAAATAATAATCGGCCACGGGCCGGCGATGTCGTGCTTCGGAATCCAGGCGGCTACGTCCAGTCCGGCGACGTGCAGGTTCTGTGGCGCTGAGACATTCTCGCCAGCGAAACCAGTGGTCCCGACGAAACTCCAGGCTAGCAAAGGCACGCAGCCGATACGGCGTCCGCTCCGCATATGCGGCGTAGCCCTCGAGCTCCCGCCTCAAAAAGCGCTCCTCGATCACGATTCGGGCCGCGATCAGCGCGATCGGAACGATCGACAGCAAAGCCGCAGCATACGACCCGAGCCACAAGCACGTCCCCACGAGAAACGGAATGAAACCGCTGTACATCGGATGACGCAGTCTCGCGTAGACTCCGCTGTCGATCACGCGATGGGCGCGCTCCTTCTGATACTTCACCACCGGCGCCGCGAATGCATTCTCGTGCATCGCACGCGCGATCAGCCACCATCCGGCAGCGCCAAGGAGGAGCCCGGCAATCGAAACCGGCGGCCCCGGCTCGTGCATCAACTGGAACCGGAATACGTCCAGCGGAATAAAGATCACCAGGCTGGCGAACGTCGCGAGAAGCAGGCTCACTAGAATCCTGTCGGCGAGGGGCTGTCCCTTCTGGATCGGCCCCTTGAGCCGCTCGTTGATCAGCGCTTCGTCCTTGCGCAGATAGATCAGCGTCACGATTGTGCCCACAACCATGCAGCCCATGTATATCCATGCGCGCGGCCACGCCCACCGGCCCGCCGGAACGAATAGCAGGAGTCCGAAGAGCGCAATCTGCGCCACCACGCTAAAGGTCAGTTTCAGGACGAACATCGCTGCAAAAGCCTATTCCAAATCGGGCAGCTCTGCGCGTGGAACCAGCAGACGAAGCGATCTTCCGAGCTTTGGAACCCGCTCGACCAAGCCGTTGGCAGCTAGCGTTAGAACCATCTGGTGCACCGAAGGAGCCGTGACGTGGAAGTACGCCCGCATATCAGCCTCCGACGGAGCTCGACCGTTGAGCTTTGTGTAGTAGTAAATGAAGGCGAGATACTGTCCCTGCTTTCGGGTGTAAAGCTTGTTCACGACGAAAGAGATTTTAACAGTCGCCTGAGAAAAGCTCGACCGTCGTTTCGTACAGGTGGATAGGAATAATCGGCGGTCGACAGAGGCTCGGCGCAAGGCGCGGCATTGTCCTGCAAAGGTGGCGCGCCCATGGTGGCCGCGGCGACGTAGGTGTTTCGCTAGGTTCTCCCATCGCGGTCGAAGTGCGCTATACGAAAATGAGATCCTCGAATCGCAGGAGATGTATCGATGGCGGAAAACAGGCACATCCTCGACGGCTACAAGGTGCTCGACTTCACGCAGATCGTTGCGGGCCCGACCTGCACGTTGATGCTCGCCGAGATGGGCGCCGAGGTCATCAAGGTCGAACTAGCGCCTAATGGCGATCCCTCGCGCGGCGCGCTCGTCATGGTCGAGGGCCGCAGCGGTTATTACGTTCAGCACAACCGTGGCAAAAAAGGCATCTGCATCGACGCGAAGAAGCCGGAAGGCCTCACCGTCCTCAAGGAACTCGTCAAGAACGTCGACGTCCTGGTCGAAAACTACGCGCCCGGAGTAATCGGGCGCATCGGTCTCGATTACGAAACCGTCAAGGCGCTCAATCCGCGCATCGTGATGTGCTCGATTTCCGCCTTTGGACAGACCGGGCCGCTTTCGCGCGAACCCGGATTCGACTGGCTGGGCGCCGCCTACTCGGGCATCACTTCGATGGGCGGCGAGCCGGACGGGCCGCCGCTCTTCACGATGGTCGCGATGGGGGACGTCAGCACGGGCGTGCATGCGATGGGTGCGGTGTGCGCCGCGCTGCTTCACCGCGAACGCACCGGCCGCGGCCAGCATCTGGATATCTCACTGCTCGATAGCTATATCCATTACCATGAGGCAAGTTTCGAGATGTACTCACTGAGTAATGGAGAAATAAATCCAAAGCGCTCGGGTGCGCATTCATGGTATGCGGTCCCGGCCGGAGTATTCAAAGCAAAGGAGCGCTACATCATCATCATATCGCCGCTGCCGCAGCATTTCTCCGGCTTGTGCGAGGCGATGGGCAAGCCCGAACTCGTTAAAGATCCGCGTTTCGCCGACCATGCCGATCGGCTGGTCAATCTCAAAGAACTGGTCGCTATTATCGAAGGCTGGCTCGAGTCGATGCCGAGTGACGAGGCCTCGCTGGCGAAATACGCCGGCCTCACAGCCGCGCAGGTGAGAGAACTGGAAGCGAAGGGCATCCTCCGCAGCGCCCCCCGTTGAGAATACTCATTGACTCCGAAAAGGGGATCGCGATCAAACGACTACGAGTCCGGCAGCTTTGGCGAGCCTGCGCTGTCTGTCGTCGAAAGTATGAAAGGCGTCGGCATGCAGACCGATGGCTGCGGCAACGTGAATGATGTCGAGACTGCGGGTGCCGAGTCTGGAGGTCCACCTCGACGCTAGCTGTGCTGCTCGTGTGAACACTCCTTCGGGTAAACTCCTGATCGCGAAGACTCGGCTGCGCAAATCGGCGCGGAACGCTGCGAGCGCGGCACGCGCTTCAGCGGACCTTACTTCCTTGCGAAACAGCCGCAACTGAACCGCGTTCATCAGTTCCAATTCTCCAAGTGGCATGATTAGCACCGGCAGCGGCAATCGTTGCATGCGTCGAGCCGTTTCGACCGAGTGCACATCCGGAACATACAACGACGCGAGAAAACTGGTATCCGCGTAGGCACTCAATAGCGATCACGCTCTCGTGCCAGCAGTTGCGCCCCGCTCACTTCGAGTATTTTGTCTCCGTAGATACCGCGCAGTCGTGCGAGAAAATCGGGGCGGCGGCCAACGGTCGAGCGTGCCGGCAGCAAGTGCGCAATTACCTGCTTGCGCTTGGTGATTTCGATCTTCTCGCCGCGCACGAGGAGCCGCTCGACCTCCGAAAAGCGATAACGAAGGTCGCGCACGCTTGCTTTTTTCATGTGATGCATTTTAGCATCACAAAATCGGGCCGGCAATGCGTGAAATTCACGGGGATCTGGCCCCGAGAAGGTCGGCCAAGCGTGCATGGCGATCGACGCTCGCGCCGCTAACCGTTATCCCCGCGGCTCGGCTATAGTCGAGCGTCCGACGGCCAAGGAGGTAAACGCCGATGCAGGATCTATTGCCACTCGCGGAGAAATTGGGCGCTTTGCTCAAGGATCGCCACGAGACTATCGCGTCCGCCGAGTCGTCCACCGGCGGACTCATCTCGGCGGCGCTGCTCAGTGTGCCCGGTGCATCCGCGTACTTCCTTGGCGGCGCTGTCGTCTACACGGTGAAGGCGCGGCGCCTGCTGATGGATATACAGGACGCGGCGGTGAGCGGGATGCGCTCGGCGAGCGAACCCTACTCGATGCTGCTCGCGCGCACGGCTCGTGCGCGTTTCGAGGCGACCTGGGGTCTTTCGGAAACTGGCGCGACCGGCCCGACCGGGAACCGCTACGGCGACAAGCCGGGCCACACCTGTATCGCGATCGCCGGACCGGTCGAGCGCGCGATCACGCTCGAAACGGGCAGCGCCGACCGCGTCGCGAACATGCGGACGTTTGCGGCCAAGGCGCTGGATCTACTGCTGCAGAGCATCAACTCCGCGCTGCGTTGATCATCCAGCCGCGGCGTCAACACGGGCACGCGCGCCGCGCGGCACGCGCGAACGCGGTGCGCGTGCCGCGCCGTTGCGCGAGCGTCGCGGCTTCACCACCGGCGGGCTAATTGAGCTGGCGGCGCTTGGGGCGGACCGCGCTGCGCGAGCGAGTCACGCTGCGCGCGCGGGTCGCGCTATCGAGGCCGACTTCCCGGATAAACGGTATGAGCGCGTCGAGCAGGCCACGCGGGTTGTCGCCCTGAATCGTGTGACCGGCGTTCTCGACGCGCATCCAGCGACCTTTGGGCAACGCTTCGGCGAATTTTCTCGCGCCGTCGTCCGTGAGTACGTCGCTCCGCCCGCCGCGCAGCACCAGCGTCGGACAGGTAATATGTGCGGCGCTGTCGTTGATGAACTGCGCGCGTGTGTCACGGTTCTGGTCGAAGTTGGGTGAATTGCGATTCGGGTCGTGCTTCCACGTCCATCTGCCGTTGGGCAACTGGCGCAGATTGTGAAGCAGACTTCGCCGCAGCAGTTGGCGATTGCGCATCGGATTGAAGGCCATCGCGCGATCGACGAAATCCTCGACCGAATCCATCTCGCGATCCTGGCTCACGAACGCACGGATGCGTTCGCGCCCGTCCGCGTTCATTTCGGGGGCGACGTCGACCAGCATCAGCCCCGCCATCTTATCGGCGCAATTGATCGCGTAGCCGAGCGCGGCAAAACCGCCCATCGAATGGCCCACCAGGAGCGGCTTTCTGAGCTTGAGTTTCTCGATGAATCCCGCGACGTCGCCGACCTGGCTCTCGAAGCTGTAATTGGCGGTCGGTTCCCATTCGCTGTCGCCATGGCCGCGCTGGTCGAGCGCCACGCAATGGTACCGATGGCGCAGCATCAGGCATATGAGGTCCCAGGTGTGCGCGTTGAGTCCGCCACCATGAAGAAAAAGTATCGGGCGCTTATCTTTTGCACCCCAGTCGAGATAGTGGAGGCGAATCCTGTCGACGACCGTATGGTGCGACTCCGGCAGCACGAGTTTGGGCAGTTTAAGCCCCGCTATTTCTGCGGCAAGCTTGAGATGTTCAATCTGTTCGGACGATTCAAACACGATAAAAGCTCCTGGTCTGTTCCGTTTTTCAGATAACAGCCGACAAACAGATGACCTATAACAGAAGGGTCAAAAGCACAGCAATCTCGGACACGTAAAAGGCAGGGAGGCGGCGGACCGCCGGGAGCTATCCGCCGAAGTAGACCTTGGATTTTTTTGGAACATGGTCCGTCGCTCGGCTCGGCGAGCTTGAGACCGTTCGGGGCGCGAGCGTAGCGTCGGGCCGCACGATCGCTCTTTACGCCGCGCGAATCTGCGAGGAACTTCGCGGCGGACGCGAGAGCCCGCCGCAATTATCGTCGGAAGAACGAGCTTACCAGCGCCGGCCCCCGCCGCCGCCCTTGCCGCCGCGGTCGCGATTATCACGGCCGCCGCCACCGCCGCCCATGCTGCGGCCGCGTGGACCACCGCCGCCGCCGCCACCTTCGCGCGGCCGCGCTTCATTCACCCTGATATTGCGGCCCTTCAGATCGACGTCATTCAATGTTTCGATAGCTTTCGCCGCTTCGTTGGAATCGGCCATCTCGACGAAGCCGAAGCCTCGCGATTGACCAGAGAACTTGTCGGTGACCACGACCGCACTATCGACTTTGCCAGCCTGCGCGAACAGCCCTTCCAAGTCTTCATTGGTGACCGAGTAGGCGAGGTTGCCTACGTACAATTTCGTGGGCATTCGGTGCCCCTCCTTGGGTTAATGCCGGGAAGCGCGCGAAACACAGAAACCCGTGGGCGGGTTTGAATGAAAGGGCGTCCGGACAGTTACCTGATAATTTTGTATCCTGCCACAAACGTAAAGTCCACACCACAAATTGATGACGTCCTGATCGCGAGACAAGAAGCGGCGCGAATTCGGCCTGATCCTCGCCCTGGAAAAAAACGCGCCTTGGAAAAAATGCGATGTTGCCAATCGCGGATACGTCGCGTTCAAGGCGGCCGGCATGCTTTACTAGCGGCGCAATGAAAGGGCGCGTTGCGTGGATAGCAGCCGGAGCGGTCATGTTCGTGCTTGCTGCGCTGCTGTTGGCGCCGCGCACGAGTTACCAACCGGGAGTGCTGCTCGAGGCGCACGCGCAACTCTCCGGCCAGTGCACCGCATGCCATCAACCGTGGCACGGACCGACGAGCCAGGGCTGTATCAACTGCCACGGCGGTATCGATAACAACTCCCATAGCGGGGCTGATGTTACCGACGTGGACAACGGTCTAATCGCGGGCAAAACGCTCGTCAGCTCGAAGGACTTCATGACCTGCCTGAGCTGCCACAGCGAACACGAGGGGCGCAAGGTCGACTTCAACGTCACCGCGACGTTCGCCTGCACGTTCTGTCACAGGCATTCGGCGCTCGACAAGGTTCCCGAGCACATGACCGCGGTGATGCAGCGCAAGTTTTTCCGCGGTCACCTATACAAGCAGCGATTCAATCACGACCAGCATCGGCGCCTGATGGCGTCGCCGCCGCGTACTAACGGCTTTACCTGCGTGTCGTGTCACACGGTTGAAGCGGTCGCGCCCGGTTCGCCCGACCGAATGAGTTTCAAATGGAGCGGATGCGCCGGCGCGGGATGCCATCTCGTGCCGCAAGACAAGTACATGCAAATGCCGGCGTCTTTGGGAACGTCGCCGCAGGCGATTGCGTACCTGACGGTTCTAACGGTCCGGCATCTAGAAGGCGTGTTCACGCATTCGACAGGCCATCTGCGGAGCGCGTGCGAAGAGTGCCATTCCGGAATCGCCTCGAGCAAAAACCCCAGCGACATCGACTCGCTTAGGATCAAGCGATGTTTCGATTGCCATACGCATCAAGCTGGTGCGCCGGTTCATGAGGCGCGCGCAATTTTTGAGGCACGCGAGGCGCTCGCGGCCGTGGTGCCCGAAGCTGCTGGCGCCGGCGAAAAACGGCTCGTCGCCTGCGCGGATTGCCACGCCTTTCATTCCTATGGCCCCTTGCGGGCAACGGACTTCACCGGCCCGGCTCCGAAATTCCCGCCGAATTCGCGGCCGCACCTGGCGCTCACGCTTTACGTTCCGACGTTTGCGGACGCTCACACCAACGCGATCGCCGGGCTGAGTTTGCGGCAGGTACATCTCACGCCATGGTGGCTCGGCTCGGTGGCGCTGATCCTCCTTGTGATCGTGGCGGTGGGCTACGTCCGGATCATCCCGGGCCCGGCGGCCACGCGGGAGGCGATGGCGGGAGTCGCGCCGCAGCGGACCCCTGAAGTACCGATTATCGACGACACCTTCCAGAGCAGCGTGCGGCATCTGTATATCGTGGGCGAAGCGGCGGGCACCGCGTCAATAAACCTTGCGATGCGCTCGGGGCGGCAAGTGATCGAAGCCGTCGCCAACGAACTCAAGCGTCTCAGGTTTCCCGCTGAAGCGGGCGTCTACGAGGTCGCGATTATCGGTTGCGGGCCGGCTGGCTTGGGCGCGACTGCAACCGCGAAGACCATGGGACTCAAATACGTGACGCTCGAGAAGATGACGCCGGCGAGCACACTGCGATCCTATCCGCGCGCGAAGTTCGTGCAGGCGACGCCGATCGACATTGCTGAATACGGATCCTTTTTCCTCGAAGGTGACAATTCGCGCGAGAATCTGATCAAGGAATGGGAAAAGATCATCGCGACGCTGGGCCTTACGGTAAACGAACGCGAAGAAGTGACCGCCATCGAACGCGAGGACGGCCATTTCATCGTGCAGACCGCGCGTGGCCACGCCTTCAAGGCGCGCTGCGTGGTGCTCGCGATTGGTGTGCGCGGAAACCCACGCCGTCTCGGCATACCCGGCGAGGAAGCGGGCCGCGTCTTCTACAATCTGATCGAGCCGCGAGAGTTCGAGAACAAAAAGATTCTTGTGGTCGGCGGAGGTAACGCGGGCACGGAAATCGTGCAGGCGCTCACCGTTCCCGGATTGCGCAATACAGTGAGTTATTCATTCCGATCTCACGTGCTGACCAACGTTACGCCCGAAAACGCGGAGAAAATAGCCGCCCTGGCTCAAGTCGGCATGATTAACATCTATCCGTCGAGCGTACTCAAGGAGATAAGGCCGGGGACCGTCGTACTCGAACCCGTAAAGCGCAAATCCGGCGCGCCCGAAGATGACAGTTCGGTACTTCCGGGACCGGTCGAAATCGAGAATGACGTCGTCTTTGCGATGATTGGGGCCGAACTCCCCACCGGCTTTTTAAAATCGATCGGCATCCGGATGGGCAGTAAGGGCCGCTATATCGCGTAGTTTTTCATCAAATTTGTGCGTTTTCGGCTCTTGTTACAGTTTACGTGATACAGCTCGCGTGACCGGCCGGAACCGTGCGCGATCTTGCTCGCGCGCGACGCACGTTAATCTTTTTGGCTGCTCCAGAATGATCGTGCTACGGCGTGTACTGGGTACAGCGATTGCTCACTCATATTGAGGAGACTCAAACCCGGTGTTCGCCGATGAAAAGATTCTTTCTGCTTACGGCCTCGATTTTGTTTCTAGGGATGACAGTTTCGGCTCAAGCCGGCGAAATTCTCGGCAGGGTCACGACCGCACGGGGTCAGGCGATCGTGTCAATCCGGGTCATGGTTACCGACGAAGCAGGGAGAGTCATCTCAAGTTCGATCACCAACGCCGATGGAGCCTATGAGATCAAGGGTGTAGCGCCGGGCAGGTATAAAATCGACTTGTTGCCTTTGACCGGCGGGTCGCTCGGACGACTTTCCAATGTTCGCGTGGGACCCCATGGAAGCAAAGTCGACTTGATAATAAGCCAACCCACGCCGGGCTTTGTTCTGCGCGATGCTCGCCACCGCAGCGTCTAGTGTTGTATCCCGTTAAAACCTTATACGCGTAGGCTGTCATTCTCCGTGTGCCTCGCGAGAATCCCGGCGCTCTGAAGATCGCGGGATTCTACGCGCGAAGGGGCGCGTAGAATGACAAGTCATCGGCCGTTCTGAACGAAGGCACATTCTCGTGAGCACCCGGATAGGACTGTCTCCCGCGGGCGGCTATGTGCTAGTGAAGACTGCATCTGGCCGCCCATTTTTTGACGGGGGAGCCATTCTTCACGGAGGATGCTGCCTTGCCGTACGTAACCGACGATGGCGTAAAGCTGTATTACGAGGAGGCCGGCACAGGGCTGCCGATCGTCTTCGTGCATGAGTTTGCCGGGGACCATCGTAGCTACGAAACGCAGATACGGTATTTTTCACGCCAATACCGCTGTATTGCGTATAACGCGCGCGGCTATCCGCCTTCCGACGTTCCCGAGGGTTTCACGAGGTATTCCCAGGATCGTGCGCGCGACGACATCCTTTCGGTGCTCGATGGCCTCAAGCTTGAGCGCGCCCACGTCGTCGGTATTTCGATGGGCGGATTCGCCACCCTGCACTTCGGCTTGAAGTATCCGCAGCGCGCATGCTCGCTCGTGGTCGGCGGATGCGGGTACGGAGCGGAGCCAGGCAAGCGC
>WNFT01010850.1_pt1 | contig 10252 bp, 8 predicted proteins | sample 5400191 | NCBI WGS metagenome assembly WNFT01 (sample SAMN13153359, study PRJNA577476) | soil metagenome | isolation source: 80 cm saprolite under Madrone tree | place: USA:California | collected 2016-06-14 | reverse complement strand
TGGAAAGAAGAGTCGGGCGGAATAATCACCCGGCAGATGAAGCAGATTGGCGAAAGCTGCGACTGGTCGCGGGAGAGGTTTACGCTGTCGCCAGAGTTGTCGCGCGTGGTGACCGAAGTTTTTGTGCGGCTTTATGAAGAGGGGTTGATTTACCGAGAGAACCGGCTGCTGAACTGGTGCCCGGTGTGCTTGACGGTCCTCAGCGATTTGGAAGTACTCCACGAGGAGCGGCTGGGGCACCTGTGGTACATCAAGTATCCGGTGGCGGGAACGAAAGAGTTCCTTGTAGTGGCAACGACGCGTCCGGAAACGATGCTGGGCGACACGGCTGTGGCGGTGAATCCGGAAGACGAGCGGTACACGCAGCTCGTTGGGAAAAAAGCGTTGCTGCCGCTGATGAATCGCGAGATTCCGATAATCGCGGACTCGATGGTGGACCGCGAGTTCGGGACCGGCGCTGTGAAAATCACGCCAGCGCACGATCCGAACGACTTCGAGGTGGGGCGGCGACACAAATTGGCAGAAATTGACGTGATGACCGACGACGGAAAGATGAACGCGGCGGCAGGCGTTTACGCCGGGATGGACCGTTTCGAGGCGCGGAAGAAGATTGTTGACGACTTGAAAGCGCTGGGGCTTCTGGAAAAGATCACCGAGCACACGAACGCCATCGGATTGTGCGAACGAAGCAAGACTATTGTCGAGCCGCGGGCTTCCACTCAGTGGTTCTGCAGGATGAAGCCGCTCGCGGAGCCGGCCATCGCGGCTGTGGAGAGCGGCGAAATCCAAATCATTCCCGACAACAGGCGCGAGGAATATTTCAACTGGATGAGGAACATTCGCGACTGGACGCTGTCGCGGCAGCTTTGGTGGGGACACCGGATTCCGGCGTGGCATTGCGGCAACTGCAAGGAAATCATCGTGGCTCGGGAAGCGCCCGCAAAGTGCTCTAAGTGCGGATCGGCAAAGCTGGAGCAGGATCCGGACGTGCTGGATACATGGTTTAGTTCCGGTTTGTGGCCTTTTTCCACGCTGGGTTGGCCAGCGGAGACGGCGGATTTCAAAACGTATTACCCGACCAGCTTGCTGATCACCGGCTACGAGATTCTGTTTTTCTGGGTAGCGCGGATGATCATGCTGGGCCTGCACTTCACGGGAAAAGTTCCTTTCCGCAACGTTTACCTTCATTCCATAGTTCGCACGCCGGACGGCGAGAAGATGTCGAAGTCCAAAGGCACCGGAATCGATCCGATCGACGTCAACCGAAGATACGGGACGGATGCCATGCGTTTTACGCTGGCCGTTACCGCCTCTGTAAACGACGTGGTCTGGACCGAGGATCGCATTCAAAGCTCGCGGAACTTTGTGAACAAGATCTGGAACGCGGCGCGATTTTTGTTCGTGAATTTGGACAAGTTTGAAGAGGGTGGCGGGAAATTGGAAGAGCTGGCGGCGCCGGAGGTGCGTGTGAAGGCGCCGTATGCTTATAGTGGCAGCGTCCCCCTGGTGGATGCGTGGATATTTGCACGGCTGGCGGCGACCGTTGAGCTGGTGAATGAGGCGCTGGCGACTTACCGGTTTCACGAGGCGGCACAGGGTGTGTACCAGTTTTTTTGGGGAGACTTTTGCGACTGGTACATCGAGTGGGTCAAGCCGGAATTGCAGAGCGCGGACCGCGAGCGAGCGACGGTGGCTTGGAAGAACTTATTCGCGACGTTCGATGCAGCGCTACGGCTGCTGCATCCGTTCATGCCATTTTTGACGGAAGAACTATGGCACCAGTTGCCGCAAAAGGCAGGAGCGAAGTCCATTGCGCTGGACCAATTTCCAGAAACTCAATCCCGTTGGAAGAATGTGGAAGCGCAAAAGAACGTGGCGTTGATTCAGGAAGTGGTAACCGCGCTTCGCACCATTCGGGCGGAGTTGAAGCTCGATCCGAAAAAGAAAGTGCAGGCGGACTTTTGGACAGGTGATGCTGCCACAAGTAATTTAGTCGAGACAAATCTTAGGGCCATTACAAGATTCGCCGTGCTATCGGAACTGCGAATTGCTCCGCGGCAGACGTTTCAAGCAGGAACCGAAGCGCAGCGTTCGACGGCGCTATATGACTGCGTATCGCGTACTCCGATACTGTGGACGTGGCGGCGGAAAAAATCCGCCTGAAGAAAGAGACTGAGGGTTTGCAGAAAGCCGTCGCGTCGAAGGAAAGGCAGCTCGGGGATGACACGTTTCGCAGCCGCGCGCCAGAAAAAATCATTAAAGGACTGGAAGCTACACTTGCCGAGCAGCGCATTGAACTGAAAAAACTGCAGGATCGGCTGGCGCAGCTGTAACAAATTTCATAGTGCTTGGGGTCCCGATGGATTGGAATACGCCCTACATTGCGAATCTAGTGCGCCGCTCGCTGGAAGAAGATATTGGCATGGGGGACGCGACGACTGAGGCGGTAGTACCACCACAAGCGACAGCCCGGGCACACATCTTGGCCCGGCAGACACTCGTTTGCGCTGGATTGCCGATCGCCGAAAAAATCTTCCGGGCACTAGATCCAGAGGTCCGAGTCGTTTTTCCGCACAACGATGGTTCTTTTGTGGAGCCCGGCGCCGAGATTTTGCAAGTCAAGGGGAATGCTCGCGCGATCCTCGGCGGCGAGCGGACAACGCTGAATTTTCTGGCGCATCTTTGCGGAATTGCCACGCTGACGCGGCGCTTCGTGGGACAACTGGCGGGAACGAAGACGCGGATTCGGGATACCAGAAAAACCACGCCAGGTTTGAGGGCGTTGGAGAAATACGCGGTGAAGACCGGCGGCGGAGCGAACCACCGGTTCGGACTCTATGACGCCATTCTCTTGAAAGAGAATCACATCGCGCTGGCCGGAGGAATCAAAGCCGCGCTGGACAAAGCGCATACCCATGTATCGCCCAAACTGCCGTCGCCGCGCGCCGCAAGCGCCTACGATGCCGCGGGACTGGACCCGGAAGTCGTCGGTCCAGGGCCGCTGCCGGTGCAGGTTGAAGTTCGCGATCAGAAAGAATTGCAGGAAGCGCTCGAGGCTGGGGCGGAAGCAGTACTGCTGGACAACATGACTCCGGAACGCGCGGCAGCGTGCGTGAAGATCGCTCGCGGCATTCGCGCAGAGTGCGTGATTGAAATCTCCGGGGGCATCACCATGGACAACGCGCGAGCTTACGCGGAGGCCGGCGCCGACTTTCTTTCTTCCGGGATGCTCACACACTCGGCGCCTGCCGCGAACCTCAGCCTGCTTGTGGACAGCATCGAGGAAACGTAAGCTTAGGCGGCGCAGAGGGCGTGCGAGATCCCGATGACTCAAGAATCCTTACCGGGCACCACCGACCGGCGGCTGGCGGGGTTGCTTACGCTGCTGGCGGAAAATGCCACCATCGTGATCAGCGGGGCGCGAATCGCCAAGGAAGTTGGCGTTTCGCGGTCAATGGTGTGGCAATGGGTGGAACGGCTGCGCGAATTAGGCGTGAAAGTGAAGAGCCACGCAGGCACTGGATATTTTCTTGAGCAAGTCCCCGATATTCTGGCTCCGGACATTCTGAAGCAAAGGCTGAAGGGCAATCTTTTCGGGAAACGCATTTTTCATTTTTTCAAAACGGATTCGACGAATCGAGTAGCGCTGGAATTGGGTCATGACGGTGAAGCGGAAGGGGCGGTAGTGCTGGCAGAGGAGCAAACCGCGGGGCGCGGCCGGGCGGGACGCACGTGGCATTCCGAACGCGCCGCGGGAATTTATGTGACTTTGCTGCTGCGGCCGAGATTGGCACCGGTGCAAGCGCCCCTGTTGACCATGATGGCGGGACTTTCCGCGCATTCCGCAGTACAGGCTGTGACGGGGCTCGCGGTGGACCTGAAGTGGCCGAATGATTTGCTCATTCGCGGAAAAAAGGTTGGCGGCATTCTGACCGAAATGCACGCGGAGCCGAATCAGGTGCGCTTCGTGATTGTGGGGATTGGGTTAAACGTGAATCAGGAAAAGTTTCCCGCAGAGCTTGCCAATGTGGCGACTTCTCTGCGCGCGGAAACGGGTAAGCCGCAAGCACGCATGGAGCTGCTGGTTCGGTTGCTGCGCGAATTCGAGAGCGATTACAATCGTTTTCTGCGGGAAGGGGTGGCCAGCGTGATTGCGCGCTTTGAATCGGTGTCGAGTTACGCAAAAGGCAAACGCGTGCGCGTAACCAACGGAACCGAGAGTTATGCCGGGACGACCGCAGGACTCGGGCCGGAAGGATTGCTTCAAGTGGAACGGGAAGACGGGCGGATCACGGCGGTAATTTCAGGCGACGTCACGGAGGCGCGCTAGATGCTGCTGACCATTGACGTGGGGAACACCAACTCGGTGCTGGGCGTTTTTCGCGGCGAGGATCTGATTGCGAATTGGCGTCTGACGACGGCTCGCGAGCAGACCATCGACGAATATGGCGTGTTGACGCGAAATCTCTTCACCCTTGCCGGGCTGGATTGGAATGCGATCACCGGTGTGGCGATCAGTTCGGTGGTGCCGCCGGTGAACCGGACGTTTGCGGAAATGTCGCGAATCTATTTTGGGAAGAAGGCGCTGTTCGTGGAAATGGGTGTGAAGACTGGGATGGCCGTGCTGGTGGATAACCCCTCCGAGGTAGGCGCGGACAGGATTGTAAATGGTGTGGCGGCGTTCCATCAGTACGGCGGGCCGTGCATCGTGGTGGATTTTGGGACGGCGATCACATTTGACGCTATCTCCGCGAAGGGCGAATATCTCGGCGGAGTCATCGCGCCAGGACTGGGGATTTCGTCGGAGGCGTTGTTTGCGCGGGCTGCGCGACTGCCGCGGGTGGAGATCAAGGACCCTGGGAAAGTAATTGGGACGAACACCGTGACGCACATGCAAGCGGGTTTGTACTACGGCGCGGTGGACATGGTGGACGGCATGCTCGCGCGCATGAAGAAAGAACTTGGCGAAGACGCAACCGTGGTTGCGACCGGCGGGCAAGCCAAGCTTGTCTCCAAAGGCTCCAAACACATTCAACACACGGATGAATTTCTCACACTGAAGGGCCTGCGATTGATCTGGGAGAAAAACCAGCCCGCGGAACATGGCAAGAGCGCAGCAGCGGGGCCGGCAAAAAAGGCGCAGAGTTAAGGCGCGGAAAGCAATTCTTCTGGATTGAGGCTGTCGCTCAGATATCAGAGGGCGCTCCCACCAACGAAATGGACGGCTGGAACTACTTCAATTACTTTACGGAAATCGAAGAATATTTCTGGAAGAAACGCGGGGCGCATCTATTGGTATCGCCGCTGGATTGGGCGATCATGGAAGCGTGGCAGAAAGCCGGGGTGCCGCTGGAAGCGGCGCTGAAAGGGATCGACAACGCGTTTGAGAGCTATCAGAGGTCGCGGCGAGGAGCGGGCAAGCCTCTGAAGAATCTCGCTTATTGCACGGATGCGGTACTTGAGGCGGCCGAAGAACAGCAAGCGGCGGCTGCCGGTAGCATGCCAAAAAACGAGCGCGCAACCGCCAGAGAAGCGTTTTCGCGACATGAAGTTAGGGCGTATTTTGCAAAGAATGTAGCGCATTTGAAATCCGCCTCAGAAAAACAATTGCCGCAACGGCCGGAGATCGCAGCGCGGCTGAGGGAGACTGCGGAATCTCTGAACTCCAGTATGGTGCTGCTCGATACTCCGGCGACGCTGGACCTGGAAGATGTGGAGCGGCGGCTGACGATTCTGGATGAGAAGCTGCACGCGCTGTTGATGAGCCATGCACCGGAAGAGCTGATGCTCAAGATCCAGCGCGAAGTGGACGGGCAATTGTCGACGTACCGACGAAAGATGAAAGCGCAGCAACTAGCGATGGTAGAAAAACAATACATGCAAAAGCGGCTGTTGGAAGAGTTTGGAATCCCGCGGCTGAGCCTTTTCTACCTAACGTAACTAGTCTAAATTAGACTACTCAGTTCCTACGACAAGGCAGCCGCAATATATCCCGTTCCCAGACCGGCCAATTATCATAGAATAGGACAATAATATGCCTGATGAGTTAAGATTATCGATTGAAAAGCTCATATACGGTGGTGACGGTTTGGCACACGCGGATGGAAATACCGTTTTCGTGCCGTATGTTTTGCCCGGAGAAGAGGTGCGGGCAAACGCGAAATCGAAAAAGAAAAAACTGATCTGGGCGGAATTGCTGGAGGTAATGTCGCCCGCGGAAGTACGCGGAAAAGCAAAGTGCGCTCATTTTCAAAAATGCGGAGGCTGCCACTACCAGCACATCCCCGCGGCCGAGCAGTTGCGGCTAAAGAAAGAGATTTTGCGGGAAACTCTTTCGCGCCTCGGCGGCGTCTCGTGGGATGGCGCAATTGTGGAGCATTCGGCGGAACCGTACGGCTATCGAAACCGGGCGCAATGGGCGGTAAGAAGCGGAATGCCCCGGGCGCTGGGATATTTCTTACCGGAAAGCTCCGCGATCGTGCCGATCGATGAATGTCCGGTGCTGTCGCCGCAACTTGCGCACACATTCGCGCAACTGCAAGAAATGGCGCGCTCCGGAAGATTGCCCGAAGGCATCCAGGAGATCGAAGCTTTCGCCGACTCCGCGGACGACAAAATTGCGCTGAATGTGGCGTTTGAGAAATTTACTAAGCCTGCTGCGGAGCTGGCGACTTCCTTTCGGGAGGCTTTGCCGAAGATTGAAACTTTGCTGCTTCTGGACCAGAAAAAGAACCGGTTTGAATTGACAGGGCCGGGGTACTTGACGCACGAAGCGGGTGGATACAAATTCCGCGTTAGCCACCTTTCCTTTTTTCAGGTGAACCGCTTCCTGATCGAAGATTTGCTGAAGACGGTCACGACAAATGCACACGGTGAGCTGGCGCTGGATCTATATTCGGGAGTCGGGTTCTTCACTTTGCCGCTAGCGAAGTCGTTTCAGAGAGTGGTGAGCGTGGATGCCAATCTTGCCGCGACACGCGATCTCTACGCCAATGCGGAGATGGCAGGCGTCACCATTGTTTCACACAACGAACACGCGGAAGAGTTCCTCAAGAAGACTGACGAAAAACCGGAGTTTGTGGTTCTGGACCCGCCGAGAGCAGGATTAGGCGCGCAAGCTGCCGAAAAGCTCGCCGAGCTGGGACCCAGAGAGATTGTGTATCTTTCCTGTGATCCATCCACACTGGCCCGTGATTTGGCGGTATTGACATGCTCATCCAGGAAACCCACAGAAATCACCGGGCCGAGCATCCGCTATGAAATCACTGAAATGCATTTGTTCGATTTGTTCCCGCAGACGTTCCACATCGAAACGCTTGTGAGGTTGCAAAGAGTGTTATGAGACTGCCGGCCGTTGCGATTGCCGCGGCATTTGCCAGCGGCATCCTGCTCGGCCTACATCCTGCGGTGGCGCGAAATGCTGTATCTTCCCTGCTTCTTTCCATTTTATTTGTGGGCATTACTGTTCTCCTTCTCTCCGGGATCCTCTTTGTGTGGATCGGGCGTCTCGTTTTTGCCGTCGGTGCCTCCCTGCTTAGTTGGGCAATGCTGGGACTTCTAGGAGTTTGCATCGCGGAACAGCCGCGGAGTGCAGACCATGTGATCTCGCTGATGGAACGAGGGCAGGTCCCTTTGAAGATGCCATTGAGATGGCACGGCCACTTGCGCGACGAGCCAGCCTGCCTGCCCTGGGGTTATGGATACGAAATCGAACTTTCTGGCGTGGAGTTTGAAGCGATGCTGCATTCGACCCAAGGCGGGTTGCGACTGAGCTTCACGCCGCGTCCGGATGGAGAGTGTCCGCCGGACCTTCATGCGGGAGAAGAAGTGGCAGTTTTGACGGAAGCAAAGAGGCCGCAAGTTTTCAGGGATGAAGGCGCGTTCGACAGACGCGCATACCTGGCGCAACAAAACATCGATCTGGTGGCTACTCTGAGAGCGGCAATGCTAATCGAGCGTATCGGCTTGCCAAGTCCAACTATCGGTACGCTTCTAGCTAAAGCACGAAAACGACTGCGCGATGAAATTGACGAGCTATTTGCGGGCACTCCGCAGGTCGCGGGCGTGTTGCGGGCAATGCTTCTGGGTGACCGGAGTTTTGTCGACCGGGCGGAAGCGGCGGATTTTCAGAAGGCGGGCGTTTTTCACGTGCTCGTTGTGGCCGGCTTGCACGTGGGGGCCCTCGCGTTTGCGCTCTACTGGGTGGGAAGAAAGCTTAGGCTCTCTCGGGTAGGGACTATGCTCTTCACGCTCACGATACTCGGTGCTTATGTGGCTGTGGTTGAGCAGCGCGCTCCTGTTTTGCGGGCAGCGCTGATGGCCGCGATGGTGGTGCTTGGAGGATTTTTCTTCCGGAGATTGGAACTGCTCAATTCCGCGGCGTTGGCAGCCGTGATTCTGTTGGTGGCAAAACCCCTCGCCCTGCGCGATTCGAGCTTTCAATTGACTTTTGTGGCCATCGGGTGCATCGCGGGCCTGGCACTGCCATGACTTGAAAAGACGGTGCAGGCGTATGTGCGGGCGCTGCGAGGCTGGCGCGACGTAACGCGGGACGCTGCTCACGAACCACGCGCAATTCAATTCAGAATCGATCTGCGTTCTCTGGCGCAATGGATTTCTGTTCGTCTGCCGTTGCGATTGGGAAAGCCGGCGGGCGATATTGTCGCTGGCGGATTGTCATTGACGTTTCGCGTGTGGGAGTTGCTGGTCCTGACAGTGGCGTTGCAAACCGGAATGTTGCCGCTGATGGCGCGCGACTTTCATCGCATACCTTTGTCTGCTCCAATTGTGAACCTCGCGGCGGTTCCGCTTACAGGGGTGGTTGTCCCACTCGGCTTTCTAACGTTGGTTTGTGGATTGATTTCCCCGATGGCGGGCAAGCTTCTATCGGCTCCACTTGCATGGCTGACGGCTTAGCTCTTGCACGTTGTGCAGCGGTTCGCGCATTTTCGGAGTTGGAGTTACCGGATTCCCGGGCCGCCATTTTGGTTGATTATGTTGTTTTTTGCCGCGGCCATTCTGCTGGCCGCAGAGACGCAGTTGAAGCACCTGCTGAAGAGAACCATGCTCTGGGGATTGCGTATGGCATTTATGGCGTGCGCTCTGACGATTGCGATCTATCCGTGTGGGGAGAAGTGGACCAAGGGCAAGCTGGAGCTTACGGTTCTCGATGTAGGCCAGGGCGATTCGCTTTTGTCGTGTCTCCTGGCGGCAAAACTCTGTTGATCGATGGCGGGGGAGCGTTCGGCGGATTCCCCGGTCGTGAAGAGCACAACGGTGTCGATCCTGGCGAAGAAGCGGTGTCGCCTTATCTGTGGTCTCGCGGATTTCAGAAACTGGATGTTGTTGCGCTGACGCACGCACATCAAGATCATGCAGGCGGGCTTCTTGCAATCCTGGAAAATTTTCAAGTTGGGAGAGTTTGGATCGGGCGGGAAGTTTCCTCACGAGCTCTTTTGCGACTGGAAGAACTAGCACGCGAGCAAAAAATCCCCATCGAACATGAGCTTCGCGGCAAGACGATTCACTGGGACGGCGTGGAGGGAGACTTTTTGTGGCCAGAGATCGCCCCTGAAGAGGTCGCACCTTCCGCGAAGAATAATGATTCGCTGGTGGTGCACTTGCAGTTTGGCAGCCGAAGCATTCTTCTGCCAGGGGACGCTGAAAAACAGGTGGAACGAGAAATCCTTTCGGAAAACTCTGCGAAAGCAATGCATTCCGATGTACTGAAAATCGGCCATCACGGCAGCAAGAACTCCACGATGACGGAATTCCTCGCGGCCGTGCGGCCGCGCTTCGGCATCATATCAGTGGGCGAAGACAACCCTTATGGACATCCCAGCCCGGAGCTTCTCGAGCGTTTGGAGAATGCGGGAATGCGCGTCTTCAGGACCGATCGAGACGGGGCGGTGCATGTTTTGACAGATGGCACGCGGCTGGAAATCACCTGCTTCGTTGCCTGCCCAGCTACGACAAAAGCGGCAGTGTTAGTGCATGGGGAAGCGCCACCTCAGCAGCAAAACGAAAAGAAGGAATAAGAAACCTACGGCGGCCTGCCATTCGTGGTTCTTTCTGTACTGCGCCAAGGAGAACGAACCGGCGGAGTCGCCAGGCAGTTTTGCGGCGGTCAGGCGTGGGATAAAAAGCGGGACCACGCGAGCGTATTCCTTAAAAGATGCCCCATGGCGCATGTGGAGTTCATGCGCTTCGCGCCGCATCACGATGGAATAAAACACCGCGAAGTAAACGATCA
>WNFT01006554.1_pt1 | contig 10252 bp, 13 predicted proteins | sample 5400191 | NCBI WGS metagenome assembly WNFT01 (sample SAMN13153359, study PRJNA577476) | soil metagenome | isolation source: 80 cm saprolite under Madrone tree | place: USA:California | collected 2016-06-14 | reverse complement strand
GCCGAGTAGGCCCGGGGAGTTTCACCCCGAGCCCCTCACAGATCCGGACTTGAACCTCTCGATTCATCCGGCTCGTGTCACCGCGCGAAGGCTGCCGCCTTCCGCTGAACCGTCGGGCTCCTCCCGGTTTGACCCAGTTGGCCCGCGCTCAACGACGATGACCCACCCCCTTCGTTCGAGGCCTGTCCGGTAATGAGACCGCAGGCGCGCTGATATCCATGATGGCCCGGAGCACAACACCGCTCCAATCAGAGGCCGGATACATTGATGCAAGACCGCAAGCCGACAGATCGATGAAAACCTCTTGCGATGCACGGCCGGACCATACATAAGGGTCATAAGGAGCCGTAGTCGACCGCGTCGCCTCATGACCGCTGTACCGTCAACTGCGGAAGTGCTCACGCGGGGCCGGGAGGGGTGGCCCATGGAGGCCCACAAGCACCGAGCAGGCACCATTGCCACGGGCTATCTTGAGTCCGGGCAAGAGGAAGAGTTGAAAACTCTGGTTCGGCGTGTTGTTCAGTCTTGAAGTGCTGATCAGCACTTCAACCACTGCCGTTTAGACGAGGAAGGTTGCTGAGGCCTCTCTGATCAATACCTACAAGGCCCTTATAAGGGTCTTTTGGTTTCAGGCGTTCCAGGAATTTAGCAACGCCAGCATTGTATTGGTCACGTTCTGCCTTGTTCAAATACTTCGGTTGCCCTGGTAGCCACTTCACCCGCATCTTGCCGCCTTCGCCGAGTAAGACCTCGCAGGTGAATCTGCCGACCTGGAATTTCATTTCCGCCTCCCAATCACTTAGGTAGAGGCTCACCCGATAGGGGGGATGGGGCGGTTTCCTATCGGGTGAGACCTCCTCTAAACGAACAGGCCATGGCCCCTGTCCGTGAAGCTCCAACACCAATCGAAGCTTTGCTTCGACAGAGGTGTCCTAAAAGGGACACTGAAAACCCAGATTTCCTAGGAAAGGCCATAATAGAACCACCTCTCCGGGAGAGGAAAGTGAGGAAGCGGTATCTCCTTAAGGTTCACTATCGAATGCTACGGTGTGTTGCAATCGGGACACTACTTCATTGTGTATGGACAATCCGGCATTCTTTAAGAATTTCAGATATTTCTGTCTCAATCCTTGAAATCATCCCGCCAAGGTTGTAAAAAAAAGGCGCCGGGATGGAAGATGGCAACGGTGGGCAAACTTGCTGCCGAGACGAGGGCGGCAATTGGGCGGGAACTGCTTCTGAAGTACAAAGAAATCATTGCTGAAGGAGTGCCAGAACGTTTTGCCGAAATCCTGCAGAGGCTAGATCAGCCGGCTACCCGTTGCTTTCCTGTCTTTTGCTATCCATCCGTAGGCGGTTGACCGGACAAGCCGAGATCCTGTTCCATCTGGCGCACCTGCTCTGCCTTCTCGAACGCAACGATCTTGACCGCATGGTAGATCTCCGAAGGATCCTCATCCGGGAAATGCGCCACGACAGCGTCATGATTTCGTGCCGGGTGCCAGTCCATCATCACCTTTGCCATTTCCCTCGCATCCATGATGTCCTCTCCTAAAACGGCGGTGTAAGCGCACGGCAGGCCGATCCCGCCCCGCTACCCTCCCCCTTGTGGGGAGAGGGCAGAAGGCCGGGATCATCGCCTTGCTGAAGCAGCCGCAGTTAATGCGATTGCCAGCGGATCGCAACACATCACCATGAGGGCGATCAGCAACCGGATAGCCTTCTCGGAGTCTGTGTCGAGACCGAGGAGCTCCGCCACGTAGCGGATGGGCGCGCTCTCGGTCTCGATCTGCCGGCCGTTGGCGGCCACACTGGCGCGTTCCGCCTGCAGGGCTGCTAGAATACCGGCTTCGCGTTTGCGCTCATCCACGAGGCCAGCGCGGGCCTTGCGCTGATCGTCTGCCAGCTTCATGGCGGCAGCGGTGCGGCCCCTCTCGGTTGCCTTCTCAACGGCCGTGTCGATCTGGGCAAGCCGCCGGTCGAGGTCGGCAACGGTGTGGGCCTGGACACTGATCTTCGCCTCGAGGTCCGCGGTTTGAAGGCGGGAAGTAGTCGCCCCGCGGTCGCCGACATGGGCGGCGACAAGCTGTGCATAGACGCCCGCCGCGTTGATGATGGCGAGGCCGGCGACCCGCCCTGGTGCTGCCGGCCTGCAACACCGAAGCCATGCAGCTTCATCTCGATGAGATTGCCACGAAAGTCACCCCGGGCGCGCACGCCGTCGTCGTTCTTGATCAAGCCGGATGGCACAAGTCGCAGGCCCTCAAGGTCCCGAGCAACATCTCGCTGATGCCGCTGCCGCCGCGTTCGGAGCGATCCAGTTAGAGCGTCAACTCAAAACAGTCGTTGATCGGCCTGCGCGATGGCGGCAAATTGGATGCCAAGTTAAGGCCAACCAGCAATAAATCCACGTGACTTGTAGGGCTCTATCTTTTCCCACTCGCTCAGTACCCGTGAACAAAGTTCGGGGTCGGTATGCCAGAGCTCATTGGGCGTGTCATAGTGATTTACGACCACAAGCATCTTCTCCGGATCGCGCCAATGGCGATGAAGTGTCATGGGGTAGCGACGCGATGTCCAGAAATTGCCCAAGCAAATGACCGAACGCACGTTGTTCAAGCCGAGTTGACTCTCGATGATAGGCAATGAAAACATGACGTTTTCACCGGTGTTTGTCGCGCGATGCTCTTCCAAGATCAAATGTGCCGGTACGCCACGTGACACGAGTCCTGCTTTAATGATTTCGCACTCTGTAAGATGAGAGCCGGGCGTTAGGCCGCCGCTGACAAGCAGCCATCCGCAATACCCGTCGTGCCAGAGACGATGAGCGGCGTCGATACGTTCTATCACTCCATCCCGCGTGCCAAACACGAACAATAGGTCGGCGGGCCTTAGAGGCGTTGTTAGTAGATGTTCAGCGTTGATGCGAGCTATTTCTTCAGAAGTTGGTTTCCGGGCGAACACGGCCACGGGTCCATCGCGCGAGAGTTGTGAGGTCCGTACTAGGTTGTTTGAGTTGATCGCACTTTATCGAACGCGATTCAAGTTCCCTAGTCTAGTCTCGAAGAATGTCAGTCCCGTGTGCAGAGCGACACCAAACGGCAAGCGAGCCTGGGCAAGCTGGCCTACGAGCGTTAGCGTTTCCACAGTTCCGACATTGCCCAAGCCGCCCAACGAGACACCCTGCAAGAAGCCGCTGGTACCATCGGTCAAGGTCAGGCCCGCCGATTTCTGTCGGATGTTGATTTTTGTGCGGCAGGGAAGATTCATGGGGCGGGGATAAAGGGCATGTGATCAAGCGGACGCCATCGCAGGTCCACTACATGCTCGCGCGCGGGAGGATTAAGGCCGCTCGACGGGTTGGGGGGCGCTACTACGCGGATGTTGCTGGCCTGCGTTCGCAGTTCTGTAGCCCAGTAGGGCAGGGAGGTGCCTGATGCCCTCCTGGCGCGACGTTCTGAAAATCCATCCTGCCTGCGAGCTATTCCCGCTGATGTCGCCGGCGGAGTTGAAAGAGCTAGGTGAGGACATCAAAAAAAACGGCCTGCAACAGCGCATTCAATTGTGGCCGGTCGATGAGCCGCCTGGACACGTTTTGCTCGATGGCCGCAATCGGCTCGATGCCATGGAGGCGGTCGGCCTGAAGCTGGTCGACAATCCCAATGCAACGACCGTGGAGGAGATATTTGCTGGTGACAACATTCGCGCGACCTTGATCGCGCCTATTCCGGCAAAGGCGATCGATCCAGTCGCCTACGTCATCTCGGCGAATATCCGCCGCCGCCATCTGACATGGGAGCAGAAGCGCACGCTGATCGCGGAGCTGCTCAGGGCCGACCCCAATAGATCAAACCTGTGGACGGCAAAGTCTATCGGCGTCGATGATAAGACCGGATCGGTAAGGCGGGACCTGGAAGCACGTTTGGAAATTCCGAACGTCGCCAAGACGACCGACACCAAGGGCCGCCAACAGCCCGTTCACAAACCGAAGGCGACATCGCTGTCTCGGTCGGCGCCTAACATGGAAAGAGGATTCACGTCGGCCATCAAGCCCGTGACCACGAAATCCCTACCATTGTCCAAGGCCAATCTTGCCCCTCAACTCAATTCCCTGAGCTGGTCGGATGCGACTTTGGAACTGCGACGCAAATTCATCGACGCCGTAGGTTCGAAGGAGATTGTCGCCGCCTTTGGTGTGCCCGCCTTCTATCGCAGTCTCACCGAAGAACAGAGAAACCAGCTCAACGAAGAGCTGATCGCAGAGCGGGAGGTTCAAAACGCCACCCGAGCCGCCTCTTGATGCCTCGGCCGATAGGCCTGCTGTTTGACATCGTGAAGCATGTTTGGGGGCGACGAAGCCCGCGCCCCAAGTTGAGCACCGCGCCGGTCGGATGCCGGGTCGAGCTGACAATTCGCGAACCATGACCGTGCAAATTGAAACCTGTTCCAAAAATGGGGCGGGGTCTCGTCTCGTCCGAGAAAGCCCCCGCCCCGATCATGATGCTAGCACGTAGGGATACGCGACACCATGATCATCTCTATTACTCACCTCCATCAGGCGAAGCAACTTATTAGCACAGGTCAACCGATAAAGCACTTCGGCGCCTTCGCCGGTGCCGTGTGATTATTGGCAAGAGCTCACATATTGGAAGATTTCAGGAGCACGCAGGTAAATCAAGCTGGGATGTAATCCCCCATGACGCTTAATCCATGCGCGAATAGCAGGTGGATAATGCGATACCATCTGCATAGTTCCGGGCGGATAATCCATCTTCTGTCCCCATGGAGTTGGGGTATAAGCAGAATGGAAACCAAGCACAGCCCGTGGAGTGGCGCACACATTCTGAGGCGGAATGATGCCCAACGTCATCGTGCAAGCCGATAGGCAATTGCCATCGATAATCACTCGTTCGCCCGTGGCCGCGGCCCTTTGCATCCTCGCCACATACATCGGAATCAACCCGCCTCGATCATTGGTGATCGTCATGGCGTTAGCGGGTAGCGTGCAAAGCAGGGTTGAGGCCAAGATTAGCTTCTTTATCATTTTTTCCCTCGCGCGACTTGATTGCGCGAAAGTTTTACGCGTCCAACTTTGAGCGAATTAGGGCGCAGACCCTCCCGGAATTGGCTAACACTCTCATAAATACACTCATTTAGGCGAACATTTCTGGCGAGGGTAGCGACCGGACCATGCCTCCCGCGCCCAAGGAATACTTGCGCCGCACCTCCCATCGCGGCGGGTCGGTGTGGATCTCCACGAATTCGACGAGTCCCCGGAGGCCGTTCTCCATTTTGAGCTTGACGTTGCAGACGGTGCGCGCCGGTTCATTCTTGCGCGGGGTAGCGTCAGATTTTTCATCGCCTCACGGACATCGCAATCAGCTTCAGCGATTTCGTCGTCTTTATCCATTCTCAATTCTCCTCTATGGGGGCGGACTCTCGGAACCGCCCCGCGGTGGTTTGTTTATGCGTTTGCGAAATTGTGCTTCGGGTCGCCTGAGGCGAATGCGCCCAGATCGATTTCGGCGAGATTATCGCCGATGTTATCGCCGATTTGATCGTGGAGATGATCGCCGCCGTGATCGTGGAGCGGACGACGTGATCGTGGAGATCGTTAATCACACAGGCACAGTACGGTATGGGATGGAGCGGACGCGCTGTTTGACTTCAACTGGCAAGCGTTCGGAAGTCCCGCTGATAGATGTTTTCGGGATACCCATGACGAAGCGCTGCGGCCCGGACAGCGCATGGAAAACGCGGTTGGCGGAACAATTTTCGGCCGATCTGAATGCTGACCACCGACGACGCGTTTTATATGGGTAAACCGTTTCGAGTCGTTCTTGTGAGACGCCAATTATCGGGGAAATCGCGTCTCAAAACGGTTGATCTTATTCGGTACAGCTATCACATATTGGCACATACCGTTTTGAGACATTTTGGGGCTGGGAATGCTTTACGGGTACGCTCGCGTTTCATCCCTTGATCAGGACCTCTCCATTCAGTTCGATGCCCTCACCGCCGCGCCGATGGGCCATGACCGAAAAAGAAATAACCCAGGTGCGAACTGCGTCGAGTGGCAGTGCTCACAGGGGAACGGCATCCGCCCACATTGCAAGCCTTCACAAGTGGACCACGCGACGTTGAACTTCAGTCCGCCGCTCCTGAAGTGGGCGCGTCCGAGCGCCGGCTCGGGGCTCACTACCCGTTCGCGTCAGCATCGCTCGTTCATTTTGATCGTGCTGTTAGAGGGACCGTCCGGCCGATTCTCGCCGCATTTGCTCTGTCTTGTGCTACCGCAAGATGGGAGACACCGCGTGCCGGATGCGCACCCACAAACAAAGCCTGTAAGTTGCTGCGTGAGACGGGTTCGCGTCGGCATGGGATTGATCGCCGCAAGCATCGCGCTGCTGGTTGTCGGGTTTGCCCTAAACGCCCCTGGCACGTACGTGATTGGGGCGGCTAACATCGGATCGCAGACCGAGCCTAGAGGAGTAGGATCGATCCGTCCGAGAAATCTCAATTTCGCGGTCTCGGTCGGGTCGCAAATCCCAGATGGCGCGGGCGTGCACGTTCCACGTTTAGGAACCGAAGTCGCCTCCGAAACCGCTGTCGTGCAAACAGAGATGGCTTCCGAGCCGTCAGCCGCTAGCGCATCCTGCGCTGCTTTCGAAGCACGTTTTTATTTCGACCGGCAATTAGCTTCTTTCGATGAGCGTTTTGCGAGCGCTTTCGTTTCGCCTGGAAATGCTTTAAAGGCTCATTCCGCGGTCACACAGTCGGCGCCGGAACTTGCCCCGGTCACCTCATCACCGCTCGTCAGTGTTCGCGAGAAACCGCTTCATAGCGCAGAAGCGGGCTTGAGCTTGCCGCTCGATACCGATAGCCGCATCGCGATCTATGATATCGCCGCACGTACTGTCTATCTACCCAACGGACACAAGTTGGAAGCTCATTCGGGCTTGGGCAGCCACTTGGACGATCCTCGCTATGTCAATACGAAGGGGCGAGGGCCGACACCGCCTAATGTTTACAATCTCGCCCTACGTGAGCGACTTTTTCACGGCGTCCGCGCCATTCGCCTTATCCCAGCAGATGATGGCAAGATGTTTGGTCGGGATGGGATGCTTGCGCATACTTACATGCTCGGCCCCAGCGGTCAGTCTAACGGCTGCGTGTCTTTCCGTAACTATCCCGCGTTCCTAAACGCCTTCTTGAAGGGCGAAGTCGATCGGCTTGTTGTCGTAGAGGATCTCGCGACCGCGACTGGCGCCAAGACCAGCGCACCGAGTGGGGGTTAATGTGGCCCAGGTAGCCGTCTTAAGTTCAATCGGCATGGGGGATTAGCCGAACACGGCGGTCCCGGACGAGGCCGGAAGGCCAATTGGTGATGAAAGCGAATAGGCGATCAGAAAGGCTAAGTGCAGACGTACTTTCAGTCCTAGGGGACTCCGTTCAGGACAGAATATTTCCTGGCGCAGTTGCTGCGCTGATATCGAGCACTGACGAGATATATATTCCATTCGGACGTGAGACGTACGATCCGATTGCTCGCCCCATTTCGGACGAGTCCATCTTTGATGTTGCATCGCTGACCAAAATCTTAGCAACGACTACGGCCATCATGCAATTGGTGGAGCGAAAGCAACTCGCTTTGCACGATCAAGCTTTTAATTTTGTTCCGCAGCTGAGGCGAGTGCCTAAGGATCAGATAACAATATTTCAATTGCTCGCACATACGGCCGGGTTCCCCGGTGGGGAGCCGCTTCCCCGACATCTAAAATCTCGTGATGAAATTGTGGAATCAATTTGTTCGATAAACCTTTTGTATCTACCTGGTACTGACCGCATCTACGATGATTTGGGGTATATTCTTTTGGGCCTTATTGTAGAATCCATAACGGGTCTCACATTGGATAAATACTGTCAAAACGAAATCTTCGAACCGCTAGGGATGAGCGAGACAATGTTCGTTCCCCCGAAGGCGCTTTTAGGACGCATTGTTCCAACGGAGATTGATACCGATCGAGGTGGACTGTTGCGCGGCATTGTTCATGACGAGCGCGCGTACCTAATGGGTGGCGTGGCTGGCCACGCCGGAATTTTCACGACGGCGCGTGATCTCGGCAAGTTTTCCAGATCGATGATGGGCCACGATAAGGGCGCCCTAGCAAGGATATTGTCCACCGCGAGCGTAACGCTTATGTGGTCCCGCCAATGGCGGGACAGCGAAGGAGAATATGGATTGGGCTGGGATCGATTGCGGCCCAGCTACATGAACGGAATCGATGATACCGATGCCGTCGGGCACACCGGCTTTACCGGCGTTTCCTTGGTGATAAGCCCGAAACGGGACTTGGCCATGATCCTGTTGTCAAATCGTGTTCACCCTGTGAGGTCTTCCACAAGTCTGATTGGTCAAGCCAGGCGCAGGTTTGTGGATGCAGTGATGCGATATTGCTAGCGAAGCTTCCGTCAGGCCACGAGGATGCTATTACCACCAAGGTCGCGTACCGAGAGAATCTCCGACTTCTAGTTACCCCAACTCTCCCGATTCCTAGGTCAGTTCTGAAGCTGGGGGGCAGGAGGCACTACTATTTATCGCCCCTCGCCAATGCTGAAACAAGGTATTGATTTCCCCTCCTTTTCAGGACTACGTCCTCGGTCCGGATGATCAGGCGTCGTCCTGTGGGCCGAGTTATACTTCAGAGTGCCGTTCAGGAGGGATTATGCATACCTCTGTTTGCGCCATTGTTGCTGCGATCGGTTTAGCCGCCCAACCGGCATTCGCGCAGGCCAACCGCACTGCCATGAAGTTCTGGAATGGCGTGCAAGTGACCTGCAACGTCACCGCCGCGAAGGCGCCAACGGAGCTCGGCCAGCGCATCGCGCAGACTGCGATCGACGAGTTCACCCGCTTCGGCGGCCATCAGATTGATTCCGACGGCCGTCTGTTCCACTTCGGCCTGACGGAGGCCGAGCACGAGGAGGACGACGGTGGCAACCCACTGGCGCCACTCGGCCATTTCGGCTGGTGGCAGGTGATGAAATACTGGCGGGTGCTGTTCGACGACGACCCCACGAGCAAGCTTGAGGTACGAGGCTACCGCGGTGCCTCGGCCTCGACGCAGGACACCCAGGAGGCGGCCCTTTTACGGACCTCTGCCGCCCAGCTCCTGCGCTTGGCCGAGAGTGTGTCCGATCCGGATATGCGAGAAATCCTGCGTGAGACCGCTTTGCGCGCCGCCATCATCGATACCTCATGGTCGGCAGCCTTCATCAGTTACGTGATCCGGCAGTCGGGCGTGGCGCCGAACGCGTTCCACTTCGCCAACGCACATCGGGTCTATATCTACGACGCTTTCGCGGTAAGCGCGGCCGAGCTGAAAAACGACTCCAGCGACGGAATCTATCGCGCGTGTCCGTTTACAACCCGACCTCGCGCGGGTGATTTGATTTGCCAACAGCGCCAGCCCGAGCTCGCCGATGCCAGCGACGAGGCGGTGCGCGAGCGCATCCGGGCAGAACTCGACGGCAGCGTCCAAGCGCGCTCAGTCCGGCGCACCCATTGCGAGGTCGTCGCGTATGTCGATAAGGCTGCGAGCAAGGTTTACACCATTGGCGGCAACGTCAATCAAGGCGTCACCGCCAGGAAGATGAACCTACGCCGGGACCTGACATTTTCGGTTTTGCAAAAGGGTAATTGCCGCGGCCCCAGCCATTGGAGCTTGCCCCAGCCCGCGGGCCACCCACCGCATGCGCCGGGCCTCTCCAAGAATTGCTCCCTCAATGACAAGAAATGGTTCGTGCTGCTGCAGTTGAGGTGAGCCATAGCCCCTGCGCGCTCCGACTTGGCGGTTTGATCGGTATCCGACGCAAATCGATTTTGCCATGATTTCAGCCATAGTTTGCGCGATAATTGTATTGGGGGCGCGAGAGGACAAGGGGCACAATTGTTTCCAGAACGCCAGTTTGCTCCTAGGTCGGCCGTGTCGCTGATTGCCGGCGCATTTTTCTTCGTCCTTTGCTCGGGAATGGACTCGCGGGCCGAAGGTTCACCCGGCACGTGTGAAGATGCGGCCGAGCTAGCGTTCTTGGCCTCGCCAATCGCACCGTGGAAGGGTGCTCCGTTTCGCGTCGTGTTCGCCGCGGAGAAACCCCTTGAGGGCGAGATTCGGCTCACTGCACCCGATGGAAGCATTGCCGCTCAATCGCAAGAGCGCCACGGTGGACCGCCGTATTTCTGGTTCGCCGA
>WNFT01013139.1_pt1 | contig 10253 bp, 8 predicted proteins | sample 5400191 | NCBI WGS metagenome assembly WNFT01 (sample SAMN13153359, study PRJNA577476) | soil metagenome | isolation source: 80 cm saprolite under Madrone tree | place: USA:California | collected 2016-06-14 | reverse complement strand
TCCGTGGCGCTCGAGCCACTTGGCTTCCAGGTGCTGCGCGACGTGACGCCGGGCGAAGCGATATTCATCGACCAGACCGGCCGCTTTCATGCGCGACAGTGCGCGGACAATCCGCGGCTCTGCCCGTGCATCTTCGAGTTCGTCTATCTTGCGCGGCCGGACTCGGTCATCGACGGAATCTCGGTCTACGAGTCGAGGTTGCGCATGGGGGGCGAGCTGGCGAAGAAGATCGCGGGAATGCCCGAGGCGCAGGATATCGACGTCGTCATCCCGATTCCGGATTCGAGCCGGCCTTCGGCGCTCGAGCTCGCCAACAGCCTCGGCCTCAAGTATCGCGAGGGCTTCGTCAAGAATCGCTATATCGGGCGCACTTTCATCATGCCGGGCCAGGCGATCCGGCGCAAATCGGTGCGCCAGAAGCTGAACCCGATCGGCATGGAATTCAAGGATCAGGTGGTGCTGCTGGTCGACGATTCGATCGTGCGCGGCACCACCAGCCGCGAGATCGTGATGATGGCGCGCGAGGCGGGCGCTCGCAAAGTGTACTTCGCGTCGGCCAGTCCACCGGTGCGTTACCCGAACGTCTACGGCATCGACATGCCTACGCCGCAAGAACTGGTTGCGACGGGTCGGACCGAGGCCGAGATCGCGACCGAAATCGGCGCCGACCTCCTGATCTACCAGGAGCTCGAAGCGCTCAAGCGCGCGGTGCGCTCGGCCAATCCGCGGATCAAGGAATTCGAGGCTTCGTGCTTCGACGGGTACTACATCACCGGCGACGTTACCGCCGATTATTTGTCGCACCTCGCGCGTGAGCGTGACGAGAGTCGCGACGAGGCCGACGAGAGCTTGTTCGCGGCCGGTTGACTGCCGATCGGCCAGGTCGGCACGCGAGTACTTTCCAATCAGTTTGCACGCGCATGCAAACCGAGTAGACTGTTTGCACACGTGTGCATAGCCCGGGTCGGGGCCGCTGCCGATGAGTCAGGAGCGCATCCGCGGTTCGTTCGTCACCGCCGCCGACGTTGCGGAGCGCGCCGGCGTGTCGCGTTCGGCCGTGTCGCGCACTTTTACGCCGGGCGCGAGCGTATCGAACGAAGCCCGCGCGCGCATTCTCAATGCTGCAGGACATCTTGGATATCGCGTCAACCGACTCGCGCAAGGCCTGACCAACGCGCGTTCCAACATCGTCGGTTTGGTCGGCGCGGATATCCACCAGCCCTTCCACGCCGAAATCCTCGCCACGCTTTCGGCGACTCTGCTTGCCGATGGCTTCCAATGCATGTTGCTCAACGCCACGAACGCGGAACACGACATGGGCGCCCTCATCGCGCGCGTGTTGGAGTACCGCGTTTGCGCGATCGTGGTGATGAATGGCAGACCGCCCTCGCGCATCGTCAAGGAGTGCCTCGACAACGGCGTGCCGGTGATCCTCGTCAACAAGCCAATGCCGGGCTTGGCGGTCGACACCGTAGTCACCGACCATGCGGCTGGCGGTCGCGCGGCCGCCGAGCATCTTCTCGCCGCGGGCTGCCAGCATCTCGCCGTTGTGTCGAGTGGAGCGCGGACCGCGAGCCTCGAAGGGCGCCTCGACGCATTCTGCAAACGGGCAATGCAGGCGGGCGTCCCGGTGCGCATTTGGCGGGACGGCCCCACCGACTACTCGACCGGGCGCGAGGCCGCGCTGGCGATGCTAGCCGAGGACGCGATCGACGGTGCGTTCTGCGTCACCGATCTCATCGCGCTCGGCTTTCTCGACGCCGCTCGTCTCGATCGCGGTCGACGCGTTCCGGACGATCTCTCGCTGATCGGCTTCGATGACATTCCCCAGGCTGCCTGGAACGCCTATCAACTCACCACTTTCCGGCAGCCGGTCCGACTGCTGACCGATCAAATGATGCAGGTTATACGGCAACGCGCCGAGAATCCAGAATCACCGCACGCAATCTTCACCCTGCCGGCGAGTCCGGTCATTCGCATGACCGTGCGCGATCTCGCCGCCCAGGAGAGGGCCAGCGTGGGTCCTTAAGATGAGTGCCGCCGGGCCAAGGCGCGGGTGCGCCCCGCGGCATTGTCGAGAGAACAGCAGAACATTAAGGCAGGCAATCGATGGCGCGCCGAATCGCGCCGGACTAATCAGCAACGCGGCGAAAGACCGCGCTAAACCGGAGGCATCATCATGAACGGGAAATACGCACTATCGGCAATGGTCGCCAACGTTTTGTTCTGCGCCGTCACGTCCGCAGCGGCCGAGGATGTGGTGATCAAGGTCTGGGCTCGCGCGGATCGTACGGGACCCTTGCGCGCGGGAAATCTGGTCACCGCGGGCGATACGCTCAACAAAATCCTCGCTGCGGCCGGCAGTGACAAGCGCGTCAAGATCGAGCTCAACGAGACGAACGCGAAGGGTTATGACGAAGACGCTCTCGACCTTTTGAAGGCCTTCGCGGTCGACAAGGGTCCGGACATCTTCGTTCTGGGACATGAGTGGACGGGCGCCTTCGCGGAAGCGGGCTATGCGATGAATCTCGAGGACCACATCGGCAAAAACCCGGAGCTCTACGGCGACATCATCGTGCCCTTATGGCAGGCGGTGAGCTACAAGGGCGCGCGATACGGCGTGCCGCAGGACTCCGAAGTCCGAATGTTTTTCCTGAACAACGACAAGCTCCGCAAATTAGGCAAGACCGATAAGGAGATTGCCGCACTGCCCGCCAAGGTAGACGCGGGGGAATTCACGGCATACGACTTGTGCGACCTCGCGGGTCAGGCGGTGCAGAAGGGTGTCGTCAAATACGGCATCCTCCATCGGCCAAACGCCGGGCCGGACTTTCAGATGATGATGGAGAGCTTCGGCCTGGAGCCCTACGACAAGGCGGCGGCTAAGCTGCAGGCGTCGAAAACGGCGCTCAAGGATTTCTTCACCTGGGTCAAGTACTGCACCGACAAGAAGGCGTTCTCCGCGACGAACACCGCGATGTCTTGGGACGCCATCGAGCAGGCTTCCTTCGCTGGCGAAGAGGCGCTGGTCTTTTTTCATGGCGTGTGGCGCGTCACCGATCAAACGAAAGCATGGAGCCTCAAGGGCAAGGAGGACTACCAGCGCAAGATCACCTGGATCAATGCGCCTGCCGGCAAGAAGGGCGGCAAGCCGTCCAATCTGTCGCACCCGATCGCCTACGCCGTGTCCGCCAAATCGAAGAACAAGGACCTCGCCGCCTATGTCGTTGCCTTCGCCAGCCAGCCGGTTCCGAACATGCGGCATGCGGTATCGACCAACCATACGCCGATCAATTATGGCGAGCAGTCGATGCCGGAAGTCGTCGACAAAGGGTGGGCGTTGGTTGCCGCGACGCCGATGCTCAAATATGCGAGCTTCATGCCTAACCACCCGAAGATCGGCCAATATAACGCGATCATCTTCAAAGGCATCCAGGGGGTGGAGACCGGCCGTCTGACGGCGCAGGCAGCGGCGGATTTCGTGAGCGGCGAGCTCAGCAACGAGCTCGGCAAGGACGTGGTCATCCGCAACTAACGCGTCGGGACATCCACGGAGGGAGCGCGGGGAATGCCCGCTCTCCTTTCCAAGGTCCCGCCGGGGAATTCACCATGCCCGACTTCCGAGGCGCGCAGCTGCGGCGGCAACGGATCAACTTCGGCCTTTTCCTTGGGCCGGCGTTGGTGCTGCTATTTCTTTTCTTCGTGGCGCCGATCGTCATCGACCTGGCCCTCGCGTTCACCGACATGGGCCGGACGCTGCGGGTCAGCCAGCTCACGTTCGAAAATTTCGAACGGATGTTTACGCGCGACTCGCGGCTATTGGGTGCGCTAGGCGTCACTTTTATCTTCGTCCTGACCACGCTCGCTGTCTTCAACGTCACCTTCGCACTCTTGTTGGCACTCGTGACCACCGCCGTGCCGCGGCGGCTCGGCGCTTTCTTCCGCGCGGTATGGCTGCTTCCGCGGATGAGTCCATCGGTGGTCTATGCGCTCCTGTGGTTGTGGGTGGTCGACCCTAACGAGCGCGGCCTGCTCAACCAGATCGTCGTGCATGTCTTCGGACTGCCTCCTATCGACCTGCGCAACAACCACCCGTTGCTGGTCATCATTCTGGCAAACGGATTCATCGGGGCCTCGCTCGGCATGCTCATCTTCACGTCGGCCATCCGCTCGATTCCCGAGCACCTCTTCCACGCCGCCCGCGTCGACGGCGCGGGATCGCTCGCGATCGTGCGCCACGTCACGCTGCCGGCGCTGCGCTGGCCGATCTCCTACATGACCATTCACCAGACGCTCTCGCTGCTCGTAAGCTTTGAATACATCCTGCTGATCACGGCCGGCGGCCCGTTCTATGACACCACCGTCTTCTCTCTCTACGCCTATCGGCGCGCGTTCGAGAGCGGCGAATACGCGTATGGGGCGGCGCTCTCGCTCATACTGGTGGTGATCGGTGTGGTGGCGGCACTCGCGTTGTGGCGCTTGATGGATATGCAAAGGCTCCTGCAGCCCGCGCGAATCGAGGTGCATTGATGGCGGCCGTCGACGGGGTCGCAGGTCGCGCGGTCGAGGCGCGAGCCGATTGGCAAGCGCTGGCCCGACGCGCCTGGCGCACGCGGTTCTCCGGCCAATCGGCATTGCTCGCGTTCCTCGTCATCGTCTCCGTACCTATTCTCCTTCCGTACTTCTGGATGGTCGTGATCGCCTTTACCGCGCGCACCGGCGGCGTTGCCAGTGACGTCCTGTGGACGGCCTGCGCGGTGATCGTGCCCGCCGTTCTCATCTACAGCGTCGTCCACATGTCGGTGGGATCCAAGAGCCTGCGACTCGCGATCGGCGTTACGCTGGTCGTGATCGCCGGGATGCTGCTCGTGGCGCTCGTCGGCGGCAAGCTCCATCTCGACAATTTCCGCTTTTTGACACGAGCCAATTTCGTCGAGGAGCTACGGACCAAGGCGACTTCGGGCACGCAGTTTCCATCGGTCTGGATCGCCTTCTTCAACTCCCTGGCGCTGGCCGTGTCGCAGACGGTGATCATCCTCACCGTGGCGTCGCTGGCCGGCTACTACATCTCGCGCTTTGCCTTTCGCGGGCGCAACGTCTTCCTGCAGGGCTTGCTCGTGCTCCACGCCTTCCCGGCGATGACGCTGATCATTCCGATCTTCCTGATGCTGCACTGGATCGGGCTCCTCGACACCATCGTCGGCGTCATGCTGGTGCTCGCCGCGATCGAGCTTCCCTTCTACGTGTTCGTGATGAAGGGCTTTTTCGACGGTGTGCCGTGGGACATCGAGATGAGCGCCATGACCGACGGTGCGACGCGACGCCAAGCCTTCCGCCTCGTCGTGCTACCGCAGGTGCGCGTGGGCTTAATCGCAGTCGCGGTCTTCGCGTTCATCCGCGCCTGGGAAGAATACATCTTCGTCCGGACCTTCCTCATCGAAAATACGAACTGGGTGATGAGTCTTTACCTGTTCTGGGTGGCCGACGATGTGATGGGAGTCGACTACGGCATCGTCGCGGCCGTCGCCGTCTTCTACGTTCTGCCCAGCCTGCTCCTCTACGTGTTCTGCCAGAAGTATCTGACGCAGATGACCATCGGCGGCATCAAGGGGTAAATCATGGCCCGTATCGAGCTCAAGAATCTACGCAAGGAGTGGGGCAGTGCGACGGCGGTCGCTGGCCTCGATCTCGCGATCGAGGATGGCGCCTTCGTTGCGGTGCTCGGGCCGTCCGGCTGCGGCAAATCGACGACGCTCATGATGCTCGCGGGTATCTACCAGCCGACCGGCGGCGATATCACCTTCGATGGCGCTCGGGTCAACGACGTCGAAGCGCGAGGCCGCAACGTCGGCATTGTCTTTCAGTCCTATGCGCTGTATCCGAACATGTCGGTACTCGACAACATCATGTTCCCTTTGCGCTTCAAGACGGTCGAGCGGGCAGAGGCTGAGCGCCGCGCGCGGGAGATCGCAGCGCTCGTGCGAGTGGACGGTCTTCTCGACCGGCGCCCGAGCCAGCTCTCCGGCGGCCAGCAACAACGCGTGGCGCTCGCCCGGGCGCTGGTCAAGCGGCCGCATCTGCTGCTGCTCGACGAGCCGCTGTCGAATCTCGACGCGGGGCTGCGGCTCACCATGCGGACCGAGATTCGCCGCATCCAGCGCGAATTGGGCGTGACCACGATCCTCGTCACCCACGATCAGACCGAAGCCACGACCATGGCCGACCGGGTGGTAGTCATGAATGGCGGTCGAGTCGAGCAGGAAGGCGCCGCCGACGATCTCTACGAGCGTCCCGACACTTTGTTCGTCGCGAGCTTCATCGGCTCACCACCGATCAACCTGTTCGAGGGGGAAGCCGACGCTGGGGTGGTCAAGTTTCATGAGGCGAGCATCGCGCTGGCGGAGTCGGTCCGCGGCTCGGTCGTGCTGGGGATCCGGCCGGAGAGCTTGCAGGTGGCGGAGCGTGGAACGCCCGCGCATGTCACCGCCGCCGAGCCGATGGGCCGGGAGGTCCTCTATACGGCGGACAGTTCCTTCGGCGTCATTCGTTTTCTCGAGGCCGGCGCGGAAGCCCGCTATCGCGAAGGCGATAACGTGCAACTCAATTTTTCCCCAGCGAGCGCGCTCCTCTTCGACAAGGCAAGCGGCAGGCGCATGAATGCGCATATTGCGATTTGATCAAGTGTCCCATTCGGCAATATCACTCGGTAACCACTAACTGTCTTTTTATGGCAACCAGGACACAAGCGAAGGTCTTGACGGCAATCGTCGGTAGCTATCCAAAGCCGCGCTATATCTACAAGCAAAACGGTCGATCGCTACTCGACAGCTTTGGGTTTTCTTTTGACCGTCTCCAAAAGGAACTGGGGCAAGTCGAGTTTGCAAGATTGTTGGACAAGGCGGCTTTGGAGGCCATCAAAGACCAAAACCGAGCGGGTATCGACATCGTGACCGACGGCGAAGAACGACGCGGCCACTATGTGCTGCATATCGTCAATAAACTGGAAGGTATTGACGCCTGTAACAGAAAGTCCATCTCGATGCGAGCCGGAACTTCCCAGCAGGACGCTCCGCGTGTCATCGGCAAAATAAAGCATAAGAAGGCGATGGTTCTCGATGAGTTTTTGTTCACGAAGAAGCACGCCAAGGGCGTCGCCAAAATAGGCCTTCCTGGGCCTAGCACCGTTGCCGACTGTGTAGCGGATGAATATTATCAGGGCGATCGAAAGCAGCTTGCCTTTGAACCCGGCAGCAGCGCAGGCCTGGGGGCTGCAAGCACTCGAGCGTTGCTTTGCGGGACTGGAGGACCAGGCGACTTTTGTGGTGCATATTTGCCGCGGTTATCCAAATAAGCCGCTGGAGCGAAAAGGCATAAGCTACAAAGCGAATCAGGACTATTACGGTGATATCTTGACCTGGCTGTCCGGGTCCAAGCTGGACGTCGTTTCCATAGAGGGGGCCGCGAGCAAGCTGGATGTTTCCATATTGAGCGCTATCAGCAAAAAAACCGTCATGCTGGGCGTAGTGGATGTCGGTGAGAACGAAGTTGAAAGTGTTGAATCCTTGGTCGCGCGCGCTAACGAAGCTCTCCGCTACTTACCGAAGGAGCAACTGATTCTAGCGCCGGACTGCGGCATGATAGAGCTGACTCACGCGAGCGCCAGAAAAAAGCTCACAAACCTGTCATTGGCAGCTCGTCAAGTCAATGAAGCTGCCGGTGTGGCCCGGTGACGTGACCGCGCTTCTTGCCGCCGGATGAAATTCGTCACCTATAATATTCAATACGGCCTCGGCAAGGACGACCGGTACGACCTCGCGCGCATCGCCCGCGAGGTCGAGCCCGCAGACGTCATCGCCTTGCAGGAGGTGGAGCGCCATTGGCAGCGCTCGGGTTGCGTCGACGCTCCTGCGGTGCTCGGGTCGCATCTGCCCGAGCACCATTGGGTCTACGGCGCCAATCTCGACATGGATGCGAGTTACCGCGACCCCGCTGGCAGGCTGGTCAATCGCCGGCGTCAATTCGGCACGATGATCCTGTCGCGGTCGCCGATCGTGTGCTCGCGCAATCACCTCCTGCCGAAGTACGGTACGCTCACCCAACACAGCATTCAGCAGGGCGCCCTGGAGGCGGTCATCGTGACCGAGCGGGCAGGGCCGGTGCGAGTCTATTCGGTGCATCTCAGCCATTTGAGTATCGCCACTCGAATGCCGCAGATCGACGCTCTGCTCGATATCCATGCGCGGGCGCCGGCCGAAGGCGGTGCATGGTGTGGTGGCCATCCGGATCCCGCCGCCGGCTGGACCGAAGGCGAGATGCCGCCGATGCCCGCCGATGCGATGTTGATGGGCGATTTCAATTTCGAGTGGTCCGGGCCCGAGTACGACCGTGTCGTGGGTCCGCTCACGGAGCAATTCGGCCGCCTCAATCGGCTCACCGGGTTCGTCGACGCATGGGTCGCAGCGGGCCATTGCGAAAATATCGGCGCAACCATTAGCTCCGGCCAGAGAATCGATTTCTGCTTCGTGTCGGCTACACTTGCGAGCCGAGTCCGATCCTGTCGCGTAGATGATGACGCCGTCGGTTCCGATCATCAGCCGGTCTGGGTCGAGACCGATTTCTAAAGGGCGCTGCGATTCATTTGCTTGCATTTCCGTAGACATCGTGGGCGCTCGAGCTCGAACGCTTATGGCGTTGAAGCACTTTCTTCCAGACTCGGGCTATGTTGGAAGAGATTATGCGTTGACGCGCCGCTCATTTGCGCGGATACTCGATTCCAGCGCCGATTTGAAACCGATGTTGTGTGATGCAACGTCGCAGCTTGCGGGCGCTTAACAAATTCCGCTAAAGCGAGGCGTCGAGTGATTCCGGGGCCCGTTTAGCGCAAGCTGACGGGCCTTTTTGTCGAGCTGCCATGAAACCCAAGACAGAGGGCAAGACCGGATTCACGACGTCCATCCTTCATGCCGACCGCGAGTCGGTCATCGAGCACGGCTCGCTGCACAAGCCGCTGCACCTCTCGGTTGCCTATGGCTATCGGGACGCGCGCGAGCTCGCCAATGTGTTCCAGGGCAAGACCCAGGGCTACGCGTACGGGCGCCAGGGCAACCCGACTGCCGCCGCGCTCGAGGAAAAAGTCAATCGGATGGAGGACGGCATCGGAACGGTCTGCTTCGGTACCGGCATGGCGGCGATAGGCGCGATCATGCTGGCCCTTCTGCGCGACGGCGATCACATCGTCGCAAGCTCGTTTCTGTTCGGCAACACCAACAGCCTTTTCAACACGCTTGCGGCGCACGGCAACGAGGTAACGTTCGTCGATGCAACCGACGTTGCCCTGGTCGAGGCAGGCATCCGGTCTGAAACGCGGTTGATCTTCGTCGAGACCATTGCCAATCCGCGAACGCAGATCGCAGACCTGTCGCATATCGGTGAGCTGTGCGCCCGGCGTGGACTCATTTACGTCGTCGATAACACCATGACCTCACCCTACCTTTTCCGCCCGAAGGCGGTCAACGCGTCGCTGGTCGTCAATGCCTTGACCAAGTACATCGGCGGTCACGGCAATGCGCTCGGCGGCAGCGTCACCGACACCGGGATTTTCGACTGGACGCGTTTTGCCAACATCCAGGACACCTACAAGGGCCCGAAGACCGCGTTGTGGGGTCTGACTCAGATCCGCAAGAAGGGTTTGCGCGACTGGGGAGGAACGTTGGCGGCCGAGCAGGCGCACCACCTCGCGGTCGGCGCGGAGACGCTCTCGCTGCGCATGGATCGAGCCTGCGCGAATGCCATGTCCGTGGCGCAGTTCCTCGCCTCGCGGTCCGAGGTTCGCGCGGTGTATTACCCGGGCCTCGATTCGCATCCGCAGCACGCGCTGGCAGGAGAGCTGTTCGCCGCCTATGGTGCGCTGCTGTCGTTCGAGCTCGACCCGAAGCTCGACTGTTTCGACTTTCTCAATCGTCTGCAGCATGTCGTGCTGTCGTCGAATCTCGGCGACAATCGCACGCTGGCGATTCCGGTCGCGCACACCATCTACTACGAAATGGGTGCGGTGCGGCGAGCGAGCATGGGTATCGCAGACTCGCTGATCCGTGTCTCGGTCGGCATCGAGGATCGCGAGGACCTCCTCGCCGATTTTGCGCAGGCTCTGACCGGCTAGGCGGGTCCGATCGGCAGCGTCATCTCACGCGCGCGGTCATCCCTTTCTCGGATACTTCCAGGTAACTCGCTTTGCGGTACCAGTCCGCGAGCAC
>WNFT01008580.1_pt1 | contig 10253 bp, 7 predicted proteins | sample 5400191 | NCBI WGS metagenome assembly WNFT01 (sample SAMN13153359, study PRJNA577476) | soil metagenome | isolation source: 80 cm saprolite under Madrone tree | place: USA:California | collected 2016-06-14 | reverse complement strand
GGCTGGATTACCGCCCATGATGAGCATCATGTCGGTATTCTTCATGTCCACCCAGCCATTGGTCATTGCGCCCCGGCCAAACGTTGGTCCCAAACTTGAGACCGTGGGGCCGTGTCAAACTCTGGCCTGGTTTTCTATGTGCACGACCCCCAGGGCGCGCATGGATTTCACGACGAGATAATTGAACTCATTGGTGTCCGTGCAGCCGCCGATCCACGCCACCGATTCCAGGCGGTTCACCGTGTGTCCCGCGGCATCCTTCTCGATAAACGTGTCGTCGCGCGTCTTCTTCACTTTCGCGGCAATCTCATTGATCGCCTGGTCCCAGGAAATATCTTCCCAATCGGTCGCGCCGGGCCGGCGCACCAGCGGCTTCAGCAAGCGCCGGTCGTTCAAGATCTCTTGCTGCAGCGAGGCGCCCTTGGGGCAGAGCGTGCCGCGATTCGTCGGATGGTCGGGGTCTCCCTCGACGTGCACCACCTGTGCGGTCACGTTTTTGGCCCGGTCGCCGATGGTGTAGATGATCGTGCCACAACCCACAGCGCAATATGGGCAGGTCGATCGCGTCTCGCTTGCCCGCGCAATCTTTAGAACGCGCAGCTGCGCATACGCAGGCTTCAAATCAAAGCCGAATACCGCGGCCGCAGCTCCACCAATGGTTGTCAACTTCAGGAAATCACGGCGGGTAGGATTCATGCTGGGACCCTCATCCGTGAGAACTAAGCTCAAGCGCGTCTCGCGGAAGCTCCCTAATACGACTTACTTGACTCTGTGTCAAGCCCTAACTCCTTTTCGTTGCGCGAACCAAGGTGCGAACACTTTCAATTGGCTCTTGTCCAGATTCGGCCATGCCCGAAACCGCTACCTCAAACCTCTGCTGAGAGATGCGCCTCTCGTTCAGCAGATCCTCAATTGTGGACTGCTCCTCAGGTTGGAGGTCGCGGATACTACTGAGTGTCTGTTGAAGCCGCAAGATGGACTCGCGGTTACCTTGGAGGGAAGCCGGGTCGTGAAGCAAAAAATAGTCCTGCCCTGACCGGCGAGCCTCTAACATCTCAATCGATGTTTGCTGAGCGAGCGTCGCCGTCGGCGCGTCCACTCTAACGATGCCATCCGCGATCTAACGCATGGCGAATAGATAGCAGATCGCCAGAACAATAAGGCAAGCGGCCATCAGCGCTCCCCAGTAGTAGACATCTCCGCGAACCAAAAAGATGGGGATGCCCGTCCCGATCATCTGATTCGATTCGGAAGAGATGAAGGTCAATGCATAGACAAATTCCTGGGTTACCAAGGTAAACGTGAAGATCACGACGGTGAGAATTCCCGAGACGGAGATGGGAATCACCAACTTGACGAAAGCGCCAAAGCGGGTGAGCCCGTCCACCATGGCGGCGTCTTCCAATTCCTTGGGGATGGATTTGAAAAATCCCATCAGCAGCCAGATGGAAAAGGGCACCGTGAAGGTGGGATAGACGAGAATTAGCGCCCACAAGGAATCCTGCAGGCCCAGATAGGCCACCACCCGGGAAAGAGGGATGAAGAGCAGCGTCGGCGGGACGAGATAGGTGAGAAATATGCCGATGCCGAGGCGCTCTCCCCAGCGCCCGGAGAGCCTGGCGAGCGAATACGCGGCAGGCACGGCCAGCAGCAACGTGATGACAACGACGATGACACCAACGAAAGCGGTGTTGCCCAGCCAGCGGACGAATCTGGTTTCGGTGAAGAGAAAATTCAGGTGCTCGAGAGTGGGCTTGGCGTTAAAGAGGAAAGGGTTGTTCTCCATCGTGTAGAGATCGAGGTTCTGCTTGAAGCTGGTGATCAACATCCAATAGAAAGGGAAAGCCAGCAGGATCGTAAACGTCCCCAGCGCGAGGACGTGGACGACGTTGCCCCAGATGCGGCGCGAACTTCCCTTGGCCATCAGTTCACCTCAGCGCGATGAGCGACGCGCAACATGAAATAGGCGAGGATCACCAGCAAAGGCACAAGGAAGAGCGAGATGGCAGCGCCCGCGGCGAGGTCGCTGCCCTGAATACCCATGGCAAAAGCCAAAGACGGGAGCGTTTGCGTGGAGTCAAACGGACCGCCAGCGGTGAGGATGTAGACGACGGTCATGTCCGTGAAGGTGAAGATGAGGCCGAAGAGCACGGCAACGCTGATTATGGGCCGCATCATGGGAATGACGATCTGGAGCTGCGTGCGCCAGAAGCCGGCACCATCCACGGCGGCAGCTTCCGGAATGTCCTTGGGTATAGCCGTGCGCCCCGCGAGCAAGATGACCGTAGAGAAGGGCATGAGACGCCAGCTATGCACCAGGAGAACAGAAGCGATGGCGAGATGGGGTTCGCCCAGCCACATCGGGGCACTGAAGGGCTTGTAAATGTGTATGGCCACGAGGACCCAGGTGATCACACTGTAGATGGAGTCAAGGATCCATTTCCAACCTATGGCGCCCAGGGAGATGGGCGCAACCCAGGGGAGTAGGATGAGAAAACGGATGATGCCGCGGCCGCGGAAGGCCTTTTCCAGGGAAATGGCGAGAATATTTGCGCCGACGATGACGACGATTTGGGAGCAGATGGTGAAGATGAAGGAATTGCGAATGGCAACGCGAAAACTGGGGCTTTGCAGGATGCTGCGGAAGTTTTCTAGGCCAACGAAATGCATTTCGGTGTTCCCGATGCGGGCGTCGCTGAAAGCATAGAAGATGGCAAGAAAGAAGGGTCCGCCGACGAGTAGCAAGATGTAGAGAACCGCAGGTGAAAACATGGCGGCGCCCAGCAACGGGCTCTGGGCCGCGCCGATGGACTTTATTTTGCTGCGGGCTACTGCCACGATACGGCCCTCGGCTCGACACGTTTTTCGGTGGAGCGATCGAAGAATTTTAACTCACGTTGCGGTACGGCAAAATCATACATGCCGGCGAGCTGAAGATTCTGCGCCGAGGAGAGGCGCGAGAAGACTTTTTTGCCGTCGAGCTTGCCACCGGCCAGCGTGCCGGAAACGATCCACTCCGAGCCCAGGTATTCGATATTTTCCACCTTGAGACGGAAAGGAGCGGCGTCCCCGGTCACGGTGAAAGCGGGCCGGAAATGCTCGGGACGGAAGCCAACGATGACGTCGCCGATCTCGGCGAGGTTCATCGGAGGTGATCCGAGGAAAGTGGCGACGAAAGTGTCAGCGGGATTGTCGTAGACATCGGTGGGAGTGCCGAGCTGGCGAACAACGCCTTTATTGAGGACCATGACGCGGTCGCCCATAGCCATGGCTTCCACCTGATCGTGTGTGACGTAGATCGTGGTGGTGCCCACGCGGCGATGAAAACGCTCGAGCTCTTCGCGAGCGGAGGCACGAAGCTTGGCGTCGAGGTTGGAGAGGGGTTCGTCGAGGAGGAAGACCGCGGGTTCGCGAACGATGGCGCGGGCGAGCGCGACGCGTTGACGCTCACCGCCGGAAAGTTCACGCGGCTTGCGATCGAGGAGCGCGCCGATGCCCAGGAGAGACGCGGCCCACTCGACCTTTGCTTTGTGGAGCTCTTTCTTTACGTTCTGGGCCTTCAGCGGAAAGGCGATGTTCTTGTAGACAGAGAGGTGTGGATAGAGCGCATAGCTCTGGAAGACCATGGCGATGCGACGCTCACGCGGAGAGAGATCGTTGACGACCTGGCCGCCGATGAGGATTTCGCCGGACGTGGGCGTCTCCAGTCCGGCGATCATCCGCAAGAGAGTCGTTTTTCCGGAGCCTGAGGGCCCGAGGAAAACCAGAAACTCGCCTTCGCGAGTCTCAAGGTTCACGTTGTTGACGGCTCCGAGTTGTCCTTCTTTGAATACCTTTGTCAGATCGCGTGTCTCAACGACAGCCATCGGGCCCCCGTCCGGTCATTTCCATCTGGCAAAGATGCGCTTGTATTCGTCTTCGGCAGACTTGGCGGCATTCTCCGGAGTTTCGTCGCCCCGCGCCACTTTGGCGAACATGGTCGGAATGATCCAGGCTTTGAAAGCTTCGTCAATGGCGGCGGTGCCGTAACCAGGAAAGCCGACGTTTGTGGCCCAATCGAGGACGTTGCCGAGGACTTTGTATTTGTCCGGGGGATTTGCCCGCGGATCATTGGAGATTTCCTGCTTGAGGTTTGGAACGGTGCTGGGGAAGCACGGGAAATTGTAAAACTGGCCCGCGATGAAGCCGTCATGGAAAGCATCGATGTAGTCGATCAGGAATTGCTGCGCGCCGTCCTTGTTTTCGGCGAAGTCCCAGATGATGTAGCAGTCCATGACGTGCTCTGCGGCGATGCGGCGAACCGGACCCTTCAGCGCCTGGCTGATCATGATCTTGGCGTCAATGGGCAGATGTTCCCTCTCGGACTGGCGAGTGATGGAGATGGCATTCGCGACGTAAGAAACGCGGCCGGCGAGCATGGCTTGGTTGTTGGATGGTGGAGTCCAAGTGAACACCTCCGGAGTTTCGGATTCCTGATAAAGAGCCTTCATGAATTTCAGGGCTTCGATGGACTCCTTGGAATTGATGGTGACGTTGCCGGCTTCATCCTGCTCGGCACCGCCAAAGGACCAGAGCAGTGCGCGCATGGCCATGCTGGTATCGAGTTCTTGAGAGAGACCAAGGCCGCAGGGATGGCCGGACTTGTCGCGAATCCTCTTGGCGCCGACCCGCAGATCTTCCCAGGTATCGGGACCATTCGGGAAACTCGCGTCGGTCCACCAGTCCTTGTGCCAGTTGCCGGGATCAGGGACGTAGGAATCGGAAAAAGCGAAGTAGCGCTTGGTCTTTGGATTGTAAGTGGATTTGTGCGCGAGATCGATCTTCTTGCCGTGCTTCTTCTCCACTTCCTGGTATACCTGGGACATGTCAATGGTTTGTTTCTCGTAGGCCGCAGGCGGCGAGAGCAACATGAAAAGGTCGTGACCCTTCTTTGCCGAGGCCTCGGAAGCAGCCTTCGCGGAAAGGTCAACAAGGTTGATGTGATCAACGATGACGTTGGTATTGTTTTTCTGTCCCCATTGCTTGCAGAAGGTTCCGTCGAACCACGTATCGTAGGCGGGAACGAAGTGGCTCCACTGGAGAATTTTCAGTGTTTTTTGTTCCGCCGCGGCCCGTTCCGGGAACAGAAAAGAAGGACCTGCGCCCGCGCCGACAGTGAGAGCGCCGCTCCCCGTCCACTTAATGAAGTCACGACGTGACAGCTCCTGGTGTCTCTTTTTGCCCATGTCGCTACTCCTCCTTTTTCGATTCGAACCTCCGAAGGCCTCCTACCCGGCGCCTGATGCGCCGCACAGAAGGCGAGGAACTTGTTAGCGCTCGTCGCCGAAGCGCTTGATGTCTTCCGGCCCTTCCCGGAGAGGACCGACGTTGCGGCCCTGGACGAGTTCGCGAATCTGCTCGACAATGTCGGGATTCGCGAGAGTGGTGATGTCGCCGGTGTCCATGTGATTGGAAATGGCGGCCAGGACGCGGCGCATGATCTTGCCGGAGCGGGTCTTGGGCATGTCCGGGACGATGTGGATGGTTTTGGGCCGGGCGATTTTGCCGATCATGGTTTCGATGGTGGAAGTGACTTTATCCTCGATCGCTTTTGTCGTCGGAACGCCGGGCTTCAGCGAGATGTAGACGACAGGGACGCGGCCTTTGACCTCGTCGACGGCAGGGACTACAGCGGCTTCGGCGACTTCGGGAATCGTGAGGCAGGCGGATTCGACTTCCTTTGTGCCGAGGCGGTGTCCGGCGACGTTGATAACGTCATCGACGCGGCCAAGGATGCGATAGTAACCGTCGGCGGGGAGAACGGCGCCGTCGGCAGCGTAGTAAGGCCAGTCACGCCAGTTCTTGCTCTTGGGATTCTTGTTGTACTTCTTGTAATACTGCGTGACGAAGCGCTGCGGGTCACCCCAAATGGTTTGCATGATGCCCGGCCAGGGATTGCGGATGCAAATGTTGCCCGCGTTTCCAGAGCCTGCTTTAACTTCGTGCCCATTCTCATCCCAAATGACCGGATAAATTCCGAGCACTGCGGGACCGGCGCTGCCGGGCTTCATGAGATCGAGAGCAGGTTTGGTGGAGCAAAGGAATCCGCCGGTTTCCGTTTGCCACCAGGTGTCGACGATGACGGCTTCGCCTTTGCCCACGACTTGGTAGTACCACTTCCATACTTCGGGTTCGATGGGCTCGCCGACCGTGGTCATGTGCTTGAAGTGGTAGTTGTACTTTTTCGGTTCGTCGGCACTAGCTTTGCGGAGCATGCGAATGGCGGTGGGGGAAGTATGGAAAATGTTGACGTCGAGGCGTTCGGCGATGCGCCAGGGGCGGCCTGCGTCGGGGAATTGCGGGACGCCTTCGTAGAGGACACTTGTGGCGGCGAGAGCCATCGGGCCGTAGACGATGTAGGAATGGCCGGTGATCCAACCGATGTCAGCCATGCACCAGTAGACGTCTTCGGGATGAATGTCCTGGTAATACTTGGCGGTGCCGATGACGTAAGCGAGATAGCCGCCGGTGCGGTGCTGGCAGCCCTTGGGCTTGCCGGTGGTGCCGCTGGTATACATGAGGAAGAGCGGAGCTTCGGCGTCCTGCGAGACGGGCTCGACGATCTGGCGGCGATAGTTTTTCAGGACATCGTTGATGAAGAAGTCGCGGCCCGCGGCCATGGGCGAATCGGAAGTGTATTTTCCTGGGTAGCGCTGCCAGACAAGGACCTTGTCAATCTCCTGGCCCTCTTTCGTGGCGGTGCGAACGGCGATATCGGCGCTGGCTTTGTGGTCGACCCACTTGCCGTTGCGGTGGTAGCCGTCGGCATAGATGAGGACGCAGCTGCCGGAATCGGCGGCGCGAAGGCCGCAGGCTTCCCCGCTGAATCCGCCGAAGACGACGGAGTGGACGACGCCGAGCCGCGCGCAAGCGAGCATGGTGATGGGCAGCTCGGGAATCATGGGCATGTGGATGGTGACGCGGTCGCCGGTCTTGAGGCCGGCGAAATCGCGGAGCATGGCGGCGACTTCGTTGACGCGCTTGTAGAGTTCCTGGTAGGTGATGACGGTGGCAGATTCGGCTTCGGGCTCGGGGACGAAGATGAGCGCGGCCTTGTTCCTGTGCTTGGCGAGGTGGCGGTCGACGCAGTTGTAGCAGGCGTTGAGTTTGCCGCCGACGAACCATTTCCAGAAGGGTGGGTTGCTGGTGTCGAGGGTCTTGCGCCAGGGCTTGTCCCAGTCGAGGAGGCTGGCGTAGTGGTCGAAACATTCCGGAAAATGTTTTTCGCTGAATTTTTTGACGAATGCGGGATCGGAGAGATTAGCCTGAGCGATGAACCTTTTGGAGGGGCGAAAGTATTCCTCTTCTTTCCAATGGACGGCAATCTGCGCTTCGGTGAGTTTGTTCCCGCTCTTCTGTGCTTTAACGTTCGGTTTCTGACGGACTTTGGCCACGGCGGCAACTCCCATTGGAAGATAGAAATACGTTGTGACGCTTCAACGAGGGACACCTTGGATTGGGCAAGCTCGCTCTTGGATGAGAGGGAGCTTGCCCGGCAGAAATGATGCGCCCGCGCGGGTGCGCGAGTCAATCGGCGGAAACCCGCTACTTCATGCCGCCGACCTCGTCCCAGATCTTGGTGCCGTGCGTTTCTTTTAAGAACAGGCTCCCGACGACAAACGTTAGGGATGCTATGGCCATGGGATAGTACAGCCCTGCATAGATGTTGTGAGTGGCAGCGCACACGGAAAGCCCAATCAGTGGCAACAACCCCCCGAAGACTCCGTTGCCTATGTGGTAGGGCAAAGAAAGAGATGTGTACCTGATCTTCGCCGGGAACGCTTCCACCAAATAAGCTGCAATGGGGCCATACACCATGCAAACGTAAATCACTTGGATGAAGACCAGGAGCACAAGCATGGGAACGTTTGGATTGGTCGCCTCCTTCGCGGCCACGAACGCGCCGGCGGCATTGGTTGTCACGGCCGTCAGGCTGATGGCGCCGGTTACCGCGTTGCGCGTGGACCACAGCGACACCACGTTTGTTCCAGCCGCTCGCGCCATCGCCTTGTAAATCGGGATGTAGGTGAGCACGGCAATCAGGCAGCCGGCCATGATGATCTTTTTACGCCCGATGCGGTCCGACAGCGCACCAAAGACCGTGAAAAACGGCATCCCGATCAGCACCGCGAGGGCAACGATCTTGTTCGTCAGCGTCGGGTTGACCTTAAGAATGGTTTGCATGTAGAACAGCGCATAGAACTGTCCGCAATACCACACGACTCCCTGGCCCGCCGTAGCACCGAAGAGCGAAATCAACACGCGCTTCAAGTTGTCCCACTTCGCGAAGGCGTCCTTCAGCGGCTGCGCCGAGGTCATCCCCGCTGCCTTGATCTGCGAAAAGATCGGTGATTCCTTCATTTTAAGACGGATGTATAGTGAGATCGCCAGCATGAAAATAGAAATAAGGAACGGGATGCGCCAGCCGTATCTCTGGAAGTCCGCCGGGCTCATCGCAGACTGCGTGGCCAAGATCACCAACAGCGATACGAATAAACCCAGGGTCGCGGTGATCTGAATAAAACTCGTGTAGAACCCGCGCTTGTGGTCGGGCACGTGCTCCGCAACGTACACCGTCGCGCCCCCGTACTCCCCGCCGAGCGCCAGGCCCTGCAGGATGCGAATGCCCAACAGTGCGATCGGTGCGAACCATCCCGCGGTTTTGTACGTCGGCAAAATTCCGATTAATGCTGTCGCTCCACCCATGATCGAGAGCGTCACAATGAATGCATACTTGCGCCCCACCAAATCCCCGATGCGTCCAAAAAAGAGGGCGCCAAAAGGCCGCACGATAAATCCCACAGCGAACGTCGCCAGATACGCGATGTAGGCAAACGTCTGGTTTCCGGTGGGATAGAATATCGGGGACAATACCGCAGCGAGGCTTCCGAAAATATAGAAGTCGTACCACTCGATCATGGTGCCGACGGAGGAGGCAAGAATTACTCTCCAAATGCCGTACTCGGCGGAACCGCCCATGGGGATTGCATCTGCACGGCTGGCCATGCTTCCTCCTATGAACTTCAGACCTAGTCTGACACCTCGGTAGGCTCTGGCGAGCCGGGGACCTAGTGCTCGCGGCTCGCCAGAAGACTACACCCAGCTGGGGTTTAGAAAGTGAAGATTGTTCCGAACTCGTTGCGCCACGAGTGCGCCTGAGTTGCCGGAAGGCCTCGGAAGGTCTTCCCGCCGCGGGTTGCAGCACGCGTGTTAATGTAGCTTGTTTCCTGAACGAAGGTGACCCACTTGTTCAGTCGGTAGGTCAGCGAACCCGTGTCGAGATCCGTACGGGCGAGACCGTTTGCACCTGAACGGCGAACATCTCGGGCCACCGTTCGGTCGGTCCCATACGACAAGTGCAAAACCCATCCGGAGTTGTGGCCCTCTGAATTGGAGTTGAAGATGCGTGAGAGGGGGAAGCTCGCCTCGAGGAATCCGCCCAAGCCCCGAACAGGCCGGAAGCTTTGAGCAACTATGGGGTTGCCGTTGCAAGCAAATGTGGCTCCGGTCCCTGTCGCGCCCGTGCACCCGAACAAAACAGTTCGACTGTCCAAGGCCGTGACTGTTGCAACCGTGACCCCAGGAGCTAGAGTGCCGGGAATTGTGACTGCCCCGTTTAGGTCGTTAAAAACGTCGTTGACTTGGCCACCAAATGGGAACCGCAGATCACCCCCCTGGTAATACTTTCCAGTGACTGTGACCCACGGCGTCGGCAATTGCGCTTCGGCGGTCCAGATGTTTTGGGGATGGTCGATTTGGAGGCCCCTAGGGAAAAAGTCCCTGATTGAACAGGTTCCCGAGGCCGTCCCGCAGCCTGTCGCTCCAGGAATCACGGTAGTGGGGAGGTTGCCGAAGGGGATGATCTCGTTGATTCGCGCGTGGTGACCGCTGAAGATAATCTGCGCCGGCACGACGCCCGACCAACTATGCGAGAGCGGGAACTGGAAGACGATCCGGCTCTCTAGGGCTGGCTGGTTGCTTTCTGGGCCGGCACGGTCACCAAACCGTGCCCGCTGTTCGTCAGTGAGCGCTGAGGTACCCGCTACCGGCAGCACGATAGCAAACTCGGGCTGAACCTTCAGATCCCCAGAGTGAAATTGTACGCCGGTTCGAAACATCGGTGCGCGCTCCCAGAGGGAGCCCATTCCGATCGCCGTCCCGGTGGTTTCGAAGAGGCTTGGCAGCGTCGAAGAATAGAGGGTCCAATCCTGGCC
>WNFT01006552.1_pt1 | contig 10253 bp, 9 predicted proteins | sample 5400191 | NCBI WGS metagenome assembly WNFT01 (sample SAMN13153359, study PRJNA577476) | soil metagenome | isolation source: 80 cm saprolite under Madrone tree | place: USA:California | collected 2016-06-14 | reverse complement strand
AGGATGCGGCCGGTGCGCGCCGCGATCTCGGCCTTCGGAACCCGCCGGACCTTGAGAGGGAAGCCGACATTCTCGGCGACGGTCATGTGCGGCCAGACCGCGTAGGATTGGAACACGACACCGAGGTCGCGCTGTTCCGGCATCAGGTTCACGCCGGCGGTCCGGTCGAATACCGTGGTGCCTGCGATCTCGATCGCCCCGGCGTCGGCGTCCTCCAGGCCGGCAAGGCACCGCAAAATCGTGGTTTTGCCGCATCCCGACGGCCCAAGCAACGCCAGCGTGTGGCCGGCCTCTACGGCAAACGACACACACTCGACTGCCACAAACGCGCCGAACAGCTTGCGCAGCTCTTTAACCCGCACAAACGCCACGCGCGTGCCCCTCAAGTCTGAATGAGCGAAGCACGCGTCGCTCTGAACAATGAGAAGGCTATGAGTAGCAACATCAACTGGATCACGGCAAGCGCCGCCACATAGCCGAAGCTGCGCTCGCTCAAAACCACCAGCGCCACGCTGATAGTCTCGGTGCCTTGCGCGTAAAGCAGGATGGTGGCGCCAAGCTCGCGAATGAAGATCACGAACAGCATCAGCCAGGCGGCAACGATCGCCGGCGCCAGCAGCGGCACCAGAATGTAGCGCATGGTTTGCAGCCAACCCGCGCCGCTTGCCCGCGCACTTTGTTCGAGCTCCGGGTTTATGGCGAGGAGCATCGACGAGACCGTACGTGTCGCGAATGGGAAAAACCGCGCCACATAGGCAATCAAGATGATGGTCAGGGTCGAATAGAGCGGCGTGCGGATGGCGAGGATGAGAAAGCCAAGGCCCAGAATGATGCCCGGAACACCGAGCGGCAAGGACAGGATCGCATCGGTCAGCGCCCGCCGCCTGCCGGTGCTGCGATTGATGTAATAGGCCTGCAGCACGCTCATGAAAACTCCGAGCGTCGCCCCCATCACGGCAAGAGACAGGCTGTTGAGAATCGCCTGTTGGGTGAGCGAATAGTTGAACATCACGTATTCAAAATTGCGCAACGTGAGCGTGGCGTACGACAACGTACCGGTCCAAATCGATGACAACGACACCATCAGGAGCGCGATCACCGGGAGTACCACGGCGCAGCCGATATAAATGACCTCAAGCGCGAGCGCACCGGCGCGGCCGCCGCGGCGCAACGCGACGATGCGCGGCCGATAGCCCTTGCCGGTCACGGTTTCGAACCGCCTGCGATCGAGATAACGGCGCTGAAGCACCGTCAAAAGCACCGTTACCGCCATCACGATGACGCCGAACGCGGCGGCGCGACCGAGATCGGAGGGGTATTGCACGAGCTGAAAGATCTCAGTCGGCATGGTGCGGATGCCGCGCGGAGACGCAAGCGCGAGCGGAACGTCAAACAATCCGGCGCTGGTGACGAACACGACCAGGGCGGCGGAAAACAGCGCAGGGAATAGCAAGGGAATCGTGACGAGGCGCAGCGTCGTCCAGAAGCCCGCCCCATGCACCCGCGCGGCATCTTCCAGCGCGGGGTCCATCTGTCACATCGGCGCGATGACGAACAAGTAGACGTAAGGCGTGTAGAAAAGCGACAGCACCCACGTTGCGCCGCCGATGCCGTAGATCGGAATGAGATCGGGCGCCAGGCCAAAGGTGTCAGCCAGCAGCTTGCTCAAAATGCCGCTGTGAGGCGCCGCCAGATAGACCCACGAAATGGCGCCCACATAGGGCGACAAGAAGAAAGGCACGAGATTGAAGACCTCAAACCAGCGCCGGCCCGGCATGTCGGTGCGCGACACCACCCAGGCGAGGCTAAGGCCGAGCCCGCAGCTGATGACTGTCGCGCCGATGCCGCAGATAATGGTGTTGCCGGCCGCCTGATAGAATCGGGGATCGGCGAACAGCCCGGTGAAATTTCGCCACGACAGCCCCGGACCGTTCGCGTCCCAATACAACGCACTGCGAACGACGGTCGCCAGGATCGGGCCGATGATAAGCATGATGCCGACGACGACGCCGGTTGCCGGCAAAGCGCTCTCGGCGAGCCCGCGCGACATGCTGCGGCGCGAAGGCCGGTCGTTCGGGGGGATTGTCGCAAATCCGGACTCGGCGGTTACCTGATCGACCATGGACGCGTCATCGCAAGTAATTTTGCAGTCCGTCGATTGCTATGCCGACGGATGTTGCGTGTCAAATTTGGGTCAGGCCGCGATCCGACCCCATCGGTGTCATTGCCCGGCTTGACCGGGCAATCCAGTATCCACTGGCCGGTCCTGGGTTACTGGATCGCCCGGTCAAGCCGGGCGATGACAGCAGGGCGGATATCAAGCTAATCCAGAAATGCTTCAGCCGCTTCAAATCACGAGGTCGCCATCGAGGAAGGCTTGCGCTTCCAGGGTAGCCGGACCGGCAAAAAACGCCGTCGCGGGCGCGCTCTCGCGCACCCGGCCGCGGAGCATGAACACCACTTCGCCGGCGAGGCGGCGGGCCTCTCCGAGATCATGGGTCGCGAGCACGATTTTCACGCCCGCTGCGGCGACTTGCGCGATGATATCTTCCACGGCCTTGGTGGCGGCAGGATCAAGATTCGCGGTCGGCTCGTCGAGAAACAGAATTTCCGGATCGCGGGCGAGCGCACGGGCAAGGGCAAGGCGCTGCTGTTCGCCGCCCGACAACCGCCGCGCCGGCCGCGTCGCAAGGGCGGCAAGTCCGACCAGATCGAGCAGCGCGGCGATGCGATCGGCGCGGTGGCGACGGCCTTTCGCGTCGTGGCGCAGCGCGAAGGCAACGTTGGCGGCAACCGAGCGGCGCAACATGACAGGGCGCTGGAACACGATGGCGCAGCGCTCGCCCCCGGTAGTGACGCGCCCGCCCCACGTGACCCGGCCGAGGGTAGGCGAGAGCAATCCCATGGCGAGGCGGAGCAGCGAGGATTTCCCCGATCCATTGGGGCCGATCAGCACGGTCGGGGCACCCGGCGCGAGCACCACAGACACGGATTCCAGAATGGTCACGCTGCCGCTGCGCAAGGAGACGTCTTCGATCCTGATCGGCAGTTCGCTTCGCGGCGCACGCATGATCTCATCCGGCATGGAGTTCGCCAAGCCGCCTTGCGGCGCCCGCCGCGGCGTTGACCGCGATGATCAGAGCAATCAGCACGCTGCCGAGGCCGATGGCGAGCGGCAAATCACCCTTGGAGGTCTCGAGCGCGATTGCGGTCGTCATCGTGCGTGTGAAGCCGTCGATATTGCCGCCCACGATCATGACGGTGCCGACCTCGGCCGCGGCGCGCCCGAAGCCGGCAAGCAGGGTCGTCATCAGGCTGAACCGGGCATCCCATAACAATGCCGCAACCCGACGAGCGGGACCGACCCGCATGGCGGTCATTTCATCGCGGTACTCGACCCACAGGTCCTCAACCGTCTGGCGGGTTAATGCGGCAATGATCGGCATCACCAGCACGGCCTGGGCGAGGATCATGGCCTGCGGGGTGAACAGCAGGCCTAAAAAACCAAGCGGACCCGACCGCGACAGCAACAAGTACATGGCAAGCCCGACCACGACTGGCGGCAGGCCCATGAACGCGTTGAGCACGACGACCATCACGGGGCGTCCGGGAAACCTCACCAGCGCCAATAGCGCACCGAACGGCAGGCCGATCGCGGCCGCGACCAAGGTCGCAGAGACGCTGACCATCAGCGACAGGGAGATGATCGCGTAGAGCGCCGGATCGCCGCCGATGATGAGATCGAGGGCCGAGACACCGTTTTGCATGCCGTTGATCATTGGCTTACCTTATTTGGCCGATCTCGTGCGCTTCGGCGCTGCGACCAATTCCTCCCCGAACAGAGCGCAATCGACCGCGTTGTAATAGTCGATTACTCTGTGCTCGCAACAACGGCGTTTCAGCGCAAACCGGGAGAATTTCTCATGCTTGGAATGAAACATGCAGCTTCAGGACTGATCCTTGCAGCGCTTGTCCTTGCGACGCCGGTATGGACCGCAGAAGGCGAGCTGCGGATCGACGTCCCGGTCACGCTCAAACCGTCGAAGGTTGTGTTCAACATGGATCATCTCGCCTTCGACGGCGACCGATCGATCGGCCTCAACTACATGAAATTGATGGCGCAGAACTACAAGGCGAGCCAGACTCCCATCAGCATTATCGCGGTCTTCCACGGCGCGGCGGGCTACATGCTGTTGAATGATCAAGCCTACAATGCTGCGCGCGCATCCGACAAAGGAAATCCGTTCAAGGAGCAGATCCTTGCTCTGCAGCAGGAGGGCGTTCAATTCGAGGAATGCGGCCAGACGGCCAGAACCAAAGGTTGGGTGAATGCCGATCTGCTTGCCGGAGTGAAGGTGGACACCGGCGCCAACCTGCGAATTGTTCAGCTCGTGCAAGACGGCTACGTCCAGCTCCAACCGTAATCGCGATAACTCATCATCTCGCTTGCAGCACCGTGTCGACCAAGGCGGGTTGGCCGGCCTTCACTTTTGCGATGGCGCGCCGCAGCGCGCCCGCGATGTCCTGCGGCTGCACAATCGGACCTTCGGCGTACCAACCGCAGGACTGCGCGAGCTTGGCGAAATCCGGCTCCGGGGAGGCGATGTCCTGGCCGATATAGGCGCGCTCGACCGGCGTACCGCGATGCCCGGCCACATGGATTTGGTGCTCCCAGTCGTTGTAGTAGGCGCGGTTGTTGTACATGACGATGAGGAACGGGATGTTGTTCTTTGCCGCCGTCCACAAAGCGCCGGCGTCGAACATCAGGTCGCCGTCGGGCTGAATGTCGACCACCAGGCGACCGCTGCCGCGGTGCGCCAAGGCGACCCCAAGCGACACCCCGATCTGCGTGCCGGTGCCGAGCGCACGGCCGGCGTGGCGGTAGGGCTTATCGAAATCCCATAGCTTGAGAACCCAATCCTGCAACGTGCACGCGGTGAGCACCCAGTCCTCGGTCTTGATGACGTCCCAAATTTCATGCGCCAAACGCGGCAGCGAGATTGGGCTCGCATCCCAGTCCTCCCGCGATTCCTTCTCCCATTTGGCGAACAGGGCATCGTGACGAAGAGCGATCTGCGCCGTGCGATCGGCGATGCGATCGGCGAGGGCGGCGTTAAGGCCGATCCGATCCTTGCAGAGCCTCGTCAGCTCCGGGATCGCCGTGACGGTGTCGCCTAGCACCCGCAGGCTGCAGTCGGGCATGCGGGTAAAATCCATCGACCATTTGGAAAGCCCGATATCCCCGAAGCCGAGCTCGATCATCTCGCACGTGGCCGGATAGAGCGGCTGCGTCGCCCGCTTGGTGCGCTCGATGATGTGGGTCGGCTTTTCCCAGTCGCGCGTGTCGAGAGCGAGAATGAGGTCGGCGTCGCGGAAGACGCTCTTATCCATGCTCAGGTTAAGTGAATGGCGGTTGGGGAAATTGAGCCGCCCGTTGACATCGTAGACGGCGGCGCCAACGGTCTCGGCGAGCGCCACCAGATGATGAAATCCTTCGGCCTGGCGGCCGACATACTCGGCCAGCAGTACCGGAAATTTCGCAGCGAGGAGCCGGTCGGCGATTTTGGCGATGGCTGCCGCATCTGCCGCCATTGCGACGGGCACCGCCGCATCGGCATGCGATGGCATCCGGATCGTCGTGGTGAGCGGCTGCTCCTGCAGCCAGGCGTCATAGCACATGTAGATCGGGCCTTGCGGCTCGGTCATCATCGCCGCATACGCCCGGGCAAAGGAGTCCGGCACGCCCTCGATGCTGCCGGGCTGGTAGTCCCACTTGACGTAGTGGCGGACCTGCTCGCCCTGGACGTTGGCCGTGTGGATCCAATCGATAAAAGGCCGACGTTTGCTCTCGTCCATCGGGCCGGTCGCCCCGATCACGAAGACCGGCGCGCGGTCCACATAGGCATAGTAGATGCCCATGGTGGCGTGCAGAAGCCCGACAACGTCATGCACGATCGCGACCATCGGCTTGCCCGTCGCCTTGGCATAGCCGTGAGCGATCTGCACTGCGATCTTCTCGTGCTGGCACAGCAGCATGGGCGGATTGTTGCCGCCGTAATTGACCAGCGAATCGTGCAGGCCGCGATAACTCGCCCCCGGATTGAGCGCGATGTATGGAAATCCGAACTGCTTGATCAGATCGACGATGACGTCCGACTGCCAGCGCCGTTCGGCGTAGGCGCCCTTCGGGCTGGTTTCGCCGTGACTTGACTGTGCATCCGTCGCGATTTCGTTCATGTTTGTCTCTTCATGGCGCAAAGCGTGTCATCGCCCACTTAAAGGGGGAGCCCGGTAGCCCGGATGGAGCGCAGCGTAATCCGGGATCAGCCTGTCCCGGATTACGCTGCGCTCCATCCGGGCTTCGGGCATGGTGGCTCGTTTGTTGCGGCATCGATCCGGAAATCACGATGCATCGAACGCCTTGGCGATGAGATCGACGATATTTTTTGGGGTCTTGATGATGGCATTGCTGTATTTCTGCACCTCTGCGCCCGGCGTCGGCTCGATGTAGATGCTGCGCTTTTGCGCGTCGGCAAGGAAGTCCTTGTCGACCACCACCTTGTCGAATGCAGCGCGCAGCGCCGCCACCCGGTCGGCCGGGACGTTTTGCGGGGCCAACAGCGCGCGGCCGATGGCGGCGCCGGCCGAGACGAATTCAATTGCCGTTTTGGCGGTTGGATCGGTGACGATCTCCTGCATCAGCGGTACGTTCGGCAATTCCGGCGTACGCTTGAGGCCCGCTTGCAGCAGCGGGATGAAGGTGCCGTTGTCGATGTTATCCTTGTCCTCGGCGCGCCACGAGTTCCATGCCTTGGAAACCAGATCGACCTCCCCGCGCAGCAGCGCCAGTGTGTAGGCGGAGGAGCCGTCATAGCCGCAGATGATATTGAGCGGCATCTTGGCGATGACCTTGAGGGTCGCAGGATATTGAAAGCTCTGCGAGGCCCGGCCGCTGCAGCCCACGTTGGTCTTGCCCTTGAACAGGTCCTCCGGAGACGAAAGCCTGGCCCCCTTGTGGATCATGAAGGCTGTGTTCACCGGCGCGAACGAGCCAATGTAGCTCATTGTCGTGACGTCCCAGCGCCCCTGCGCCGGATCCATGAGCTGCACATACGCGATGGTCTCGGGGAATAACGAGATCATCGAGCCGTCCTTGGGCCCTTTGGCATAAAGGTAGGAAGCCGCCTTGGAGCCGGCCCCGCCCGGCATGCTCTGAACGATCACGGTCGGCTTGCCGGGAATATACTTGCCGATGTGGGCAGCGGCGAGCTGCGCGTAGAGGTCATAGGAGCCGCCGGGCGGATGCCCGATGAGGATGGTGAGCTCGTGGCTCTTGTAGAAATTCTCCACCGTCTGGCCGGTGGCGGGCAGGGTGAAGCAAATTGTCGCGGCGGAGACGAACGCTACGGGAACGAGGCTCCGTCGTGGGAAAGCCATCATGGATATCTCCTTGGGTTTCTTTGATTGATGATTAATACCGATAGCCCGCGACGGCAACCGGCGCAGCGGCCGGCAGCGGCGGGTTGTGGTGCGTCGGCGCATCCTCGCCGTAACCAAATGCCGCTTGATCAAAGGGCGCGCAGAGCGAACAATCGTGCCCGAGAGCCGCTGGCGTGCCGGATCTCGCCAAATAAATTCTCGGGGAGGAAATGGAATGACGACACGCAGAAGCTTCCTTAAAGGAGCGGGCGCCGCGGGCATCGCGTTCTGCGGATGCGGAATGCTCGACGCCGCACGTGCGCAGGAGGCCGAGCGGCGCCTGCCGATCATGGTCAAGGACAAGCGCGTCAAGACCATCGATGTACACGCGCACTGCCTGTTCCATGACGCCGTCAACCTCATGGGCGACGAAGCGCGCGGTGTGTTCGTGCCGGTCAAGGGTGCGGAAAACCAGTACATCGTCGTCGCCGAGCGCCTCAAGCAGATGGACGCCATGGCAATCGACATGGAAGTGCTCTCCATCAATCCGTTCTGGTACCGCAAGGACCGCGACACTGCAGCCGCAATCGTCAAGATGCAGAATGAGAAGCTCGCGGAGCTGTGCGCGGGACACCCGGAGCGCTTCGCGGCCTTTGCGTCGCTTGCCTTGCAATTCCCTGACCTGGCGGTGCAGCAACTTGATGACGCCGTGAAAAAGCTCGGCCTGCGGGGCGCCCAGATCGGCGGCAGCGTCGCCGGCGAAGACTTTTCGAATCCGAAGTTTCACCCGGTCTGGGCGAAGGCCGAAGCGCTTGGGGCCGTACTGTTCATCCACCCGCAGAGCCCGCCGGAGCTTGCCAAGCGCTTCCAGGGCAACGGCTGGCTGTCGAACACCATCGGTAACCCTCTCGACACCACCATCGCGCTTTCGCACCTGATCTTCGACGGCACGCTGGACCGCTTTCCCGGTCTGAAGATTCTAGCGGCGCATGGCGGCGGATATCTCGGCTCCTATGCGGCGCGCTCCGACCACGCCTGTTTCGTGGCGCCGCCGGGCGCATGCAGTCCGGACATCAAGCTGAAGAAGCAGCCGACCGAATACCTGCGTCAGCTCTATTTTGATGCCTTGGTGTTCACGCCGGAAGCGCTGCGCCATCTCGTGGCGCAGGTCGGCGCCAGCCAGGTCATGCTCGGCAGCGACCACCCGTTCGTGTGGGAGCAACATCCCGTGGACCACATCTTCGCCACCACGACCCTCTCCGATGACGAGAAGGCGGCGATCCTCGGCGGCAACGCGGCGCGGCTATTGGGTATTTAAAGTGTAGCTTCGGATTCAACCGAGAGATGTGTCGTAGTAAATGTCCCTGACCAGGCAGGTAAGGCCGAACTCCGGCAGGGTGAGTTCATCAGCACCATAAAGCACCTGCGAGCGCCAGCCATCGCCGGTGCGACGATCCACGGTGATTTCCTGACGATCCTGGCGAATCAGCAAAATGCCCGTGCAGGATGGATGCGCGCGGTACATGTCCCGCTTGCTTTCGATGATGCCCCTGTCGCTCTCGGACAGAACCTCGGCTACCAGGTAGAAGCGATCTGCGTAGCGCGGGTCCGGATTCTCATCTTCCCGGATCACTGCCACATCGGGTTCCGGATCGTAAGGCACGGTGGATATGATATTCACGCCGATGTCATGATAGGCCCTCAACGCCGGACTGTGGTGCCTAAGCGCAGCATTGAGTAGCGACTCCAGATTGCTCGCGATCCGTTGATGGCGGCGATTCGGCGGAGTCATCATCATTGGCACGCCCTCGATCAATTCCCAATTTTCCTCGTCCGGTCGTGACGCAAGCCATGCACGGAACGAGGCAACCGAGAGCATCGGGGTATGCTGGCGCAGAGCGCCGATCATGACGTTTGTCTCCAGTTGCCGCAGAGGGCATCATAAGGAGCATAGCCAGGGTCAACAAGGCACGCCGAGGCAGCGCGTTGTCGCGGCCGGTCTCCATCCGCTATCACAGCCACGTGATAGCCGACGTCAAACGACCGGGAATAAATCCTCCCTCACGGCAGTCTCTCCGACAGTCGGCCCCCTGTCGGCCGCAAGGGAGAGAGCATATGGGACAGAATGAACACGACGGCATTGACCGCCGCGGCGCATTGGAATGCATGATTTGGGCCGGCACCGGCGTATTATGGACGATGGTCGGTGGCGTGCCACGGTCATCGTCGCTGTTGGGGATTTCCGAAGCCAAGGCGCAGGCCGCAACCGGTTTCACATTCCTGCAGATTTCCGACAGCCACATCGGTTTTAAGGCGCCGGCGAACCCCAATCCGATGGCGACGCTCGACGAGGCCATTGCCAAGATCGGAGCGTTGCCGCAAAAGCCCGCCTTCATGATTCACACCGGCGACATCACGCATTTGTCCAAACCTGAAGAGTTCGATAACGCCGATCAGGCCATCGGCAAGGCCCGACTCGATACCTTCTACGTTCCGGGCGAACATGACGTCGTCGATGCCGACCTCGGCAAGGCATACATGGAGCGCTATGGCAAACGGGTCCAGGCCAAGGGAACGGGCTGGTATTCATTCGACAAGAACGGCGTGCACTTCGTCGGCCTGGTCAATGTGGCGAACCTCAAGTCGGGCGGCATGGGTGTGCTCGGCGCCGAGCAGCTTGCGTGGCTTACGGATGATCTGAAAGGCAAATCGGCGTCGACCCCGATCGTGCTGTTTGCCCATATCCCGCTGTGGACCGTGGCGGAGAACTGGGGCTGGGGAACCGACGATGCCGCGCAGGCGCTCGGCCTCGTCAAGCGCTTCGGCTCGGTGAC
>WNFT01018131.1_pt1 | contig 10254 bp, 13 predicted proteins | sample 5400191 | NCBI WGS metagenome assembly WNFT01 (sample SAMN13153359, study PRJNA577476) | soil metagenome | isolation source: 80 cm saprolite under Madrone tree | place: USA:California | collected 2016-06-14 | reverse complement strand
TTTACGTTGCCTTAGCTCACGTCTGTACAAGCGCGAGCGATCGGACAGCAGGCCGCGCTTGACATAATACTGACTCGTAAAGTAATGAACGCATTTCAGCAAGTCCTATATACGAACAGTAAGGTGAGACGCATATAGAAGAATGATCAACTGGATGTCGTACCGAGGAGGGAACAGGCCAGTTCATCGCCACTCCATTTTTCGCAATGGCCGTGTCGCCAGTACGAGGAACAGCGCTTCGAGAATCCCCCAAAAAGTCAACATTGCCATCTATGCGGCGTCTCTTCCTGCGTAGCTGCATACGAGGCTTAGTTTTCCGTACCTCAACGTCTTCATTGTCATTATCATTTTCGTCCTCGCGTATCACCGTGCGCTTTGGGACCGCGCCGAGGCCGGCTGCATCTCGAGCAACACGATTGCCCCGCGTGTCGCGTCCGGTATTGCGCGTTTGAGAGTCACGAAGATCAGTCCGTGTAGGAGAGTGAATCGCGACACGGGATCCATCTGGGTGTAAGCGGAGCGTGGAGAAATCGTGTACCGTGCTACGACGTCTGGCTGTGGACATCACTGCATCCGAAGCGGAGTTTTCTACGAGTTTTTGTGTTTCACAATTATTTTAGAGTTTTATGTCCAAAAAACTTTGAGTTTTCCAGACCAACATTGCCAGTTGCGTAATGCATTGATGGGAAATTCAAGTTGGGAGTTGTATCTGTGGGTAGGTTACAGGCTCATGTCCCGATGTAGCACTTGGCAATGTTGGCATTGCACAGATGCAGAACAAAGGAAAGACGGTGGCTTCTGGAAACTCAACGTTTTTCTGACATAAAAACTCTAAAATAATTATTAAACACATCTTAGAGTTTGCTACAAGTTTTTTTTTGCTACAAGTCTAACAACTCTGTTTTGCATGCAGTGTTAAATGTGAGCCACCTTAGACCGTGGCTCACATTTAACACTCCAGTTGCATGACAGTCAGAATAGCATTAAATAAAAAGTAAACACCGAGCCCAGAAAGATAGTAAACGAAAAATACACGAGCAATGGTATGTCTCAAGTACGTAACTTCTGCAGTGCAGGTATTCGCGTCAGATCAATTAAACCGACCTTGTGCGACTGCAGGGAAAGAGCAACACGGTCAACACCATCTTCGTGCCGCTGTTGCCAGGACATTTCAAATATCGCACGCTTTTGGTGTTCCGAAGACCAGGACCAAACTTTCTCCTTCTCCTAATACGTCTCGATGAGATGAAATGAACGACAAACGGGGTGCGAAAGTAGAACGTACCGCTGCGTCATAAAGGTGGAACCAACCGTCACCACCACCTGTTGCGAGCCATCTTCCGTCAGGACTGAACGAGATTGCGTATATCGGCTTCTTATGGTGAGTAAATACTTGCAAGCATGCGCCCGTGTCAGCATCCCAGAGACGCGCCGTGGCGTCGAATGATGCTCTGCATATATTCAGCGTTGAGAAGAGCAATTTGAAGAAATACGCACGTAGCGACGAGCTCATGGCCGCTAGCCAGCTTTACAGGGCTCCAACTTACTCCTGTGACCCAGTTGCCGCACAGTCATGTCATCCGAACATGACATGAGGCGTGTTCCCAATGGATTTGCTTTGATCTGATTCACCTCTCCGTCGTGTCCTCTTTAGAACTGTTAGCGTCAGTATGGCATAATTCTTGAAATAAATACCTACGTGAGGATAGCAACAGGCTCGGCGCGGTTGACGCTTAGCACATGGATCACTTTATCGGCACTACAGCTTGCGAACAGCTCTTCATCTAACCAGTCCAAATCCAGGCAGATTCCTGGCAAAATAATCCATTAGACATTCTCAAGAAACAGAGGGCAGTATTTACCTCGATGTTTGTACTGCATACGTCTCTGTTTCTTCTCAACGTCCCAGAGACATACCGTATTATCCAAACTAGCAGTAGCAAGCCATTTCCCGTCCCTAGAAAAGCGCGTCGCGAATATAGGGCCCTGATAAGGATCGACAATTCTTAGTGCCGGTCATTCGCCAACGGACTGTACTTACTTTATGCAAGCGACTTTCGAAGTACAGCTCGGCAGAAGCCGTGTAGATACGCAAAGTCGCGTCATAAGATCCCACTGACAAAAGTGTCCCGTGGCAATTCCAGTCCAAGGATGTGAGATCCGCATCGGCTTTCGCGGATGAGCAATCTATTGCTTGATAGGGCTTGATGTTTTTGGTTTTGACGTTGGAGACTTTCGGTAGGTTCCATAAATGGATGACAGCATCCTTTGACCTGTATACGAGAAAGGTTGAAGACGTTTGGTCCCCGTATCCGTGAAAACTCACCCAGAACTCAGTATATTGTGTTGAGTAGGGTTCCAAGCACAAACGAAGACCTAATCAATTCGTAATTAGCGGCCGGATTTAGCGCTTATGTTCACACACCTCTGTCTCATGTCCCTTTAGCTGTAGAACGGCGTCACGGGTGTCGTCATTCTCAAGTGTTGATAATGATGCTGACGCGGGTATTGGAGGTGCGGGTGATTTGGACTTAGGTGACTTCACGCGCCTTGACCCTCTCTTGCTTGGCTCGACAATCTCGCTGTTCGCTCCCCGCACACTGGCTCTCCGTGTAGTGGACACTGAGAAGCGCCGTATAAGGGAAAGCATCGCGCGTAAGAACCAACACGTGTTCACTGAAGAACGGACGTACCATCAATGCTCTTCTCCCCGACCCCCACATTATTGGTCTCGTCCGTCCGTTGTCGCTTGTCCGAGTGACCCTCTTCTACAGGTGTGCTCGCCTTGCGCTTCTGCGTTGAGTCAGAGGGCTCGCACTCTGACGCCGACTGGAGCTCTGTAATAACGGGCACGGATGCAGGTTTGCCAGACAATTTGACAGTCGGTTTGATACTTGGGTTCAAGGAGCAGATATGTGTCTCCAACAACGAGAACCCGGTGGTGCAGTTGCCAGTCATGTCATTGTTTCCTCTCCAATGCGCTTCTACTTCAGTGTAAAGTAGCGCCTTGATCAAAAGTTCTACGAGTTCTCCCCGAGGAATCTGTTTTTCTAGGTGAACAGAGTGGTGGAGATGTCCTTCATTGAGAAGACTGAAGGCGGTGTGCTGGAAGCCTGGAGATAGGTGTCAATAGCATATAAAGCAACAAACGAAGAGTAATCACCCGAGTCTTTAAGGTACGCGTAGATGAGGCAGTTCACTTCATCCGCGTTGATGGTTATTGGAGGTGCAGCCATGATTGGCTATTTCTTTCAAGCTTGCACTGGACAAGTTTATACCACAGGACCCCGGATACTCATTGGACAGGCCCCGGATGGCTACTCCGGTCCGGTCCCCCAGACCCCACTTCTCGGTGCATCACAACTCAATTTGCAGAGCTGATGTTGACTCAGACTAGTTCTGCACATACACCACGATGTTGCATAACGACGATTCTTCAACAGAGCACGAGAGGATTGAAGATGAGCGTCCTGAGACTGTGAGCATTGGGGAGCTCCTTCGCAGTGCGCACTCAGTATCTCATCGATTGATGCGCCACGTACTGATCTCAAATAGCAATAGTGCAAATCCGTGCCAGGGGAACAACCCATGTTGGAGAGGACAACGCGTCAAGTCAGGGGCTGTTGCAACGCCTGCTATCACCGGGGTCATTTCGCCTGGCGCGCATGCAAGGAGATGACTCCACATCTTCCCTTCGTGCCAGCAGAGACGACAACGATTCGATCGTCGAGGATAGTGGGCCGGGAATCCAGGACAATGACGACGATGACGATGACGACGACGATTATGAGATGGAATACGCAAAGGTAGTGCCAACTTTTCCAAAGCCATTCTATCAGGTCGGAGTAAGCTCCGACAAACACCCAAACAGGACATTACCAATGTGCGTGTTTTATATGCGCTTTGAGATTCTCTCTCAGGACCGCAGGACATCATCCCCAACACCTCCGGTACGGCTGTTGCGTCACTGACAGAAAACATATACTGTGGCCAATACTCTGCCGGTTCGTATGCGGCTTCAGCTTGACATACCAAGTGCCTCACCCGCGTTGTTTAGACTCTTCCTTTTATTACACATGTTGCAGAGGTAGTATTCGTTCCTCTCTCCCGATTAACGTCCTACAAACTCTACAAATCTACTAGATTTTCGCTTGCATGTATATGACATGACCGCGCCCCCCTCAAAGCCAACGCGGGCCGTACAACCAAACGACCGGTTGTCTCGACGATCAGTGTATGATGAACCGACGACCTTGAATATTATCAAGGTCATCCAGGGCGTTTCGGGTGGGTGGACAATAACCGACGCTCACTTGAGCCCAGACAATGAACGGTTTGTTAATCATCTATTCTGAATATTTGGTTGCTAATGTACGACCAGGATCATTTACTCCACGATCGTGAGCCATTGACACCGCTGAGATATGGACCTAACCTGGGTCATACGTAGGACTCAACCGTGCACATGGCGACGACACTGGACTCGTCTATAACGCAAATACCAATACCTTTTGCAGATCCTGTGCCTCCGCGGCGCAGACGCTTGTCCACCTTGAGCGAGTTTGGTATCTGGAGCTGCAAGTTCTCCGCGGACGGCAACGAAGTTGTTGCGGGCGGTGATGGCAAAATATTTGGCAAGTGAAGTGTTTTGCCTTACGATGAAAGGGGTGGCTCAACAAGTCTTGAAGTATATGACTTGCTTGCTAACAGGCGAACGGTGAAGATCGACGCGCACCAAGATGACGTTAACAGTTGTTGCTGGGCCGACACTGCGTCAGGAAACGTGCTCATCAGTGCGTCTGATGATTCATTTTTGAAAGTCTGGTGGGTGTCAACATTTACATCGATTGCAAGCCTTACATAATGAACGCAGGGACCGCCGCTCGTTGGGCTCTTCTCAAAAGCCTTCTGGTGTGTTGATCGGCCACACAGAAGGCATAACAAACGTGTCAGCCAAAGGCGACGGACGCTACGTGATTTCCAATGGGAAAGACCAGGCTCTTCGCCTGTGGGACTTACGTAAAATGCGCACAAATGAAGAGTACGAAGCTGTCGCCGACATTTCATATGGCATCCGTAATTACGACTACCGGTATGTCCACCCTTACTTTCTCTCTTTCATCGCCTCATATCTCATTGTTATCACCCTCGTATTTCAGCTATGGGCACTATCCAAACCCAAGGCACCTAGCGCATCCGTTGGACTGTAGTGTCATGACATACCGAGGGCACGCCGTGCTCCAGACTCTCATACGCTGTCACTTCAGTCCCGCAGAGACGACGGGAGGACGGTACATTTACTCCGGGTCCGCAGACGGAAAAATACACGTTCGTGTCTCTGATGGTGTTTGAATAATTTCCCACGTCACTGAGTCGGATCTGTGACTCTCTAGATCTGGTCCCTCGACGGCCGGGTAGTCCAGGTCCTGGACCGGAGTAAAACACTACCCATGTCGTTCGACCCATCCGCGTCTGAAGTAGACCGGCCCCGTATCCCATCCAGGACAGTGTGCGTCCGCGATGTGAGCTGGCACTCGAAGGTACGGTACTAGAACGGCGTACACCGCCACTGCTGTCAACAAAAAAGCGTGTTTTGTTGAACCATCCTACCCACTAGGAACCCGTGTTGATGAGCGTTGCTTGGTCAAGCGCCGGCCGTGGAGGTAGCGTGGTCGCGCGTCATGAATGGAAGGGTTTGTTGAAGATGCCCAATTCGCTGGAGGACTTCGTGGAGAAACAGCGCCTTGAGCGTCAAGAACATTATACAACCGGACCAAGATCGACGCTGGGTCATCTCGACTCCGACTCAGACGAATGCATGCCCGAATCCGACGAGGATTGAAGTGTAGCTCTCTAAGTTGCGCTTGTTTTTAAATCTAATATCCTCGTATTTCAAATACATGGACAATCACCGTATGACCGCATGTGTCCTGTAAGTCATTACCAAGACATCCCAGATTCTACCCCTGGTGTCCCTGTTGATCTATCCGAGCCAACATTCATGAAAGTCCCCCATCCTGAATATCTGGCCGTGGTTGTATTCCCCCGAGATGTATCGCGGTTGATCGGGTATCAAAATAGCAGGCGTAAGAAAAGAGCTGAGATGGCGATCTTATCGCATCTCACCACAGCTAACAGCTAATGGCAACAGCCTCGCTGGCAATTGAAGCAGCTGACTACTGATGCTTGCTTTGCCGCCGCTGTCGCCAAAAGGGTCCCCACTGGATTTCGACGTACAGTAAAGGAGAGACCAGAACGCAGAGGCCGCCAAGAAGGACGTATGTCCATCCGTCATCAAGTGCGTCGAGGATGGGATTTATAATGGACACCATACCAGCACCCAGGAGGCAGCGCACGATATTGTTCTAAAAAATATGAGATTTTAATAGAGTCCATGGAATAATGACAAAAGGCGGACGTACGCATGCCGTAATAGAGGATCCTTGGTTCGGCATCATGTCTACCAACAGTGTCTGGGTAGCGTTCATTACGGTGATAGCTGATGCACCGACTAAGAGAAATGTGATGAGACGCGAGGTCATATAGCGCTGCGGGGGAAATAACTTACTGATAAGTTGCAAGATTAGGGGGACCACAATCGTGACTCTTGTTTGGAGTGCCCAGCCGTAACCGATAACACAGGCGCTATAGACGAACACAACCCACGGCAAAATCAGTAACCGCGCCTTCTCGATGGGGAATGATGGGTCATTCTCAATTACTTCGGGATCGAGATCCTTCTCCGAATCAGTTTGGATTTGGCGGATGAAATCGTCTCTAATCTTCCGGTAGTACGCGTCCATAACTTTCCCCGAGAAAATTGTGCCGACCAACAAGCCTAGTCCCGTGGCGAGGAAACATAGGCCGATGTCCGTTTGGTTAAGATAGGGATAAACCTTCTCGAAAATGACCGACAGACTCGCTATAACGCCGTAAAAGACGGCATACAGTGTGCCGTTAAAGATGAGAAGGATGAAGACCTCAGGGTAAGCAAACATTAACAGAGGGTTTTTGAATGGTTTTCGTGGCGGGGATTCGTTGGATTCTCCACTTCTGCGATGTCTACCGATGGAGGAGATAGGCTGTGTATATATCCACCCGCCCGAGATGCTTCCATCTCCCATGATGGCACGTAGTGTCTCGGGAAGAAACCTGGAGAAGCCACTTTGAACGCAATTCAGAGACAGATAATTAAGCGAAACGAACAGAAAGGTTCCGAGGCCGCACACAGCAGAGCAGATGCACAAGAACCAGAAAATGGACCTGAAAAGGTACAGTTAATGTCTATGCTGGAGTGATAAAGATCAATGGGACCTCCAACCAAGTCCCTGGGCCAAAGCCCCTCCGATGACGGGACCAAGAGAGGGACCTATCTAACACCCAAACTGTTTGAGACTTCTCGAAGCAAAGACTACATATCACATGCACTTACTAGAGCCCCCAAACCAAAAAGCCCAAAGAAGCCACCTCTTTCGGCTGGAGTGGCTATATCAGCAATGATTCCTGCACCTGATGCCATGCCATCATTCATCATTAGCGTTTAAACAATTTACCGATGCTTGAATAGATTACCAATGGCGACGGTGCTCGCAGACCCTGTAGCTTGAATGCACCGCAAGAGCATCAACAACCAGTAGGCGGACGTTGGGACTAGTGCCAGTCCCACACAAGACAAAGAAAGGGTTACTAGACAAGCAAACATAATTGGCCTGCGTCCCCAGCGATCGGATAGCGTTCCCCAGAACATCGGAGCTAAATGATAAAGGGCCAAGGGCGACTGGTAAGGTACAAACCGGATTCAAAGAGGCTGAGGCGTACATAAGCCCTGCATGACCATGTACATCGTGACGGTAAGATTAATGAGTTCTACGCTTTTGTGGAAGTCCCTTGAGATAACGGGAATTGCTGGGAAATATATGCTTGCAGTGAGAGGACTAATGTGCGAGCCAAGGGAGCAAACGTCAGCGGAGTAGACCACGCATATACAGTATAAGTATCTAACTCGCCTGAAAATTGCAGCGCAGGATGCAAGGACGACAATCAACCACTTCTCCTTATGAGTAAAGACGCTGTAGGGCTTGTTGGTAACATGGTATCTGTTGTTCCTGATGGCAGTCTCGCAATTCGAAGACGATGCCGGAGGCAGTGATTGCTCAACCGTGACGTCGAGAGGTCCGGTTGACTGTTTACCGCTGTCTGCTGCTTCCAACTGGGAAAACATTGTTTGAAGGATAAGAAGGCTACTGATTCCCCCTTACCCCCACTCTTATAAACCCAGATCCTGACCCAGTGGAGAAGTTACGTACTAAACTGGTGCAGAGTTCTGGACCAGCCATGAAGTAGAAATAAGTGCTCCAAAAAGGGTATGAATTATTAGAGCTTCGATTGTACTTAATTGATTACTTGTGTGGAGAACTTGAAAGTCGTGGTCCGAAGAAAGCCGAGCGACCATGTGGAATTGAATACATCCAATCAGTGCATCACTCGTTTGAAGCATAATTTCCACACATTATCTCCCTCATTTGAGATAGTGGGGTAGCACGTCATGAACAGACGTCAATGTGGAAGAGTGCGCTTCCATGACGCCCTTGAAGTCGACGTGAGCGTGAGGGACTGGAGAAGTCGCGACGTTGTTAAGCTTCAGTAGTGCAATCTAGTAATATCAGCTGACCACAGCCATCATGCTGAGATTTCGGACGTCAACGGACCTGATCGCGTGTATGGTGAATATATTTGTTAGAAGACGTCGCATGACTTCCCCTTGAAGCTGTCCTAGTATCCAAGGCACAGAAATGATCGGCCGAAAACGACCAGTGTGGTCCACCCACAAGGTTCATTATCTGGCATAATGTCAGACCGTGAGTCACGATCAGCCAATCAAAGGTGAGCGAGAGCGAACTAGCCGTCGGGTTCCTGATTCTGCCATCGGCAACATTACGTTTATGGGGCTGTTTCTCGTGAGAACCTCTACAAGTCGGCCGATATCGCCCACATGTACAGGTTGAAACCGCGTGCCAGTGTCGGCCTTTCCAAAAACAGGAAGAGCAGGCAGGTAGCAGGAAAGCTAAACCTCTGATGCGAGATTAAAAGCAGGTCCGACCGGAACCCGAACGCCTCACACTGAACAGATCCATCATCAGGGCCAAACATCAAACTCGGCCGAATGATAGAGGCATTTGGTTGGGCAGTGAGAACAGACCCGCTTCGTCACTCAGTGCCTTTGTCCTTGAATACGGAATTTTGCTATGGGGCTCTGCCCCGATAATGCTGATATGGACAAGCTTCGCGCCGACGGCCGCAGCTGCCTGTGTGGCATTCTCCACCCCCTTCCATTGGGTTGCTTCGGACTGGGCTGGGGAGCCATGGAGTATTCCCACCAAAGAGACGACAGCATCCGCATTCTCAAACACTTGTGCAAGGGTTTCTCCCCTAGTTATGTCGACTGGCACCGGAGGAGGAGTCCTGGAAGCGTCTTTTCCAATTTGTTGTGAACGTTATGAGGGTTTCCGGACGAGATTTGCACATGCCGCAAAAACGTGGCCGCGTTATTTGCCGTACTACTGATTGCAGTCGCGATGTTCGAACCTAAATAGAGCAAGGTATAGAAGAGAAGGGTCACAGCGACGCTCTCGTCGAAAGGCGTACTGAGGAACCCTGCTCCGCATATTCGTACGAGTCAAAGATGACGTCATGGTAGGAGCGGGTGAATCCGGACCTGAATCCCGTGATACTGTCCTCGTCCCACTTGCCGACTACGGATCCGCTTGTCTTAAACCTCAAATAATCGAATACCATCATGATCATGAAGGAGAGCGAAAAAGCCTCGTTCAACGACTATGGTTTTCCCCCGGGCTGCTTCGTCTTACGTTCTGTATCCTCCGGACGAATGCTAGATGTCTGCTCGGATTCAGTCCAAGATGGTACACCCATAATACTTTGGCCGGAGAAGGATAGCTCCCTTGTGGAAGGCAAGTCATTGTTAGCCTATAATACCCTCCACACACAGCTGACGAGCGCATAGGCCTCCGCAGGCCTGAGGCCCTCAATCAGGTGAATATAGTATATGGATGTTCTCAGATGTCCACCATTCAGTTCATCATCTCCGAAGGTCTTCTTCATCGACGCCGACGGTGCACTCTGTGCGCGCACATCAGGACACGCACTCGACGTCGAAAGTCAGTCATTTCCCTCCCCATTTTTTCCTGCGTACTTCACCATTCATCTCGGTATTACAGACGGACGCCTTGTCCTCAG
>WNFT01006550.1_pt1 | contig 10254 bp, 12 predicted proteins | sample 5400191 | NCBI WGS metagenome assembly WNFT01 (sample SAMN13153359, study PRJNA577476) | soil metagenome | isolation source: 80 cm saprolite under Madrone tree | place: USA:California | collected 2016-06-14 | reverse complement strand
TATACAGGAGCTCAGTCCCGCGGATATTTCCGGGACGGTCATCATCGTCCCATTGGTGAACATCGCGTCATTTGAACAGAAGGTGCCGCATGTAAACCCGGTGGACGGCAAGAGCATGAACCGTTTCTATCCGGGCAATCCCTACGGAACGCAGACCGAGCGTGCGTCGTGGGCGATGACGAAGCAGGTCGTTGAACAATCCGACTACCTGATTGACCTGCACGGCGGCGATCTCGATGAAAGCCTGCGGCCGTATTCCTACTGGGCGCCGACCGGTAACGCGCAGCAGGATGCCGTCTCGCGCGCCATGGTGCTGGCCTTCGGGCTCGACACGATCATCCTCTCAACCGATCGCCCCCGCGACCCGAACACCGCTCGCTATCTGGAGACGAACGCCAGCCTGCGGGGGAAGCCGTCCCTCACGGCCGAGGCGGGCCACGCTGGCACCGTAGAACCGGAAGACGTGACGGCGCTGATCAACGGCTGCCTGAACGTGATGCGCTACCTGAAGATGCTGCAGGGCAATGCGCCTCCGGTGCAGAGCCCAGTCTGGATCGAGCGCATTGCCAGCGTCACCAGCGAAACTGCCGGCGTTTTCTATCCCACGGTCAAGCGCGGCTGGTACGTGCAACAAGGCATGAAAATCGGCTACGTCAGCGATCTGTTCGGCAAGACGGTGTGGGAAGCGCGTGCGCCGTCGAGCGGAGTGGTCTTGTATGTCTGCGCCGTGCCCTCGATGAAGAAAGGTGAGACGGTAGCCAACATCGGCGTGGTCGCCGGCAAGGCGCCGTAGCGGGCGGCTACCGATTCGGTGATGCGGGCCACGCTTATCACCCACATGGGTCCCAGGGAACAAGACCGCAGAGCAAGGTGGACGAAAAGAGTGTGAGAAGACCGTGACTTATAAACACGGGCGGCCGTGAACAACCGCTTGCTGTGTGAATACAGGACGGAATCGGAGCCAAGTACGTGAAGGCAGCCAGTGGGTTTCATAACTTTTGGGTTGCCGACAATTCGCTGGGCAGACCACTCGGGTTGCCATGCCGGAGCTCAGTGGGATGTCTCGATTGCGTAGTGGTCAATCTACTCTTGATGCATGGGTGCGGCCGTTCCGTCGGACCACTTTGCAACTTCGACTGCGAACACAAGAATCGGCGGCAGCCCTTTCGCCTGAGACGGTTCCTTCGACGATAAGAACCAGTAAGGACCGGAAAAAACTGGCGAGCCCGATGCGCCACCCCCCCAATCCTTACCGTCCTTGAGCGCGGTAAAGAACATCACATGTGGTCCGTTGTGATCCCCTGCGTCGTATAGATATGCCGACTTCGACATCATGAACACCATATTGCCGTTTTCGAGATCTGGCAGTTTTTTATGGTCGAACGCCGCCTTAACGGCCGACACGATCTCCGCCTTAGAGTGGCCGGCCATCACCATCCTCGTCCGCAGATCGGCGATCGGAAATATCGATCGCGCAGCTTGGCGATTCAGGCATTCGGCACCTCTCACTTTCGGGTTCCAGAACTCAGGCGAGTCAAACGCCTCCATCCAGCTTCTTTCCACCATACAGACAAACCCGTTCTTTCCTCGGACCGCCGTTTCATAGCCTTGCCGTCCCAAAACCAATACCGTCGCGTCGCTGGATATGGAATCGGGAGCGGCGCTCCGCGCCAGCAGAATCTCAGCATTCCTTTCCATCAAGTATTGGTCGACAGGCGCCATTTTCGGGTATTTATCCGACTGTGCCGCCGCCTTCGGCACAAGGAAACCGATGCTGATCATCAGCACCAAGGCCATGATCCTGATCATTCTTTCCCTCGCGCTTTCCCTCGTGGCCGCCCTCATCGCGAGGTCTCCTTTCGCCGTCGTCGCTGCTCACTCTCCTTTATGATTTCGCTCAAATCCACAACCGGCCGTATTTCAATCGGTCCAAGTCCATGCTTAAAGCCTGGTTGCTGTGAGACAAGCTGAACGGCATGATTGAGGTCTCGCGCCTCAAGGATTTGAATGCCGCCAAGCTGTTCCTTGGTTTCCGCATAGGGGCCATCAGTCGTCGCGACTTTGCCGTTTTTCCAGTACAGGTCAACGCGGGCTCCGGAGGCTGAAGAGGTACTTCGGCGACGAGATGTCCGTTGGCGCGCAGATGGTCGTTGTACTCAAAGCATTCGTCGAACGTTGCGTGTCGCTCGTCCTCGGTCATCCCTTCGAATTTTCCTGGCTCGATGTATCCCAAGCAGATGTATTTCATCGGTTCTCCTTGTTTCCTGTGACTCCTTGTTTGCTGCGACTCAGAGCCGATGCTCATCGCTCTGTCAGATAGTCGTTCGGGAGACCGAAAATCGACAGCTACTCCATTTTAGCCTCGTCAGAGGAATCTGTGGGTCACTGATGTGTTCGAGTGGCGGCCGGAAGTTGGGCTCGAGCGGTTCGATTAGTCTGCGATTGTCCAGAAGGCAAACGATCGACCGAGGAGACCAGCTATTCAACTCGAGGTTAAGACGATTCTGAACCGGATGCAACACTTTGCCGGGTTTGTGTATCAGGAGGTTCGGCTGCAGTGTCATAAGGGCCAGCCGCGTGCGATCGAAATACGCCTGGAGCCGCATCGCAGCAGGCGCGGGCGGTGCTCGCAATGTCAGCGGCCGGCCCCCGGCTATGACCGACTGGCGGAGCGGTGCTGGCTGTTTGTGCCCCTGTGGGGAATCCCCACCCAATTCCGGTACGCGCCCCGGTGGGTGGAATGCGCGGAGCATGGGGTAGTGGTGGAGCAGATTCCGTGGAGTGAAGGCAAGCGTCCGGTAACGCGGGCCATGATGGGGTTCTTAGCTCGCTGGGCGCGGCGGCTGAGCTGGCGGGAGACGGCCCCGGTGTTTGCCACCAGTTGGGAAGCGGTGTACCGCTCGATGCAATGGTTTGTGCAATGGGGATTGGGGCAGCGGCAACTGCAGCAGGTATGGTCGGTGGGCGTCGACGAAATCCATTGGGGATAAGGGAAGCGGGCAGAGCAATTTCTCAGCGTGATTTACCAGATCGACAGTCACTGCCGCCGACTGCTCTGGGTCGGGCGGCGACGGACGCAGGCCACGCTGCGGCGCGGCTGGCAGGCCTTGGGACCGGAGGTGGTGAAGGGGCTGCGGTTTGTGTGTAGCGATATGTGGCAACCTTACTTAAAGGTGATGGCGGCAGAAGCCGGTCAGGCTTTGCATGTGCTCGATCGCTTCCATATCACGATGCACCTGAACCAAGCGGTGGACCAGGTGCGCCGGGCCGAGAGCACGCGTTTGCGGAGCCAAGGAAAGAGCGCGGCGCAACGGCTCAAACACATGCGCTGGTTGCTGCTGAGACGGGGCAGCCGGGTGCGGGGGCGAGCCCGTGAAAAGCTCAACGCGCTGTTAGCCAGCAAACTGGCCACCGCCCGCGCCTGGGACCTCAAGGAGTCTTTCCAATACTTTTGGCATTACAAGTCCTTTCTCTGGGCGGGAGCCTTCCTGGACTATTGGTGTTATCGGGCCCTGCGCAGCCGACTGGAGCCGATGAAGAAAGTGGCTCACATGCTGCGCGCCCATGAAGAACTCCTGCTCAATTGGTTCCGTGCTAAAGGGGAGGTTTCTAGCGGGGCGGTCGAAGGCCTCAACAACAAAATTCGAGTGGTGACCAGAAGATCCTACGGCTTTAGGACTTATGAAGCGATGGAAATCGCTCTCTATCACACACTAGGACGACTCCCCGAACCAGAATCTACCCATAGATTCTGCTGACGAGCTGAAAATAGAAACGACCTCCACCACGGAGTCCGGGAAAAGCTCGCGTGATTGTGAAGAAATTCCGTCAAGCGCCCCTTGTCCGTAAACTCGAGTGCGAGCGCATGGTCGGTGAATGTGAAGTGGTCGTCAAACTGATCCAACACTTCAGAAATCCTTCCTTCGCTTAAGGCGGCCAGCGCTGATTGCAGGATCCATTGGGGGGTGCTTATTCCCTTCAAGGCAATGTTCGGATTGAGACTAGTGCTCATCATGATTCAATCTCCATCTTGGTTGTTCAAACATGCAGGGTGCTTCGGCGCAAGCCGGCTACGGGGCCGAACATGCCCCCGGCTCCTGACGAGGAATGCTCTTCTGACCGAGTCTGCAGGTAATCAAATCTTGTACAAACAACGCCATTGGGAACTGGATTTCTGGATTAAACTCCTCTTTCATTCCCGCGATCACCACGAGAGAGCTCCGCATGCTCATCAGACATAACACGCGGCTTATCGGTTTATTCCAGGTGTGGAGGGATTGCGAGACATTTCTTTGGGGGGCCAGGTCTAAAGCGTCCCGCCATTTTCTGGTAGCAGATCAGACGGGAACCGCGCGAAGTCTTAGAGCGACTCGAGGCGGAAGAGAGATCTGGTCTGTGCTATATCGGCAGGCGCATTTTCTTGAGAAGGTCGGTGTATCTCGCGTCGTGGTGGAGATTCGTGAATAGCGGATCACTATTGATCTCAGTTAGTCCGGGATCTCGCTGTTCGTAGGCGCGGTCCAGCCACTCAAGCGATTTGTCGGACTCCCTCCGATACGCGTACACCTGAGCAATCTGATAGGCCGCACCAGACTTATACTTAGCGATAAGGGTGGCTAAAGCAGCATTCGAATCCTGTTCACGGCCGACCGCGTGATAGACCAGGGCTTGGCCTGTGAATTTCCCCCACTCAAGTGGTTCCTTCTCAATTTCTGCGAGCGCCTGCTGCGGCTTTCCCTCTGCGATCAGAATTTTACCCAGAGTGAGATGGACAAAGGCAGCCTGCGGGTTCAGGTCTAGAGCTTTTTTCAGCGCGGCCTGGGCTTCTTCGTATCGGCCTCCCACGTACAGCAGGTATGCCAGGCCCGAATAAGAATTGGTACGAAGGGGGTCGAGCGCGACCGCCTGCTCATAAAGCCTGACGGCCTGGTCGAGATTGCCTAATACCCTCGATCGATAAGAACGAATACGGAAGATTTCGACGCTACCCGGCTCTAGGGCCGCTGCTTTGGTGAGGGAAGTGTCGGCAGCGTCCCAATCCCAGTCGCAGAAGATTTGCGTTCTCGCTAGCGCCAGATAGGCTGAGGCCAAGGTAGGATCGAGCGCAATCGCCCGCTCCGCGTCGTTGCGGGCCTTTCGAAAGCCTTCTGTAGGATCAGTCAGGGCGACCTCCGCCATCGCGTTCTGCACCGACGCTCGCAAAGCCCATGCTGGTGCATATTTCTCATCTAGCTTGATCGCCTTGTCGGTATAGGCGAGCGCTTTGTCGAGCTCTTCCTTGCTCTGTCCCCGTCCACTGAAGTATTCCGCTTGCAGGTAAGCCTCATATGCCTCCGGATTCGCGCTGCGCAAGGTTGACGCAACGGGCTGGCCATTAGTTCCCAACAGCTTCAGTCGCAAAGCCTCGGTCGCGGCCCGAGCGATTTCATCCTGTACGGCAAAGATGTCTTTGGTCTCCCGATCATAGCTCTGCGACCAAAGTTGAAACCCATCGTCCGCCTTGGTCAGTTCCGCGGTGATGCGTACATGATTGCCTTCGCGGCGCACACTGCCCTCGAGAACATTGGCCACACCGAGTTTCCGTCCCACGTCGCGCAAGTCTTCGTTCTTACCCCTGAATTGAAAGGCCGAGGACCGTCCGACGACCTTGAGGCCTGATACTTTGGCGAGGTCATTGATCAGTTGTTCGGCGAGTCCATCCGAAAAATATTCCTGGTCTTTGGCCGGGCTCATGTCCGCAAAGGGCAGCACGGCGATGGACGCATTGTTCAACGAGGAAGCATTCGCTGCACTTCTTGCGGGCCGGAAGTACGCGCCTATCGCTGCCATCGCAACTACCGCCAGCACCAGCATGATTCCAAGGGTCCACAGCATGCGTTTCCTAGATGAACTTTCCAGTTCCAAACGAGTCGCTTCGGCTTCAACTGTCTCTCCTGTTGCCTGTTCTTCGATTGGAAGTGATGTTGCCAACTCTGGCGGTTCGACTCCGCTTTTGTCTGTGACAGAAGCAACGAACCGGTATCCCCGCTTGGGCAACGTTTCAACGAATTCCGGGTTGTCGGAGCGGTCACCCAAAGCTTTCCGGATTTCCTGAATGTTCTTTCTAAGAACCTCTGGATTCACATAAGTCTCTGGCCACAACGCTTCAAGAATTTCGTCCTGGGTCACTACCCGCCCCATGTGCTCGACCAGGTAGGCCAATACGTCAAAGCCTTTGGGAGTTAGGGGCACACGATCTCCATCGCGCAACAGAAGATGATTCGCCGTATCCAGACGGAACGCCTTGAATGACTTCATGACACGCACCTGTTGCACCGCTTATAACCAGTAAACTAGCTGTTATCTGTCGGTTGCGGCGCTCACGCTTGTGATCTCGCTCTCACAAAAAGTTCACAGGAACCTCACTGAGATTTCACACCTGAAATCGTTCCATTCCATATTCTGGCCACACGATGCGCGAAGCTTTCATATTTCGGCTCTCACCTAAAGCGACTTCAGACGAGCTTCATAGAAAGTCGAACGCTTCTCAGTTGATAGTGGCGCCGGTGCTGCGGACTTCGGTTCTACATTCCCGAGAACCGAAGCAAACTCACCGGCCAGGACATTAATCCAGGATATTAACGAAGCTAATTGCCAGCAGACCCCCGTGCAGGGTGAGAGTGGAGTTGAAACGAACGATGAGTTTTGGATGTTCTCCCCGACTTCGGAGGTTCACCATTTTTTCGCGTTCGAGAAGGCGGCAGGGATCAGTGTCCTTGGAACAGGAAAACAACAAAGTCTTCGTCTTTACGCTAGCCGGCTCGGAACCGGGACGCCGGCACCCCGACGATCAAGGCCAGAAATAGTGGCGGTCGATGCCGTCGCATCAATGATTGAGCCTCTCAACCTACGCCACTCCGGCTGTGGGTTGGCTTCTAGACCCTTTTACCGACGCGTGTTGGTCACGAGAGGCTGCACAGCGGCACAACGAGTTGTAAAGACAAAGGAGATTTGACAGATGAAGACGCTAACACGCTTTTGCGCAAGTACAGCATGGGCTCTGATCATCAGCGCCACCTGCTTTGCGCAGCACTACACCCAAACCAATCTTGTTTCCAACACGGCAGGAGTCGCTCCTGTCACCGATCCTCAACTGATAAACCCGTGGGGTTTGTCCCGAGCCTCCGGCAGCCCATGGTGGGTCTCTGACAACGGGACGGGGTTCAGCACGTTGTACAACGGGGCAGGTGCCAAGCAGTCTCTGATCGTTACCATACCGCCGGCCGATCCGAATAACAAGAAGACGCCGACAGGCACACCAACCGGCACCATCGCCAACGGCAGTCAAACCGATTTCTTGCTGGCACCGGGCGAGCCAGCGGTATTCCTCTTCTCTACTATTGATGGGACGATCGCTGGATGGAACCCCAACGTGGCTGTAGCTCAAGGGGCTGCGCCGCCCTCGATGCATGCGGTTACGGTGATCAAAGCCACGGATGGATCCAGCTTCACGGGCCTGACCAGCGCTTTCATTGATGGCAAACGCTATCTGTACGCAGCAAACTTTACCCTGGGGCGTGTGGATGTTTATGACAACGCATTTCACGCCGTAACACTGTCGAAGGAGCACTTCAAACAGGACGCCTCCGATCAGGACGGCCACTCCTCTGAAAATCCTTTCATGGACGAGCAGTTGCCGGCCCACTACGTGCCTTTCAACGTGCAGGCTATCGGCAACGACATTGTCGTTACCTATGTGCTCCATCAGGAAGGTGAGAAGCTTGAAACCGACGGCCCAGGCCTTGGTTTCGTCGACATTTTCAGTTCGTCAGGGCGCCTCTTGCAGCGTCTGGAACACGGGGATTGGCTAAACGCTCCGTGGGGCGTGGCTCTGGCTCCGCTCGATTTCGGACGCTTCAGCCACGACCTGCTGATCGGGCAGTTCGCGGGTGCTGGAGATACGCAGTCCAGCGGCTTCATTGCTGCTTACGACCTGGCTACCGGACAATTTGATGGACTGCTGCAGGATGCAAGCGGGAAGCCGCTGGCCATCAATGGCATCTGGACACTCACCCCGGGAAATGTCAGCCCGACCAATAGCGATGCCGCAGGCGCGCCTGCTGCAGAGATGTACTTCACCGCCGGACCGAACCACGGTTCCGGAGGATTGCTTGGTTACCTGACCGCGGTTTCTACCGACCTAACCGAAGGGAATTCGCAGTAGTCCGGCCACTGTTCACAACGCTGTTGGGTGGAATACATCATTCAAATCGATACCTTCCACCTAACAGTTATCTACGAACGTCTGACGGCAATCCACTGCATCGAAGGGCCACCGCCTCTCAGCGTGCTTCACAACGACTATCAGTGAAGCGGGGCACCGAATCCATCGAAAGATCTCCCAGTGCCTCACCAGCCCTGGGGAGTACAACTCACTCACCGCGCCAGAAGGGGCTCACTCAGCGTGATCACGCGAACTGCAACACTAACCAAAATTTGAGGATTGTAGAGCAATGCAGGACACAACTTTATACTCCTGCTACATCGACGGGCTGTTTGGGTACGCTATGGTTCTCACCCGCAATCCGGCGGAGGCAGCTGATCTCGTTCAGGAGACCTACGTTCGCGCTCTCAAGGCAAGGGCGAGCTTGCGACCCGGCAGTAATGTGAAAAGCTGGCTGTTCACGATCCTGCGAAATATCTGGCTGAATCAGCTGCGCCATGAGCGCACTGGGCCTAAAATTGTAGAACTCGAGGCGCATCAAGACATTGCGGACGTGGCGATTGAGACATCCAAGGATCCTCATGCTCAGTATGTGAGTAAGATGGAGCAGGAAATGGTGCGCAATGCCATCCAGCAACTTCCGGCGGAATTCCGCGAAATCATTATCTTGCGCGAGTACGAAGAGCTTTCCTATCAGGAGATCGCCGCCATGTTGGACTGCCCGGCGGGCACGGTGATGTCCCGCCTGGCTAGAGCGCGCTCCAAGCTTCGGTTGATGCTTTCATTGAATGAGCAATCTCTCCAGCCAAACCAGGGTCAGAACGCGAAGGGACATTCCCAGGAAAGATAGTGTGCAGACGAGTCTGGCGGTAACAAAGTGTTGGAGGGCGAGTCCACACCCGCCACTCCGTATATTGACACCAATATATCGATTGCGTTCTGCCCAATGTCGCTCAGAAGGGATGAATTGTGTCAAACGTCAACGACACGTCCTTCCATACGATTCCTTCAAGTGCTTTGGAGCCTTCGCTGATCGCCTGAACTTTGACAGCGGCCCGATCATGAGGACCCGCGGCAAACTGCTGCTATTGCCCGAGCAGTCACGATCATTTTGTTTCCTCTTAGGAAGCTGACTTGAACTAAACCAGGCCCATTCCACTTCACTTCGTAATCGCCGGCACTCAGCAATGTGGTCCCAACCCAGAGCGCCTCCGTGATGGTAACCTGCCGCGTATTTCCGTGACCTGCAAACATATTGATCGGAAGTGCAAGTAGCAGCGATGACAAGATGTACGCAAAGAGGTGACAAATTCCGGCGAGAAACGGATCATGGAATGGACCGAGGTCTTCGGGAATGTGTTGCACCTCGCTGGAACTTGTTCCGCTCACTACAGAACTCATTGAAGAAGCTCCTTGTTCTGCTGCCGACCACCCGGCGAGGAAGATGATGTGTCGGGACGAGTTTTTCCGGGAGTGGCCGTCTCCTTCCGCAAATAGCGGAATGCCGTGCGCATGGGAATATTTTTCGATCCCGGGTGTTCTAAACTGTGAATCCTAACTATCGGTACCCGGGATGCTACCGAATGAACTCGTGCGATGACGCTGTTAACATCCTGCACTATCTCGACGATGAACTGAGCGGCCGGGAACTGGAAACTCTTCGTGCACATCTGAGGAGTTGTCGGACCTGTCAGGGGTGCGCGACTTTAAAGTGAGGGTAACGCTCTTCGAGCCTCCCAGTAGTCCTCGAATCTGCCGCTGAGCTGACAGCAGCGGAGGGCAATTATGTCATTGGCTCCACGCACAGTCCAAAACATGCCGAATTGTTTCAGCCTGCCCAACACAGTTTTGCATCCAGCTTCGATCACCCCGAAGCCCACGAACAGTCCTTGCTTCCGAAACTTGGGATAGGGCATGCGTTCTTTGTTGGCTTCGAAGTAATTGGCTTCGGTGCGGATGTCCTCCGCCAGTTCGGGATGAGCAGCTGCCTGCGAGCGCAAGGAAGCGACTAAACGTTCGATCTTCCCCTGGTCCAGCTTGTCTTTCCTCAC
>WNFT01007455.1_pt1 | contig 10256 bp, 8 predicted proteins | sample 5400191 | NCBI WGS metagenome assembly WNFT01 (sample SAMN13153359, study PRJNA577476) | soil metagenome | isolation source: 80 cm saprolite under Madrone tree | place: USA:California | collected 2016-06-14 | reverse complement strand
TCCAACCGAAGCTCCGAACTGGTTACGCTTGAAGGGCGGAATCGTTGGCCCGTCGAAAAAGTTTCGGGCATCCAGAGCGCTGTTACGCAGGAACTCATAAACGGAGCCGTGGAACGAGTTCGTCCCCGAGCGCGAAATGGCGTTCACGACGCCACCAGAGGTTTTCCCGTAATCGGCTGAATAGTTGCTCGTCAACACAGAAAACTCTTGAATGGCGTCTACTCCCAGGTTGCCGCCTAGCAAACCGCCCGGACCACCGTTTGCGTAATCGTTCAGGCTGACGCCATCCAATCGATAATTATTCTGCTGCGGACGGGCACCGGAAACTGTTACCTGAGATCCAAAACCTCGGTTCCCATTACCTATCGGATGGGTGTCAGCCACAAGAACTCCGGGTTGGAGCGCCGCGAGGTCGGTCCAGGAACGGCCATTTAGAGGCAACTCCCGAACCGTTTCCGAGTTCACCACGGCGCTGATGGCCGCCGATGCCAGCTCCACCGTCGGAGCATCGGCAGTAACTTCAACTGTTTCGGTCACCTGCCCCACCCGCATGGCCATGTTGAGCACTTGCTGCCCCTGACCTCATAATTTCCCGGCAATAAGTTGGGCGCCACATAAAAACCTGCAGCGTCGGTCGTGACGGTCCGGGTGACGCCGGTTGCCAAGTTCTTGATAGAAATTTGCGCGTTGGGAACAATTGCTCCCGATTGGTCCGTCACCGTTCCAGAAAATGACCCCCCAGCTACCTGCGTCCAGATCGGTGTGCAAAAGAGCAGGCTAGCTACCAGAGCCACTAAGATTGACACCCCTCCACATAACCTCCTCGGGTCCGGGTAAATCATTTGCCACCTCCTCGGTGATCCCGCAATGCCCATAACTTTCTTTAGCCTCGAAGAGTCGCCCAATCCATCGCATTTTCGAGCGATTCCATTCCGAAAGTGCCCAAAAACAAGTCTGTCGACTTTCTCCTGCACTGAAAAAATCACACAAGTAGAGATTGACACTCATTATTCGGCGCGTAACAGTAATTCGCGAATCCAGTTTGGATCGACGTGTGCGCAATCTAGGTGGGGGAAAGGCTGATAGTCAAATACTTTTTAACGAAGCAATTGATACTAGTCTGGTATAAGATTATGTCTCGCTATTTAGTGCTATCTTAGCGTCTCTATGGAGTTTCGACAAATTCGTTACTTTGTCGCTGTGGCCGAAGAACTTCACTTTACCAGAGCTGCCCAACGACTGCATATTAGCCAACCACCGCTTACCAGGCAAATCATGCTTTTGGAAGAGGAACTCGGGGTTAGGCTCTTTCATCGAACTAGGCGCAGGGTTGAGCTCAGCGATGCTGGACGAGCCTTTCTGCCCGAGGCGCGCCATATTATTGCCCGCATTGCTCATGCTAAAGGATTAGCGTCGCAGGCAAACCGTGGGAATGTAGGACAGCTAGTCGTGGGTTATTGGCCGGGTATGAGCAGCATTGTTGCAGAAGTCCTCAAATACTTTTGGGCTAAATATCCGAACGTGCGTATTATTTTGCGCAACATGCCGGAGCCAAAGCCTCAACTTATCCGTGATGGTGGTATCGACATAGCGTTTATGGCCTTACCAATAGTAGATGGTCAGAGCCTGGTAGTTGAGTCGATCTTGACAGAGGGATTGGTCGTGGTTATTGGTAAAAACCATCGCCTTGCATCTCTCAAAAGCGTTCCCGTCCGGGCACTGGCGGGCGAACGATGTATAATTTTCCCGCGTCATCTGAATGCCGCTATTTACGATCACATTGTCGGTTTGTGCCGGAGAGCCGGTTTTGTACTGAAAATTGCTCATGAAGTTGAAACCATAAGCATGGCGTTTGAACTAGTCGGTGAGGGTCTCGGTATCTGCGTTCTGCGGGCCTCGACTGGAGGGCTTCATCGGACCGACGTCGAAGTCCGGCCATTGAGGAGGTCGACTGGAGTTGAGCTTGGAATCGTGTACAGCGCTGATAATCAATCGAGTGTTCTTCCACGCTTTATTGAGATTGTTAATCAACGGCGGCCGTTTCTTCGAAGAGCTCGTTCTAAATTCATGGCGGAATCCCCACCGAAAGTGAATGAAGCCTCTGCTTCAAGCCGCAGTGGACGGCGAAACGGTTCTTCGAAACGCATTAACCGGAAACTTCAAAGAGCCGACAAATCTAACTGACGTCCACGTTCCTGCCGCGGCATATACGCCGTCCGTTGCCTAGCCTTAAGCTGATTCGAGGGCGTCTGCTCGTAGGTGACTTGATATGGATCCCCGGAGGGTGGACTGGGACACCCATCAATTAGAGAGATATTGGTCAAATGCTTCGGCTGCGTCTCCAGGTCTGCGCAATTGACTACATGTGACCGATTGTTGGTCCACCAAAACGAAGCTACTTAATTTCGGGGAGCTCGGCAGTCTCCTAGGGCTAGATCTTGGGCTGCTTTTGCAATCGCGAATTCCGAATACACATCTTCACTTGTCTAGGCAGTCGCCGTATTCAAATGCATTCGCAGCGGCAACTGAAGGAAACATATAGATGACTCGTACCTCAGAAATTTGTGGAACTCGTTCCACGTAATGGCAGCGGCCGACGCCCCCCTCTGTTCTTACCGACAGTCCCGAGGCGCAGACAAGTACCCAATCTCGCCTCTCGTGTATGGTTCAAAATGTCTCCTTCGTTAGCCGGAATTATGACCCGATAGCAATTATCACCGCTCATACCAATACGGTATAAATAGATGACCCAAAAAGTATTTGGCTTCTAGAATTCCTGAGTCTAGACTCGCCGGCGTTCGGGTCAAGCCTAATTACCGTGCCAAGGGGGAGGCCTGTTTTCATGATGTTAATGTGGGTCAATTTTCTCCCTTTCTATCTCGAAAGGTTCCCAGTGACTCGGGGGTGAGAAAATCGTGCTCCGGAGGCCACCAAATGAAAGATTGGCTGTTGTTCTTGTCTAGAATGGCGATTGTCCTGATCTATTCAACTGCGGTGTCCGCGCATCATGGGACGGCGGCATACGACATTTCGAGGACGATTACGACAGAAGCGACCGTGACGAAATTCGAATGGATGAACCCGCACTGTTTACTAGATATTGACATCAAAGATGACAGAGGGAAAATTCAACAATGGTCCATCCAAACGTACTCCCCACTGTATCTGGGCAGGGCCGGGTGGGACAAAAATATACTTAAGCCCGGGGACAAGATTACCATTAGCTTTCATCCAGCCAAAAACGGCACCAGTATCGGATATATTCGCGACGGCGACGGTAAGATCGTTGTCGGCGGGCAAGAGCTTAACTTTAGCGATCACACAGTTACGCCGGCGGGGCAGAGCCAGGGACAACAACGAGAACCTACACGTTAGCGCTCGAGTTAGATGTTTACGGATCGTAAATATTAGCCTATATCGATATTTCAGATCGAGAATATGGGCTGAAAATCACACTCTGGGACACTGGAATCGGATTGAGGAGAATTGATGCGGATTAACTCAGTCGGAGTTCCATCAGCTCTGCTAGCAATATTGCTAGTAAACTCGCTCGCCATACTTTCTCAGACCGCCGGAGTATCAGCAGCGACGCGGAACGAGACTGCAGATTCCCCCAATGATCTCGCAGGCGTTTGGGCTGGAAACGTGACCGCCGACAATGTTGCCTCTATGTTGCCTTGGGCGCAGGCAAAATTCGAGGCAAATACGGCCGAACTGAAACGAGGGCGTCCAATAACAACCGATCCAATTTTCCGTTGTGAACCGGGTGGCATGCCACGAGCCTACCAAATGCAGATTCACCCATTTGAGATTGTCCAGATTCCTGGACGAATTTTGCTCTTTTATGAGGCGGCCCACAATTGGCGCACAATCTGGATGGATGGACGAGAACTCTCCAGAGGCGCTGACGCTAGTCCATGGATGGGGTACTCGGTTGGTCATTGGGAGGGAGAAACGCTTGTCGTCAACACGATTGGTTTTAACGACAAAACCTGGCTTGATCGGGATGGCCACCCTCACAGCGCGGATTTACACGTTGTAGAGCGCGTTCATCGTGTTGACCACGATACATTGCAGCTTGAAGTTACGATCAATGACCCGAAGGCGTATACGCGATCCTGGACAATGCGGGGAACTTATAAGTTGCAGCCTACCTGGGAGATAGGAGAAGACTTCTGCATCCCGGAGGAGCAGCTGAATTTCAAAAAACGCGTACTGGAGCCTACCGGAAAGCCGTAAATACTATGAATAGTGCCTCTCGAAGACTCAGTGCCACTTGTTATTTACTGCTTGCAACTGCCTCGACGGACTTCGGAAACGCACAGGCGCCGGTGGGTCGGGTAGGAACAGCGGAACAGCAGTTCAAGAACATCCAGGTGCTTAAGGAAATTCCAGCCAATAAGTTAGTCTTGTCAATGCACCTGATCGCGGGCGACCTTGGCGTGAGTTGCAATTTCTGTCATGTAGAGGTGAACGGTTCGATAGAGGGGCAGTTTGAAAAAGACGACAAGGAAACGAAGAAGATCGCGCGGAAGATGATGATGATGGTCATGGACATCAACAGGAACTCATTTGGCGGGCAACAAGCGGTGACGTGCTATACGTGCCATCGCGGCTCTCCCAAACCGATCAGTGTGCCGCTTCTACCTGTAGAACTTATCGCCGATGCCCATCCGCAGGATGCGGCCCTTCCCACTGTAGATGAAATACTGAGCAAATATGTCAGGGCGCTCGGAGGTGAGCTATCGATCCGGAAGGTCACCAGCCGTGTGATAACGGCGACGCGTGACATCCCTACAGGTCCAGGCGGCATTGTGCCGGCGCTAGCACAAATCGACCAATATGAAAGGCCGCCGAATTTGTTCGTAAACATCAGCCGAACCGAAGAGTTCGCGATACTGGATGGCTTCGATGGTACGACTGCATGGTCACAGAATGTGGCGGGCATTGTCACTGACATTCCGGATCCGGATCAAACGCGCGCCAGGAGACGTGCGGATTTTTACGAGTCTCTAAATCTAGCGAAAGAATACACGCGGCTCGAGGTGCGTGGCATAGAGAAAGTGAACTACCGCGATGCCTTTCTGATCCTCGCTTTTCCGAAGGACGACAGTCCAGAAGGGCTGTACTTTGACGTCGAGACAGGGTTACTTTTGCGCAGAACCATTGTTCTGTCTACCCCAGCTGGCGATATACCCTTCCAGACGGATTATGATGACTACAAGGATACTGGCAGTGGCGTCAAGATTCCGTTCGTAGTTCGGATGCTTCCGGCATCGGAAAGGAGTGAACTTCAAACCAGTTCCACCTTGCAGATAAAGAAGGTACAAGACAACGTGCCGATTGATAGGGGAAAGTTCGTGAAGCCCCAATCCAAGGCGTCGACAACGCGGTAGTGATAATCGGCCAACCGCGTGGAATTAGAGACAGAAACTATCCAGGAGGACCTCAACATGGCACAAATGCCGCTGGAGGTAAATGGGAAGTTGCGACTCGTCGATGCTGATCCCACCACTCCGCTGCTCTACGTTCTTCGGGATCAATTCGAACTGCGGGGACCACGTTTCGGCTGCGGCCTTTCACAGTGCGGCGCGTGCACGGTGATCATCGACGGGAACACGGTGCGATCCTGCAGTGTGCCAGTTTCCGCCGTCCGGGACCGTAGAGTTACGACACTCGAAGGGCTGGGAAGCGTGGAAAATCCACATTTTCTGCAGACCGCATTCGTCAAGGAGCAGGCGGCGCAGTGTGGCTATTGCATGAATGGCATGATCATGACGGCGAAGGCTCTGCTAGACAAGAATCAAAACCCGACTGACGATGAAATCAAACGAGGTCTGGAAGCGGTTCTCTGCCGGTGCGGGAGTCACTTGCGAGTCATCCGTGCAGTTAAGCGTGCGGCAGTAAACGCACGAGCGAAGGCGTAAGGAAATTCAAGATGGACACAAACACAATATTCCAGAATGCGATCTCCCGTAGAGAGCTTATTAAGGGCACGGGGGCGCTTGTTATCGGCTTCAGCATATGGGAGCCCACATCTCGTCTCCTGGCTCAGCAGCTCCCAGCTCCGCCCGGCTCGTCTCCATACAATAATCCTGACTATCTAGATCCGACGTCGCTTGATTCCTGGCTGGCGGTCATGCGGGATGGGAGCATCACGGTTTTCACAGGCAAAGTCGATCTGGGGACGGGGGTCGAGACGGCCTTAGCACAAATGGTCGCCGAAGAACTTGATGTGCAGTTCAAGCAGATCCACATGCAGATGGGCGATACGGCGAAGACAGTCGATCAAGGGCGTACGGCAGGCAGCAACACGATCCTGAGGGCAGGGCCGCAATTACGACAGGCTGCAGCTGCTGCACGGCAGGAACTTGTGAAACTCGCCTCCGCCCGACTTGGAGCGCCGGTGGAGAAGCTTACGGTCACGGATGGCGTTGTGAGCATTGCCGGCAGCCCCGCGAAGAACACGTCTTACGGAGACTTGGTTGGAGGCAAGTCCTTTAATTTGAAAATAAAAGTAACAGGTATGCAAACTGGCATGATTGTGGCCCCAGAAGTTCGCGCCAAGGATCCGACGAAGTACAAAGTCGTCGGTAAGTCAGTGCCTCGCGTTGATTTGGCGCCGAAACTCACTGGGCAATTCGCTTACACCCCAGATGTCCGTGTTTCGGGCATGCTCCACGGTCGTGTCGTTCGGCCGCCCGTGATTATTTCGAAGCCAGTGAATGTGGATGAAAGCTCGGTAAGTCATATTTCTGGCGTAGTGAAAGTCGTCCAGGAGGGAAGCTTCGTGGGCGTCGTGGCCCAGACAGAATGGGCCGCGATCCAGGCGGCCAAAACCCTCAAAGTGACTTGGTCTGCCCCAGCTACCAAGATGCCTTCTAACCCTGAAGAAGTTGACGTCTACCTAAGAAATACCAAGAGTTTTAAAGATCAAATAGTTATGGAGAAAGGAAATCTCGATTCCGCGTTCTCGCGGGCGAGTAAGATTGTGGAAGCAACCTATCACTGGCCCTTCCAGAACCACGGGATGCTGGCCCCGTCGTGTGCGGTCGCTGACTTCCAAGGTGACAGAGTGACGATTTGGACCGGCGCACAAGGTACATTCACGACTCGCGATAGGGTAGCCTCCATGTTGGGACTTCCCAAGAGGAAAGTGGATGTGCGTTTCGTGGAGAGTTCGGGCTGCTACGGGCGTCTGACGTCGGACGACGCAGCCGAGGACGCGGCGCTGATGTCTCGCGCGGTGAACATGCCCGTGCGCGTTCAGTGGATGCGCGCGGATGAGCATGGCTGGGAGCCCAAAGGGCCACAGCAGCTCATGGCGATGCGAGCCGCTGTGGACGACCAGGGCAAAGTCATCGGTTACGATTTCTCGGCTCGGACATTCCCTTGGACCGAAGCACAAGGCACGCCACAATTAGGGGAGAGGCAGATCGGCCAGAAAAACACTGCCCCGCTGCCGGGAAATCCGGTCGGGAGTGGTGCAGTCGCCCCAATCTACGATTTCGAGAATCAAAAAGTCGTGGGGTCGTATATCCCCTGGCCGCAAGATGATCCAACGCCTCTGCGAACGAACCCGTTACGCTCCCCGGGAGAACCTGGAGGGATCTTCGCGAGCGAAAGCTTCATGGACGAACTCGCCTTCGAACTAGGCGTCGATCCAGTCCAGTTCCGGCTGCGCTACGTCAGCGATAATAAACGAGCCACCGAAGTTTTGATCGCGGCGGCAAGCGCGGCCGAATGGAAAGAGCGCCGGTCGCCGACACCAGCCTTGAGCGGGCCGAAGGCTGCAGGGAGAGGTGTAGCGTTAGCTGCCCGAGGTGACACTATCGTTGCTGCCGTCGCGGATGTCGACGTGGACAAATCAACCGGGCAAGTGACGGTGAAGCGGATCACACTGGCGCACGACTGCGGCCTGATTATCAATCCTGACGGGCTGAAGTTTCAGATCGAGGGGAACATCATACAGGGCGTGAGTCGAACGCTCATGGAAGAAGTGAAGTTCGACACTACCGGGGTCACGAGCCTCGACTGGCTGAGCTATCCGGTGATTACGTACCGGGACATACCGGACGTCAAAATCGTGCTCATCGACCGGCCAGAGATGCAACCTTTTGGTGCCGGTGAACCCTCGATCATAGTAGTTCCTGCGGCGATCGGTAATGCTGTGTCCGACGCTATTGGAGTGCGCATGCGGCAGGTTCCCTTCAGGCCAGAGCGGGTTCTGAGCGCTCTTAGAGTCAAGGGCACCGCGAAGCAGCCGAGTTAATTCACTAATTCTCATTAGTAGTCACGCTTTTTGAGTTAATTTCTGTAGGTCTGAAAGTCGGCATGTACGGACACAAAAAGGACCAATCTCTACCAGTGTCACATTCGGGTCTTTTCTTTTTTTTGCCGGTGCTCCAAACAATGCAAAAGTGCGATAAATCCAAACTTTCCATATTGAATAGTCGGAAATCCTGTCCGCAACCTCTGGGCGAGCAAAATGGAGGCATGTTGATGTATACCATCAGGGAGCGTGCCCTATGGATCTGCTTTTGCTACTTGTTTGTTTTGGCCATCGGTCCGGCACTAGCAGCACAGGAGGCACCTCCGTTTAAATACGACCCCAACTGGCCCAAGTTGCCACTCCCTAATAAATGGACTATGGAAGGCGTGATGGGAATGCATGTGGACAACGGCGACCACATTTGGGTCCTCCAACGTTCGAGCGACTTCGACCAGGATAAGACTGAGAATTACGCCTCGTTGAATCCGCCGACCGCAGAATGCTGTGTCCGGCCGCCAGCGGTGCTGGAGTTTGACACCAACGGCAATCTTCTCAAAGGTTGGGGAGGCCCCGACGCCGATCCCGACTGGGGCGCAACACACACTATTCTTGTCGACAAGAAGGGGATTGTTTGGTTAGGAACTCCCGGTGGTGTGCTCAAGTATGATGGGAACGGTAAGTTTCTCTCTCGGCTCGGGGAACCCCAAAAGGAAGGCGTAAACGGGCGGGCACAGAATAATCAATCGCATAAACTCTCAGGCCAGCCAGCCGGTATGGACTTAGACGAGGATGCCCATGAGATCTATATCGCCGACTGCTGTGTGAATAAGCGCGTCGTCGTTTGGGACTCCGATACCGGAGAGTTCAAACGGGCTTGGGGAGCATACGGCACGTCTATCAACCAGATCGACAACAATCCCTCTCCACGCCATAATCCTTCGGGGCCGCCAGCCAAGTATTTTGATCAAGTGCATTGTGTCAAGGTTTCGCGTGATGGACTTGTCTATGTTTGCGATGATCGTGGAGATAGAATACAGGTATTTACGAAGCAGGGCAAATTCCTAAAAGAATTCTTCGTGGCCAACACCACCTTGGACCGTGGATCGGTTGCGTCCATTGACTTCTCGTCTGACCCGCAACAGAAAAACGTTTTTGTTGCCGACATGATGGACAGTGTGGTCTGGATCCTTAACCGTGATGATGGCGTAATCGTTGGAAAGATCGGAGGCATGGGGCATAGCGGTGGCTTGTTTCATTGGGTTCACGTCATCTCTATGGATTCGCAGGGTACTCTCTATGCAGGAGAAATTGATTCTGGGAAACGAGTTCAGAAGTTTGTCCCGGTACGGTGATCGGAGGAGCGGATTTGCCGGGTGATTCCGGCCAAGAGTGGGCGGCGACGGTTCAAGACCTGCGCCGTGGTGTGCGAACTTGGTTGCCTCTATGCGCCAACACCATGGGTGCTGGCATACGTTACCAGTCAGCGTGCCGACGTTACGAATCTGAGGCGTCGCGGCTGTTTTCGACTGCTTCTGCCAGCACGGTATACTGAGTTCGAATCATTCGAATCAGAGGATAGTTGCTGAGGGCGTCGAGGGTGGGACAACTGGGGGAGTTGTGGCGTTAAACGTACGGGTCGCCTTCCATAATCAGTTCATTTGGGGCGGCCTTGATTCCTAGAATTGGGCAAGCAAATTCCGCTGATTATTGCCAAACAGAATCGGCAATCTTTTGGGTTGTCGTTCGACAAAATTGTGTCCGCCTGTAATTTCAACAGGATACAGCGTTGCGTTCCACAGGCAAACTGCGATAGCAATCGCGCATGACAGACACCTTCAGACTGCTGCTCGGCACGATTCTTTGCCTCTTCCGCGCGCGTCGAAGCCTTCTGCTTGAAAATCTAGCTTTTCGCCAGCAACTCGCGGCACTGAAGCGAAGGCGTCCCAGGCCAAGACTCACAGTATTCGACAAGGTCTTCTGGGTT
>WNFT01006547.1_pt1 | contig 10257 bp, 17 predicted proteins | sample 5400191 | NCBI WGS metagenome assembly WNFT01 (sample SAMN13153359, study PRJNA577476) | soil metagenome | isolation source: 80 cm saprolite under Madrone tree | place: USA:California | collected 2016-06-14 | reverse complement strand
GGATGCGATGGGTGCCAGTTGGGCGTCTGGCTGCTGTAGGCGCCATCGCAAGCCTTCAACGAGCAGCTCGGTGGATGTGAGGCGATACAAATCACCATAGCGGAGCATTGCGGCATGCAGGTCCGCTGGAATGCGCAGGCTCATCATAATGGGCTGTGGGGCATCGGCAGGATCGCGGCGTGGTCGTGCCATGGGGTCTCTCCTCTGGTTTTGTCATACAGGCATTGCATCTATGGATAAGTATGACAAAACGCACTGAGGAGATGCCAGGATATGTGTGCGAGAAGCCCCAGCATCACAAGGACGCTGGGGCGGGAGGGAAGGAGCTATATCGCTAGGATTTGAGATTGACTCTGTTTGTACTAATCGCCACTTTGCGATAATCTGTTGCACGAGATTGACAGGCACAAATTGACGCGGAAATGTCGATTTGGACTATGTAACCACACAGGCTTAGCCGCGTGGTTACTGGACTCATACACAAATGAGTGGAAGCGTGCGAGGTTTGCGAGGCGTGCGTATTATGGTAATACCATATCAGTCATTATCTTCGATGTCCTCCACCGCACCACAGCTCCTGCATGTGGACATACCGCGAGACGTCGTGAAATTGTCTGAGTTTCTACAGAGCTTGCAAGTCCTCTTAACAGGCTTCACCTTACTCGCCCAGGCACCATCTATGGACGGAAGCAATACTGGCATGTCAGGCAGCCCTGGTATCGGCGTCTTGTGTTGTCGTAGTTTCGGCTCAGACTGCGCCAGGTTAAGCGCTGGCGCAGTCCATGTCGAGAGACTGCCTTCCTCTTTTGATAGCCTTCCTGCCAAACGTCGAAGCCAATGCATCATAGTTAGCTTCCTTGTGTTTAGGTGGAGAGGACGTCAATCTAATTAATGCTTATACGTGTGAGCAGCCAACAATTCAACAACGTTGTGTCAACAGGATTGCTGCCTGTACCACCACAGCCGATAAACAGAAATGGGGCGTTCATCACATTGAGGCTCAGTGGCAAGAAGTGTAAGCCTTGCGGTGAGCCGAATGAGAAGGTGCTGGTGAGCAATGCTGACACGTCCGTAAAGCTTGCACGGTTGATACCATCGATACTACCAGCGTACTGAAATTGGACATCGGGCGTGCTTGTGGGGCTCGACAGCTGCCACATCAACGCACAGATGCTCGTGAGCATGTTAATAGGGATGGCACTCGATACGATACCTGGGCCAGTGCCAGATATGAGACCTTGTAAAACGGGCGTAGATCTCAACATATTATTATTCCTTCACATTCTTAATCATGGCGAACAGTTGCTGTATCTCTGGCGTCTCGTGACACTCCTGCATCGTCTGACCCATTTGGCGTATTCTCGTCTCGCTGAGGCGCACGAGTGGCGCTGTACGTGGCGGGAGCGTCTCGCCTTCCTGGCATACGAAGGCGGTTAGGCCAGCGGCTTCAGGGTCGGGCAGGCGGGACCATTGGCGAGCTATGGACTGGTAGTGGGCTGCACGGATGCGGGCAATACTTCCAAATTTAAGCATGATGCATTTCCTTTTCTAAAACCTCTAAACGTTGTGCAAAGTTATCGAGTTCAATACCACGAAACGCAAAATCCAATGCGACCCTGATAACGGCAATGGGGACCTTGTCTTCCTGCAGCCGCTTCGTAAGGGCGCGCACGGCTAGGGTGCTACATTGGACTAATCCGTCAATCGTACGCTGGAGTACCTGATACCTCGCATCGCGATACGCTTCTTGGAAGCCGGCGTCGTCACGCATCCATCGCGTGAGGGTGTTGATACCTATCCTGGCATCAATGGCCGCACTGGTGACTGTGTGCGTACTCAGTAGGGCCGCTATGGCATTCTCCTGTGTTCTCGTCAGCTTCTCACCATGGCCTGCCACCTGCCACCTCCTGTCATCTAAGACCACTTTCCATCTTTATCGAGGAATGCAAGCACATTGGCCTGCAGCTTACTCGCAACCATTCTCCTGATATCGCCTTTACTCACGAGGCGTTCCAGCGACTCCATGAGGAGTGCCGGGGCGAGCTCATCGCAGATAAACCGTTCAAGCACCAGTGTGCGCTCCGACTGGACGGTGCAACATTGCCAGCGTTCGTGTGCCACGAGGCATCTGAAGAGAAACGCTTTGGCTTCGGGGTCACTGGAGCGACTCCACATATCGTAGAGCTGACGCGTGACCTTCTCGGGGAACGCGAGACTCGTGCGACTCAGTATCGCCACAAGGACAGGCGGCACGTTGAGGCGTGACAATGGCGAAGCCTTGGGCACGCGGACGTACTGAGTGATGCGAGACACGTGCGTGCTCATGGCTGGCGTACCTCGCGAAAGAGCAACTCGTCTTGCTCGTGCTTCGGTTTGCGTCTATGCTCCAACATCTGGTTGGTGCGCTCGATGTAAAACGGATCTTTTTTACACGCGTCACAAAAGTTGACGGGGACCCCATCCTTGCTGGCATCAAAGACCCACAAACTACATTGGGTGCTGGGCTCCTTACGGCACAAATCACACGGCTTTGGTGCTTGATTGCCGCGCGCCATGGCACGGGAAAATCGTTTGGCTTCAACTGAAGTGAGGCTACTGTGCGCCATCGGCGGTCTCCTCCTCGGCCGTACTTGTTATGGTCAAGCCTGTGGTGGCCTTGGCGCGAGTTTCTTCGGCTATCCAGTTTTTGATAAGCGCCATACGCTTGGCATGATCGCATCTGTGGAGATGAAACGAGCACACGTATAATTCCAGTAGCATGCCATTGGTCAGCAATTCAGCCCTGGCTATGGCCGGTGCGATACATAATGAGCAAATGAGTGTCTCAGGCATGGGGCACCTCGCTGGCAGTCGAGGTGATGCGCATGCCGTACTGGTCGAGCGGACAGGCACAGGTAAAACAGATGCGTCCTTCTATGCCAGTGAAGGCGAACGAGTGCAGCTTCATCGGGGCCGCAGAGCAATAGGCGTCTGGGGCGATGGTTGCGGTAATGGTACGGGGCATGAGCTGTTCCTTCTATGTTCCATGGCTGGCGAGAGTGCCAGCGTGTCAAGTGTTTTTCCCTGTGCCAGGACTTGTGCCAGGAGTGTTCCAGGACTTGTGCCAGGACTTTGCCGCGTCGTTATTGACTGTTCCAGGAGTGCCAGGACTTTTCCTATTTTTCTCTATACACACACATGCATGCGTAATACACGTACCGCACGGAAGATATCTCTCTCGTATACGCGAAAGTAAGAGAAAGTCCTGGAACTCCTGGAATGTCCTGGAATTGCTGGGGGAAACGCATGTCCATGTCCTGGAACACTCCTGGAACAGTCCTGGAATTCTGCTAAAACGGCTCATCAAATATCCGTTTTGCCATTGGCTCAGACATGTACACCCTCGCCTCGCCCGAGCACGCCAGCCCTATCCAGTAACGCGGACTGTTGGCGTTGACACGCTTCTCAGCTACCGCTGGGCAGAACTTCTCCAATCCTTTCTTTATCGCATAGTCGCTGACAGGCTCCTGGTCATGCTCGATACACCAGGACTTGTACAGCTTGCGCATATCATCTTTGTCAAGATAGGCACTAGGTACCGGCTTCAGGCACTCAGCCGCAAACATACTTACTGTGTTATTCCTGGCTATGAAGCTATCCTTGGCGTGCTGGACTTTATCGTTGATGGAGAACTTGCCGTTGACGATGAGCCGCTGAAGTCCTGCTACTGCACGATTCAGGATACCTGGACGTTCTTGCACTAATTTCTCATGCAAATCAGTAATTCTTCCCCTATCCCCAACGCGGAATACCTGGTCAAATGGAATGATTATCCAGCGCTTGTAGAAGGCTTCCGAGTCATCCTTTGGCTTCGGCATATCGTTGGCGCTAAATATCAACTTGGCATAATTGGTGAAGTCAAAGGTATCCTTGTTCTTGCGTTCAGCCTGAATCGTCCCACCGGCCGACACAATCTTGAATGCCCCAGACTGCTCCATATCCTTCTTATCGACGTCATCAAACAGATTCGCCAACTTGCCGTACAGGTCAGCCACCCTGAAGCGATTGCCGTCAAAGTCATGCAATGACACATGGCTGACGTTGCGCCTGCCCAAGAGGCTTTCTATGAGGTCCAAGAAGGTACTCTTGCCATTGTCACCGCCAGCGCCCAGCAACATGACAGCCACCTGAAAGAGTCGATTAGACAATGGCACCATACACCAGCCTAATAGCTCGTCTATGAGGAGTGGCATATCTTGCGTATCTGGAAAGGTTGTCGAGAGGTATGTGTCAAAGGTGGGGCAGAGAGCATCATTGTTATACGCAAACGGCAGTTGGCTGGTGGTAAATGGTGTCTTGCTATGCGGCAATAACTCGCCAGTCCTCCAGTCAAGCAAGCCATTCTGAAGATTGATATGTGTGGTGAGTGGCTCCCATTCCTGAAGAATAGACAATGCCGTATGCTCTGCGACATATTGTACTGATTGGTTTTGCCGACTCAGATTCCATTCCTCGCCTAAGAGCACTTTGGCATCGATACCAGCTTGTTGCTCGCCATCTGGTACATAGACGCCATCTTTATATCTCCACAGGCGCTCACCCGTATAGGCATAGGTTTTTCGTTGCATGAGCGTATCGGCAAGACGCTTTGGGATGAAGACAGGCTTGCTTGTGCCAGTGAGGTACCCGAAGAACTCATCAGTAGGCTTTCGCTCTTCTCGTACTATCTGCGGTGCATCAAGGAGCCGCTCCAAGTGCTGCATGGTATGCGTCAGGAGATAGTCATCGACGCCGACCTTGGCACCATCTTCGCTCGGGAGATACGCTATATGGACACGCGCGCCTTGGCCCTTCAGGAACGCAGAGAGCTCGTCCAAGGCGCGCTTGACTTGCTCCTTCTCCATGACATCACTGTCATAACAGATGCGCACTTCGCGACCTTTGAGCGTGATAAATTGCCAGTCGGACAATATCGTCCTACCACCCTTGGCGTTCTTGCCGCGAAAGTTCCACACGCCCAAGAGTGCAATCGCACAGGCGCCATGACTGGCCAACGCATCAGCCTTCTTTTGCCCCTCAGTTATCCACAATGGAACAGAGGGGTCATCTATATGCTTATGGCAGCGCGGAGGACAGTCAATACGCACGCCATTATCAAACGGCATGAGGTATTTGCTTTCACTGCCATCGTCCTTTCTGACTGGCACATCTGGACGAAAAACGGTATAAGGAGCAGTCTCGTCTCGATGATAGGCAAGAGGAGCCTTGCCATTGACACCGCATAGTGGAAGGAGCAGTCCTTTGGATGGAGCGCCCTTAGGGAGGGAAATAAAGAGGCTCTTGATTTCGCTGTAGTTTGTCGAGGTACGATAGCCGCGCTCGCGGATCACATCGTCAGAGATGCCACTTTCGACATGCAGCATGTGATAATGGTGCGCTGCAAGGCCAGGTATCTCACATGCCTGGACACTACTGGCGGTACTGCCATTGCGGCTTGTCTGACTTATTGATAAGTTAATATCAATTACAGGCTTGCAATCATCGTGTAACTGTGTCATAATTATATACCTCTTGAATGAATGTTGTTGGTGCGGATTGAAAAGGCCAAGCTTGCCACTTGGCCTTTCGCATTTTTACGCTTATTTCCCCATCTCCATAGCCCATCGCTGTCTCTCTTCCCTGCGCGCCTGCTCGGCCAATATCAGTCGACTAATGTAGGCACCAATGCCTATAGCCTTACCACTAGGACCACATGGCATAATCCGATGGAGTTCTGCCACAGCTTCCCTCTCCAATCTGGCACACATAGTCACAGTCCCCAGCTCTTCACAATGCGATGCACTTAACATAATTTGCTCCTTGTGTGTGACTCTCTCAATGCTGCTCAATGCAATAATAAAACAATGCAGCCGCGATGAGGACATCAAAGCAGGACGATAGATAATATCTATCAAGTTTCCAGGTATGATAGACGGTATAATATAACTGCTATCTAGCTGCTATCTTCTACGCGTGCCCCATGCCGCCGATGAGTCCCAATGCGGTCGCAAGACGCCATAGTGCTACCCGATTTTCATCGCGATACCCATGTGCGTCCATGCGTGCACAGAAACCTGTCAGGCTATAGGCCGCGTGTGGCAAAACCAGTGATGAGAGCATATGGCACGTGGCAGCTGTCGGCATGCCGAATGAGTCCTGGTCGCGTGGTACGTGCTTGGATGGACGGCCAATGGAGTCAGCGTCCACTGGCGCGCGTTTCCGTGGTCCGTGCTTAGGCATGGATATTCTCCTATCGCCAGCGTGCTTCCCCGGCTTCCCCAGAGCCCGCGCTGGCGGTATGCAAGTGGTGCGTTAAGATACATTTGTGTATGAGTTGAGGAATGACGCCGCGAAATGTACGTGAAACGTGGTAGGTACCATTCCAATTCGTACCCATAGGCGGTACGCACCAGCGGCACCAGGATGGAGGAGAACATATCCTGGTACCGCTGGCTCCTCCACCGGCCCTCGGACAGCCATGAACGAGGACCAGGCTTTTCTTAATTATGCGACTAACGATAATTGCCGATGTGGAGAGATACCCTTGGACTTTTTCTGCTTCTTTGCTGAGCCATGCGACTTAAGGTATACGTGTGCGTCATATCCCCATTGGACACCGTATTTTTCGATGTTGTGCAATCCTGTGTTGCATGGATTGCACAAGGCACCCCTGACTTTGCCTGTGCCATGGTCATGATCGCAGACTCGCGGCTCGTCGGTCGTGCCACAGATGCCGCACGGCTGGGCAACGAGAGCGTCGTAGGCTTCCAGGGTAAGTCCATACTTGCAAGCTACACGGTATGGCCTTGCAGTATGTCTTGTTGCGCGCCTTCCGCCCTGACGTCCCTCTGCGAGCCTTGTCCCTTGCTCTATATTCTGGCGTCTTAAGGCATGCCTTGCGGCACTCCGCACAGTCGCCCTTCCTATACCGCAGACTCTTCCCGCTCCCCTGCCAGTCGTGTCCCCGCTTGCACAGCTTCCCCAGTCGAAACTTTTCCGCATCAAATGGTTCAACTGTGGTACACTCTTGCTCAGCCATCTCATGCCTCCAACATGATGCGTGGTCAGCCCTACTTCATCGGTGACACGGTGAGTAGGGCGATACTGCTTTCATTGTCCACAGATCCAGCCTGACTATCTACTTTGCGATAACCTGTTGCATGAGATGGACAGGTCTGTTCGTGCTAATCCAAGTTGGCAAGCGCCGCGGCTATAGCCGCATCAACTGGCTGCACCTGGCACTGGAGTTCGCGGCGTTTCAGATGACACCAGGACCTCAATACCTGGTCGAGTGCCTCGCTGGCATTGTGGTCACCGATGAGGTAGCGAAAGTCGGCATAGACGGACTTGGCGATGGTGACGACTTCTCGCATGCCCCTAGCGCCTCGCGGCTAGCAGATCGTGCTGCTTCAATCTATCATTCACCTGCGATATACTTAGGCCCGTATGAGCCGCATACCGTGCCTTGAGTGCCGCGACTACCGCACGCTGCATATCAATAGCAGCATCAAGACTGGAAGACTCGATGCTGCCTGGCGGAAGCTTTGGACGGTTCAACGGATGATCGTTCCTACCAGTCTGCGCCCAGTCCGAACCATTACTTTTCCGGCTTTCCCAGTATCTTTTTCCAGCGGTAGGAGGCGTCACCCATGTCCCGCGAGTATCGTTCTGCTGGCCCACGCTGAAGTTTTGCAAAAGCCAGCCAGACATTTGGGCGTCAATCGCCAGACGTAGGTGCTGTTGTGGATCCACGCCGGCGGCGTGCAGCGCACGGCTAAAGGCGTCTTCGTCCATGTTGGGGCGGATAACCTTGGCCTTGCGCAGGTCGTGGATAGAAAGTTGACCAATCGGTGCATTCTGCCTGAGCAGCGGCTCCCCCTCGCGCCCTGGGGCCTTCCTCTTCACTTTGCCTTTTGCGCTTGCGTGCGGCCCCCCAGGAAATGTCATGGCGTCCTCGTCATCCTCATCGTCACGTTTCTTGGCAGCACGAGTAACTCCACTTGGGAAGGTTGCTCGCAGAAAGCCACGAGCGCGTGCTTCCTCGTCGTCCTCATCGTCGTCCTCACGCCGTCTTCCTGATCGCATAAAACCTGATGGATGAGCAGCGTCTTCGTCTTCATCATCTTCGTCACGCCGCCTGCGAGCAGCGTCTTCGTCATCATCATCGCGCGTTATGCCTGGCCCGAATGTGGCCGACCCGTCATCTTGAGACCACCGGCCAGCCTCCCTAAGCTCAGCCTCCAATCGCAAACTGTGTCGGGCCCCAACACCGCGCTGCCGCATCTTCATGTGGAATCGGCCGCTCTTGACGACGCCGCGGTGCAGGCCAAGGCTTTCGAGCGTATGGTAGGTCCCGGACTCGTCGAGTGCAGGACGAGCACCACCATGGTGAGGATTGACGACACGGCCACGAGCAGCGTTAATATCCCAGGACCCCTGACTCGCGGCCATTGAGCGATTACGTAGGTGATCGCCATTGGCGATCTGTGTAAGCGCCGACGCTGTTGAGTTCACACGTTCCACGATATACGGTTTGCCATATGAGTCATAGGCCAGTACTTGATTTGGCTGAAGTGGTGGCATAGGCATGGTTATTATTTATCCTCAGATGCGGTAGTGGCGCAATGGTAGTCTTGATTGTCGATAGAGAGGTACTTCAGCGCGGCTGCTCGCAGATACTGCGTAAGGGTCATGCCGCTCTTGAGCGCTTCCACGCGAACTGCTCGGTGCAAGGCTGGCTCAAAATGGACGAGAATATTGCGTGTAGGTTTGATAGCTATCGCCATAATTTCCCCAGTGATAGAGGTCTATATTCTCTATCTACTATATCAAGAGATAGACGGAAATGTGGCGCGGACGCAAAGAAAAAGCCTCAGAGGATATCTGAGGCCTTCGCGGGAGGTGAGTGGTTAGTTGTGGTGCTTGTAGGAATCCGCAACGCAATCCATCACTCGCAACATACGATTCACTGCCAGGGCAAGGGCTGCTAGCGTGCCGCTGACAATGATGGTGGCAAGTAATTCAAGGGAGGTCATCTTATTTGCCTTTCCGTTGGCGTTGGATGTCTCTCATTATATCAAGTGCATTCATTGTCCTGGTATCCTTCTTCTCCTCATGGTGCTGGTGATGGTATGTCACCGGTACCTCGCAACAGCAGTCCATGGGGAGCGGGGCGCAGCCAGTGAGAAGCAGCGCCGGGAGCAGGAGTACCATCAGGACAAGGAGGATGGTGCGCATAGAAATCATCCTATTCTGCCAAGTACCGCAATAGTGCGGCGATGTATCGCTCCGGCGAGGCGATGCTTGCACAAGCCAGCTGGGGCGCCCGCATAATGGTCGCGACACTCGCACGTCCTGTTGGTGACGTGGTAGCTTTTGTCGAGCGTTGTCTGACTCGCCACGCGCGCCGCGCCATTGACCAGCAGGGTCACACCATTGTCGAGGACGATCTCAGCGGCGCGGTCAATGCGGTCGGCATGGTAGGGCAGCTTCGCATGGGCTTTCTGCACGACAAGCTTTACGGCGGCGATGACATCGGGGTCAGCCACTGGGGCAGGACTGGATGCCTTGGCATCATGTTCCATGCTGGGGCCATAGCCACACACTTTCGCTGCCAGTGACTCACCATCGGCGGCACGCTGGGCGTCTGCGGTGTCACGATGGCCAAGGGTGACTACCGTACCATCGGCGGTATTCGTGGTGACGTGGTGCGTATGCGAGCCATCGATGGACCACGTCGCTTGGTAGCCAGCGTCGCGGTCGTGGTAGGTTTCCTGCCAGGCTTGGTTGTCGTGGCTTGCATCGGGTGTCGTAGAAGTGTAGAATGGCATTGGTACTTACCTCGTAGAGGAGCGTTGGTATCAGGTGAGCGAGTCGGAAACTTTCCAGGCGACCGACTCGCTTGCTGTATCTATATTTAATTATCCACATCTCCTCATGCCGTCGCCACTGCAATACAAGAATATCTGTGTATTCTCTCTCACACTTTGTCTTTGTGCTTATGCCGTAATTTCCTGGCATTGGAGCACGTGCGACACTCATGCTTGCCGCCAATCTGCCTGACGCTCTGCCCCGTGCCACGATAATCATGCTGCTGCTTGCACAGTGGCCCGAGCATGAAACGCTCTGGGTCATAGTCCTCATCCTGGGGCGGCATGTCCACCGGCGTTGGCATCTGTGATACAGGTATGACCGGTATTGCGGCTGTGGATGCGATGGGTGCTAGTTGAGCGTCTGGCT
>WNFT01016684.1_pt1 | contig 10259 bp, 11 predicted proteins | sample 5400191 | NCBI WGS metagenome assembly WNFT01 (sample SAMN13153359, study PRJNA577476) | soil metagenome | isolation source: 80 cm saprolite under Madrone tree | place: USA:California | collected 2016-06-14 | reverse complement strand
GCTGGTTCGTGCCGGCGTGAAGTTCGCCGATGGAGTCCAGGTCGATCCCGCGAACCTCGTTACTCAGTCAACTGACAATCAACCAAGGAAAGCCGCCTGATCATGGCCGGCCGATCCACAACATTTGACAATTACTCCGGGGTTGTTGGGGAGATTCGGTAGCGAGCACGGCAAACGCTTTCAAGACGAAATGACAAAAACCCTGAAAGCGCGCGTGCCGCGACTTTTTTTAACAATTTAGTGTTGAATCGGCATGGAACGGCGCATAAGGCTGGCTCCGATCTGACATTTTCTGAGGTCGTGGCATTCTACTCGGAGGCGCATACGGTGCTGGACGCCGTAGCTCTTGTGCTCCGGTTAACTTGAGCTGATCCGATTGAGTCCTGCACAAGATAGTGACACGCACGTCCGCTCGGTCGAATTTTTCTGTCATTCCCGCGCGCGTGTCTGGCGCGCGCGAGGAATCCCGAATGCCGCTGGAGGACGTCGGGAAGGACCGGGATTCTTCGCGCGGCAGCCACGCGCGAGAATGACAGAGCAAGAGATCGAGCAAGAGCGGAGCCGTCACTATGATTTGCAGAGGTCAAATAATGGACCAGTCGCTTTTCGGTTGACGGCGCCGGACGGCGGCGATTTGGAGGTGGAGGAGCAACGGCAGCTGCGCCGGCCTGTGACACTGTGGTGGTTGTGACACTGTGGTGGGCCATTCAAGCTCCATCCAACCTCAAGATGATGAACGCGCTCAACGCTTATAATTCGGCCCGTGATGCGGTAAACCTTGAGAACGATGTCAGTTCACGAGCATCATCGGCATGAGAAGGCTCATCTGAAGCTCGCCGTCATCACGGCGAGCGACTCGCGCACGCCCGAAACCGACGAAAGCGGCCGTTTGATACGTCAAATGCTCGAAGCGGCAGGCCATCAGGTGGCGCATCACGAGATCATCCCCGACGACCCGTCGCGCCTGAGCCAGGCGGTAATCGACGCGGTCGCGCAGATGGATGGTGTTATAATCACGGGAGGAACCGGGATAGCCGCGCGTGACTCGACAATCGAGGCCGTGCGGCCGCTGCTGCATAAGGAGCTTGAAGGCTTCGGGGAGCTTTTCCGGATGCTCTCATACCAGGAGATTGGCACGGCTGCTTTTTTGAGCCGGGCGCTGGCCGGAACGAGTAACGGCAAAATCGTCATCGCGCTTCCGGGGTCGCCCGACGCGTGCCGGCTCGCGATGGAGAAGCTGCTTATCCCGGAACTTGGCCACATGGCCCATCTGCTGAAACTTTGACGGATCGCTACAACCATGAACCGGTTAACGATCAAACTGTTCGCCACGTTGCGCGAACGCGCACGCACCTCGGAATTGGACCGCGAATTCCCCGAGGGAACGACGGTCGGCGAGATTTGGCATCGGCTGCTGGAGGATTTTCCTGCGCTCGGCGGCCATCATGATGGCGTCGCGTTTGCAGTGAATCAGGAATACGTCAAGGAAGACTACCGGCCGCGCAACAATGATGAGGTCGCGTTTATTCCGCCGGTCAGCGGCGGGGCCGACGCTCCATGGGTTGGGCCGATTTCGATCGGACGGGGGCCGGTCGACCTCGAAGCGCTCGAACGCGCCGTCGCAGACCCCCGCGCGGGCGCGACGGTGACATTCAACGGGATGACGCGGCAGGATAACGCGGGCCGGAGCGTGATTCGGCTCGAGTACGAGGCCTACGAACCGATGGCGCTGAGCGAGATGCGGAAGCTCGCACGTGAGGCGGGAGAGCGGTGGAAGATTGTTCGTATCGCGATTCAGCATCGAATCGGGTTCGTCGATATCGGCGAGACGTCGGTAGCGATCGCGGTCTCGGCGGCGCATCGCGCGGAGGCGTTCCAGGCGTGCCGGTTTGCGATCGATCGGCTCAAGGAAATCGTGCCGATCTGGAAGAAGGAATACTTCGAGGGCGGCGAGGTGTGGATCGGATGCCAGACGTCGCATCCGCCGGAGCTTCATTCGTAGAGTTGTGAGTTTTGTTTTCCGCAAAAGAAAGTACGTGGAACCTCTGAGAGGTTCCACACCTCCCGCGATAAACGGATGCGGGCTTCGCCCTCTTAATATTGTGGGAAGTGTGAAACCTTTCAAAGGTTTCACGTGGTTTATTCCTTCGCTCGTACCTTATTGACCGGGCGGCTAGTATCGGTTAACCAAGGTCACAACTATGCTCCCGACTGAAACTTCGGTTGAAAGAATAATTCTCGCCGAACCGCGCGGCTTTTGCGCGGGCGTCGACCGCGCCGTGGAGACGGTGCGCAGCGCGCTGCGAGCATACGGCCGTCCGCTCTACGTGCGCCATCAAATCGTGCACAACCGCTTTGTGCTCGAGGCGCTCGAAAGGGAAGGTGCGATCTTCGTCGAAACTCTCGATGAGGTACCGGAAGGCCAGCGCGTGATCTTCAGCGCCCATGGCGTCGCACCGAGCGAATGGGACCACGCACGGGCGCGCAACCTTCGCGTCATGGATGCGACCTGCCCGCTCGTCACCAAGGTCCATTCCGAAGTCGAGCGTTACGCCAGCGAGGGCCGCACGGCGATCCTGATCGGCCATGCGGGCCATGAAGAGGTCAAAGGGACGCTGGGCGTGGCCCCGGGCAAGGTGCTGCTCGTGGGCACGGTCGAGGAGGCGGAAAAGGTTGAGGCGCCTGACCCGGATAGCGTCGCGGCGGTCACGCAGACGACGCTCAGCGTCGATGACACGCGCGAGATCATGGCGACGCTCAAGCGCCGTTTTCCGGCGCTGATTTCGCCCAAGACCGATGATATCTGCTACGCGACGCAGAACCGGCAAAACGCCGTCAAAGAATTGGTCGAGGTCAGCGACGCGATCCTGGTGGTCGGGTCGAAGCAGAGTTCCAACGCTAATCGGATGGTCGAAGTGGCGCGGATGCGCGGCGGGCGCGCGTTCCTGGTTGATTCGCTCGCCGACGTCGAGCCGGCGATGCTGGAAGGCGTGCGCGCGCTCGGACTTACCGCGAGCGCGTCATCGCCCGAATGGCTGGTGGAGGAGATTATCGGCGCATTTTCGCGCCGCGGCGCGGTGGTCGAGCTTATGAAGATCAAGGAAGAGCGGATTCATTTCCCGCTGCCCAAGCCGGCCGACAATTAGCGTTCAAGTCGGCGCGTGACGGCGGGCCGGACCAGATAGCCGTCCGCTTTGGGGAGGAGTCGACCGAAAACGGCTCGATGCAGCGGCGGGTAGGGTACATAGCGGTTGAGGGGCCGATCGGCGTCGGCAAGACCAGCCTCGCCCGCGCGCTAAGCCGCCAGATCAGCGCGCGACTCGTGCTCGAGGAAGTCGATGGCAATCCCTTCCTCTCCCGTTTCTACGAAGATCCCGACAAGTTCGCGCTTCCCGTCCAGCTCTACTTCCTGCTCACCCGCTACAATCAGCAACGCGAACTGGCGCAGCAGGATCTGTTCGCGCAGGCGACGGTGTCCGACTACCTCTTCGCGAAGGACCGGATTTTTGCGAGCCTCAACCTCGCGCCCGACGAGATGACGCTATACCGCGGCGCGGCTGCGCAAGCGAAATCGCGACTTCGAACAGCATATCAGCCTCGGCTACCTCGAGCGGGTGTCGGCGGCCTTTCGCGATTTTTTCTTCTACTACGACGAAACGCCGCTGCTGGCGGTCGATACTTCAGAAATCGATTTCGTCACGGACTCCGACGACCTCAAGGACCTGATTCAGGAGATCGAGCGCGCTCCGCAAGGAGTACAGCATTTCGTGCCGCGCAAGCGCTAGCGCAGCGGTGCTGCCGGTCATAGGGCCAGCGGGCACGGAACGTGCCCGCTGGCCCTATGACCGCATCGGCACGCCTCGCCCTTGCGGGCGAGGCGTGCAGTCCGGCGGCGGGCGTCAGCGCCGATACGGCGCTGACGCCCCGCCGCCGGACTGGAGATGCCGGGAGTGGGGGAGCGCGACGGCCTTGCCGTCGCGCTCCCCCACTCCCGGTGCGGCATCATCCGCTTTGCGACGCGAACGCCCGCTCGATCTGCTCCGCCAGCTTCGTATCTTTCTCGGTCACACCGCCGTCGGTATGCGTCGAGCAGGTGAACGTCACCCGCGTATAATTAATCAGGATATCCGGATGATGGTCTGCTGCCTCGGCCATCTCCGCCACCCGGTTGACGAACCTGATCCCATCCATGAACTCCTTGAAGCGAAAGAGTTTGCTGATAGCGTTATCCTTGGCCTCCCATCCGGAGAGCGCCTTCAGTTTTTCCGCGATCGCCTCTGGGCTGAGCTTCGCCATCGACAGGTCCTCCGGTACCGTTGTAGCATCCGCATTCTTATACTAGACGAGTTGTTATTCTATTGGGACACTAGGCGAAGCGAAGCGGAGCCGAGCTAAGGAGTCTGCGACGTGCGCACAGCGAGCGGAGCGAGCAATTATGAGGGATCGCGCGAATACACGAAGCCTAACCTGCGTGAAGGGATAGACCATGGCAAAATACGTAACCGACGAAGTAAAAAAGCAGATTGGCATGACCGGCGAGCCACGCACTGTCGAGATCGAGCGAGGCGCCATGCGGCGCTTCGCCGAAGCGATTGGCGACACCAACCCGATATTCAATGACGACAAAGAGGCGCGCGAGACGCGCTTCGGCGGAATGATCGCGATGCCGACCTTTTTCCGCTCACTGGGGACAGCGGTTCCGGAAGTCAAACTCAACATGCCCCAGTATCGCGGACTCGATGGAGGCTCCGACTGGGAATATTTCGAGCCGGTCCGGCCCGGCGATCGTATCACGGTACAGAGCAAGCTCGCCGACCTGCGCGAGAGCGAGGGCAGGCTCGGCACGATGGTCTTCATCACGGCCGAGACGTCCTACACGAACCAGCACGGCGTGGTCTGCGCAATCCAGCGTTCCACCGGGATTCGATACTAAATCGCGCGACGCCCTCAGGAGGGAGCTACGATGGCAGGCAAGCAAACATATTTCGAAGACGTCGAAGTCGGTTCGTCGATTCCACCGCTCGAAAAAGACCCGACGACACAACAACTAGTAAAGTACGCCGGCGCCTCGGGCGACTTCTACCAGATCCATTACGACAAGGATTTCGCACTCAAGAACAACCTTCCGGGCGTCATCCTCCACGGCGCACTCAAGAACGCTTTCCTCGGCCAGTTGATGACCGACTTCGCCGGCGAACTGGGATGGCTGAAAAAGCTATCCGTGCAATATCGCGGAATGGATCAGCCGGGGTCGAAGGTCACCTGCAAAGGCAATGTGACCAAGAAGTACAGCGAAGGCGGCAACCATCTGGTCGATTGCGAAATCTGGCTCGAAAACGCCACGGGCGAGAAGACCACGCTCGGCAAAGCCACGGTGATCCTGCCGTCGCGTAACGCGCATTGAGGATGCGATGCCGGTCCGGCGCGAATTTCCGCCCGGCGCGATCGAAACGGCGGACGTAAAAGAGGGTCGCATCGAGCCGCATTACGTCAAGATTTTGATGCGGCTTCTGTCCGCCCACGCGCTCGCGGAGAAGTTGACCGCGATAGGCTATGAGCATGCGCTGACGACCGTCGCGAACGCGGAAATTCGTCCTGCGATCCAAAAAAATCTTGCCGAGGAACGCAAGCATGCAAAGCTCGTCTATCACATTCTCGAAGAGCTAGGCATGAATGAGGCGCGCGCCGATCGTTCGATGATAACCGCGGTGAAGTCGCCGTCGTTCGAGGCCCCGCGCCATTTCGCCGAGCGCGCCGAGGGTGAAATTGACCTTGTAATGGCGAGTATCAGCCTCGACATGACCGGGCTACTGATGATCGGCGTCAACTACAAGGATTCGAGCTTCGCACCGCACGCCCGCGCAGCCGAGATTATTCTCGAAGAGGAGGAGGAGCACGAGTTGTTCGCGTCGGGCGAGTTGCGCGATGCGGCCGAGCAGTTCGGTGCGGAGCGCGTCAACGCGGCATTGCGGGAGTGGCTGCCGCGCGCAGTGAATTTCTTCGGCCCGCCCGGGAGCGGGTTCACCTACGATTGTCTGCGCTACGGACTCAAGTCCCGCGACAATGCCGAACTGGCTGAACTCTACCTCTCGATGCTCGAACGGCGCGTGGCGCAGGCCGGCCTCGAGATGCCACGCCTCACACCCGGTTATCCCCACGCGCTTGCCTGAACGTCCGAATTTCGAGAAGTGAAGTCGCGCGCCCGCCGTCGCGCGGGCCGGCGCACGCATTGTGGAATACGCCCGCGCCGGTGCACAATCACGTCGAGGCGCCCGGTCTATACATGAACCGCTACCAGGCAATCTGCGACCAGTTCTACGGCAACCGTTTGCTATTTGGCGATCCCGCGGACGCCGGGGTGGTCGCGGTCGAAATCGTCTCGCGTAACGAGGTCGAAGTTTTCAGGCGTCAGGGCGGTACGCTCCTGCGCGAACGGCGTCCGCTCCGCCTGTTCGTTTTGCTCGCCGACCGCGATCTGCTCAAGGGATTTCGCGTCGCACATCAGACGGTCGAGCTCAAGGGCGGCTTCCGTTTTCGCTATCTGGTGCGTTTCGACTCCGGCGACGCGCTCGAAGCGGCGCGCCGTCATCTGCGGCGCGTGAGCGGGAAAGCGCCCGGTGCTCCCGATGCACCCTACTTTGTCCTCGCCGACGCGGTCGAGCAGCATCTGATGCTGACCGGGACGACCTTTTTTATGGGGATGGAATTCGGCGGCCTCCGCCGTCTTCAGCTCGATATCGAAACTTATATCAGCCCGGGGTTCGAGTTTCCGAGCGCGGCGCGCGAAGGCGACCGGGTCGTCGCGATCGCGCTTACCGATTCCGAGGGATTCGAACGGGTGCTCTCGGGCAGGGAGATGAATGAGCGCGCGATGCTCGCGGAGATGGTGCGAATCATCCGCGAGCGCGACCCCGACGTTATCGAGGGGCACAATCTTTTCCGCTTCGACCTCGAATATCTCGAAGCGCGCGCCCGCCGCCATGGAGTGCAGCTTGCGCTCGGCCGTGACGGCAGCGGACTTCACGCCCGCGCGTCGCGCCTCCAGATCGCCGAACGCGTCATCGCTTATCGCCGCTACGACGTCTATGGCCGCAGTATCGTCGACACCTGGATCCTCGCACAGCATTACGACATAGCGAGCCGGGAGCTCGAGGGCTTCGGGCTCAAGGAACTGGCACAACACTTCGGCGCAACGCGGGACGAACGTGTCTATATCGACGCAGCGCGCGTCAGCGAATATTTCGACAATCGTCCCGATGAGCTTCTCGCTTATGCGCTCGATGATACACGCGAGGCCGGAGCGCTCGCCGAACTGCTCTCGCCCAGCTACTTCGTGCAGGCGCAGGTTTTTCCGTACTCGTACCAGAACGTGATTCTGCGCGGGAACGCGACCAAGATCGACGCGCTGCTGATGCGCGCATACCTTGCAGCGGGCCATTCGATCCCCGAGCCCAACGAACCGAGCGAAGTAGCCGGCGGCTATACCGAGATGCGCCGATGCGGCGTCGCGCGCGACGTGCTCCATTGCGACGTCACCTCATTGTACCCGTCGCTGATGATCGAGGGCCGACATTCGCCAGCGGCCGACCGGCTGGGAGTATTCCTCAAAATACTCGAGGACCTGCGAAGCTTCCGCGTTCAGGCCAAGGCCGCCGTGCGCGAACTCGAGGGCCGCGAGCGCCGCAACCTGGAAGCGCTCCAGCAGACCTTCAAGATTCTGATCAATTCGTTTTATGGCTATCTCGGTTTCTCGCTTGGCCATTTCAACGATTTCGCGCAGGCCAATACGGTGACGCGGCGGGGCCGGGAGCTTATCCAGCGCGCGATTATCGAACTGGAGGCGCGCGGCGCCAAGGTGATCGAGGTCGACACCGACGGCATCTACTTCGTCGCGCCGTTCGCACTCGGCGACGAGCAGGCCGCACAGGCACTGGTCGAGGCGATCGGCGCCTCAATGCCCGAAGGAATCAGGCTCGAAATCGATGGCCGTTATCCCGCGATGTTCAGCTACAAAATGAAGAATTACGTGCTGCTCGAAGAGCACGGCGAAATGACGATTCGCGGCTCGGGGCTGAAGTCGCGCGGCTTGGAGCGCTTCCAGCGCCGTTTCATGGAGGATTTCTTCCAGCTTCTGCTGACGGATCGGCGCGAAGAGATTCCGAAACTTTACGAGGACTACCGGCGGCGGCTCGAAAAACACGAGATTGGAATTACCGACCTGATGAAGACCGAAACGCTGCAGGATTCACCCGACCTCTACCGCAACAAGATCGGCGGCAAGCGGCGCAACGTTTCGGCCTCCTACGAGCTTGCGCTCAAGGCTGAGCGTCCGTATCTGAGCGGTGATCAGATTTCGTACTACGTCACGGGACGCGGAGCGAAGGTAAGGGTCGCGGCGGCGGCCAAGATGGCGGCCGAGTACGATCGCAACAATCCTGATGAGAACGTGGCATATTATCAGGCCAAGCTCGCCGACCTGTACGAGAAGTTCCGGCCCTTCGCGGAACGTCCGGGGCTTTTCGAGCCCAAGGAGCTCGAGGCCGTCGATGATGCGCTTGCCCAGCAGGATTTGTTTGCCGACGCGGAAGCCAAAACCGGCAAATAGACGGAGATAGCCGCCTGAACGGAGGCGAACATTTATTGGTCTACCAGAGTAGACGAGGGGACGTATCGAAATGGCCGAAGAACAACTCGACTGGGGCAAGGTTAAAGAATTCGCTGGCCTGATGCTCAACGACATGGGCGCGGCGATGCAGGGTGCACTTACTTACATCGGCGACCGCCTCGGGATCTTCAAGACGCTCGCTGCCGCCGGTTCGGTGACCAGCGCCGAACTGGCGAATCGAACCGGGCTTAACGAGCGCTATCTGCGCGAATGGCTCGGCGCGATGACCGCGGCGAAATACGTCACCTATGATCCGGCAAGCGGCCGTTACACGATGCCGCGCGAGCACGCGATGATCCTCGCCGACGAGAACTCGCCATACTTCATGGGCGGATTCATGCAGATGATCGTGCCGGAGGTCTCGATGGCGCCGAAGCTGCTCGATTCGTTCCGCACCGGCAAGGGCGTCCCGCAGAGCGAGTACCCGCCCGAGGTTTTCGAGGCGATCGAGCGCGGCTCGGCCCCGATGTACCGCTCCAGGCTCGTGAAGAGATGGCTGCCCGCGATGCCGCAAGTGGTCGAATGTCTGAGCGAGGGCGGCAGCGCGCTGGACGTCGGATGCGGCAGCGGGCGGGCGGTGATCGCGATGGCGTCGGCGTTTCCGAGGGCAAAGATTTACGGCTATGACGCGCATCCGGGGTCGGTCGAGCGGGCACGCGCGAATGCGAAGGCCGCGGGCGTCGCGGATCGCGTTACCTTCGACGTCGTCGATTGCACGAAGCTTCCTGCCGGGCAGTTCGATTTTATTTCGACCTTCGACGTGGTGCACGACTCGGTCGACCCAACCGGCCTGCTCAAGTCGATTCGCAATGGCCTGAAGCCCGAAGGTACCCATCTGATGGTCGAGATGAACGTGTCGGCGAAACCCGAGGACAATATCAACCCGCTTGGCCGGATGATGTATTCGGCGAGCACGCTCTACTGCATGACCGTGTCGCTTGCGCATGGCGGAGCGGGAATCGGCGCGCTGATGGGCGAGCCCAAGGCGCGGGAACTCGCGAATGAAGCGGGCCTCAAGCGCTTTCGCCGCCTGCCGATCGAAGACGCGTTCTCGGCACTGTACGAATTGCGGCGCTAGCCAATGTCCGAGATTACGTGGTGATGAGGTAGGTGATTCACAACACTGAGACGCCGCCGAAAGCGGCGGCTCAGTGCTGTTTTCTTATGACCTCGTAGCCGAGTTCCTCGATCGCCGAGACGATCTCGGCGATCGCGGTCGAGTCCTGGATTTCGGCGTGACCCAAACGCACCCTTACGGCGTAGTTATAGCCGTAAGGATGCTTTTCCTTGCGGAACTGGAAAATCTCGCGCGCGAGGGCGATTGGATTTATTTTCTTGTCACCGGCTTCCATTAGGTTCAATCGCCACTTACTATTTAGGTTACCATTCGACTGACTATAGCGAAGCTGCCGAGCGACCTCTCCCTCACCCTCCCCTTGGACAAGGGGAGGGAACAGACTGGAGGGCAGAAAGGAAAAATCAAGCGAGCATGTTGACCTGGGTTTCGACCTCCTTGGTCGACACGATATGCCGCTTCAGTTCGAGTTCCTCAGGAGTGAATCCCAGCGCGAGACCGACGAACTGCGGCAGGTGG
>WNFT01007876.1_pt1 | contig 10259 bp, 9 predicted proteins | sample 5400191 | NCBI WGS metagenome assembly WNFT01 (sample SAMN13153359, study PRJNA577476) | soil metagenome | isolation source: 80 cm saprolite under Madrone tree | place: USA:California | collected 2016-06-14 | reverse complement strand
GTCCCCATCGTCCGCAGGCGCTCATAGGTGACAAACTCGCCGCCCTTTTCATGGTTGTGGTAACCGTCCATGAAGGCATCTTCTTCAGTCTTCCAGTCAAAGCCCTTGAACTTGTCGGCAGCTGCAGACTTGCCCTGCTCACGCAAGACCCGCTCCATGTTGTTGGCAATGCGTGCTGCTATAAGGCTATCGGGCATCGCCTGTCCGGGCGGGTCCATATAGCGCTCGGTCAGGCGCATGCGGCGCTCGCCATTCATCGAGGTGAGATTGGCTTCGCCCGATGTCGCCGCCGGCAGCCATACGTGGCAGGCTTCGCCGATCTTGGTGGGGACAATGTCGACATCGACTGCAAACAGACCACCTTTCTTGATGGCGCCGACGATCGCATTGACCATTGCAGTGCGGTCGCCATAGGGCGCCGTCATCATGGCGTCCTTCACCATGTCGGTGCGCTTCTTGTAAGCCTGCTTGAACTTGAAGGCGTTCAGCGTGGTCTTGTAGTGATCGCATCCCCAGATGTGGTGCACGCCGCCTTTGCCTTCGATCAGGAGCTTGTCGACGTAGGCGGCGGGCCTTCCGACATGCGCGTCCGAGGGCCGCGAATAGCCTTCCTGATGTCCGCCCATGCGCACACAACCACCGCCCGACCGGCCGATATTGCCGGTCGCCAACGCAACATTCACCAGTGCTCCATTGGTGCGGTAGTTGTCGTTGCCCCAGATTAGGCCCTTCTCGTACGCAAACATCGTGCGGCGGCGCGCATTGCCGGCCTTGGGCTGCGCGATCCATTCAGCTGACTTGCGGATTTGGTCAGCGGTTAGACCGGTGATCTTCGCCGCGTCGTCCACGCTGGTCTTGTTGGCGGCCTTCATCTTATCGAAGTTAGTGGTCGAAGCATCAATGAAGGCTTTGTCAGTCCAGCCCTTATCGGCGATATAGGTCAGCCATGCATTGAACAACGCCAGGTCGGTGCCTGAGTTGATTGCCAGATGCATGACATTGTCCTTGCCGGCTTCAACTTCGCAGGCGTTGACCGTCACGGTTCTGCGGGGATCGACGATGATTATCTTGGCGCGTTCGACCGGCTCGGAGCCGAACTCAGCTTTCTTCTTATCCAGCGAACTGCCGCGCAGGTTTGGCACCCAGTGATTCAAGAAGTAGTTCGTCTGGGTTTCGAGCGCATTGGTTCCAACAGCAACGATGGTGTCGGCGAGTTCGGCGTCCTCATAGCAGTTGTTGAGTTCGCCCACGCCCATGTCGCGCGTGGCATGGACTTCGGAGTTGTAGGCGGGCCGATTGTGGATACGGATGTTCTTGATCTTCATCGCCCCGAAATACAGCTTGCCCGTGCCCCAGGTATTTTCGTAGCCACCGCCGGCGCCGCCGTGGTCGAAAGCGGAGACGAAGATCCCGTCTTCACCCATGTTGTTCATCACCGCAACGGTCACGCGCGCGACCAGATCGAGCGCGTCGTCCCAGCTGGTCGGCTGCATCTGCCCGTAGCGCCAAACCATTGGGTCGGTGAGCCGTTGCAATTGCGTGTTGCGCTGTTGCGAATAACTCATCTCGGCTATGCGCGCCCCGCGTACCGAGCCAAGGCCTGAGTTCACGACGCAGTCCTTGTCGGGTTTGATCACGATATGCACGTCGCTGCCGTTCTGGCGCACGATGTTGTACATCGCGGGCGAGTACCACGCAGCCGTCTCGGCTGGTTGCTGCTTGCCGAGGTCGACACCGAACTTGTTCTGATCTGGCGCAGTGCCGCCCTGCTTGTTGGTCGGCCAAGTGTAGGCCTTGTAGCCGCAGCCGACGATGCAGTAGTGGCAGGTGACGTTGAATTCCTTGGCGTCCTTTGGGACGATCGGAAGACGGTCGATCTGACGCTTGTAAGCCATGACACTTCTCCCCGATTAGAGCACGTTCGATAAACGACCGTAGAGCAGCTCATCCACGCCTTCGGCGTAGATGTCGCCCTTGTCGTCAACGCGCAGCGCGTATTGCGGAAGATTTTGTGTGGCTTGTCCCCAGATTTGCTGGCCGCCGGACTCGCAGTCGAACCGCGAGTAATGCCCCGGGCAGTTCATTGTCCTGTCCGCGGCGATGTAGTTGAGCGGAAAGCCCTTGTGCGGACAGGTTGTCGAAAAGCCGACAATGTCGCCATCGGCGCCGACGCCGCCCGGGATGCGCTTGCCGAGCTTGAGCAACACGCCGGGCGCGTCTGTGTCTGGATAGGCGACCGCGAAGGGCTCGTTCGGCTTGAGATCGGAGATATTGGCGAGGCGGTTGGACGGGTAATCGACACGCGCCGCTCCCGGTGCGGCCCTAGCCTGGGCCGGTACCATCGTGGCCACCGCGGCTCCGGCGGCGGCAAAGCCAGCGCCACCCAAGAACCGGCGACGGCCGGCATCAACCATCTTGTTGCAATGGCTCATTGACGTCCTCCCACGGCACGCCGGTACGCCTACCGGCGAAGTTTCCTCAGGGGATGGCCGGTACGCCTACCGGCCGAGCGTCTCTGTTTTTTAACGTCTGCGGGACGGGACCGGCACGGTCCGTGCGACGACATGTCGAGACGTCTCGACATGTCCATTAATGGAAATGTTCTAGCTTGTCACCTGCCTGTCATATAAAAGGTGTCGGAATTTTCGAAATGGAACACTAGGTAGGTGCAATGCGGAAGACGATGCTTGCAGTGGCGAGCCACGCGACGCAGGTCAATGCGGGCGATGCATTCTCCGAACCTCACGCCATTTCGGCACTCGCTGCGCTGGCTCAGCCCACGCGCCTTGCGATCTTCCGCCTCCTGATCAAACATGAACCCATCGGGATCACCGCAGGTGTAATCGCGGAGACGGTCGGCGCGCCGCACAACAGCCTATCGTCCCATCTCGCCATCCTTGTCCGCGCCGGGCTGTTACGCAGTTCGCGCGATGGTCGAACGATCATTTATCGCGCAGACGTCGAGGGTATGCGGTCACTGATTTCGTTTCTGATCGATGATTGCTGCAACGGGCATCCCGAACTCTGCGGCCTTTTGGGCATCGATCCCTCCGCCGGGTGTGGGTGTTCCCCAGCGACGAAGAAAGCCGCGTCAAAGAAGCGGGTTGCGCGGACAAGAAAACCGGTTCGCGCTCGATAGCCCGGTCGCAACGTCGTTCCTGCGGATCATCCCCCAAGCTGGCTGCTCGGCGCGCGAGGCGAGGTCGTCACGCCGGCGAGATCGCACAGGTAACCCAAACGGTGAGGTCGTATATTCGCCGTACTTGATGGGCCAACGCGCGCGACAATGCCTGTGCTTGACGCCCTGTTCGACCATTTCCAGCAGGTATCATCCAACGTTGAGATCACAGGAAGCCTGGTCCAGTGCTCGCCCGTTTCGCAAGCGATCACTGCACATCAAACCTCAACCATTGCTTGGCTCTTACCTGTTTGGCCCGCGTCTGATCGATATAGGGTCCGATCAGCTTGTTCAGCGCTTTGGTGACCTGCTCGTACTCGTCGGCACAACCCTCGGCTCTTTCTTTGGGCAGGTACCCTTTGTCTACGAGATCGGCGAATAGCTTCGAATCTGCCCCGTATGCCATGCACAGCACGTTGTAGAAGCGCTGCGCCGGAAGGCCGTGCTCGTCAGCGAAAGGATTCTTTTTGGTACTCGGTTTAGATGCGTCAACGTTATACGAGTAAGCTACTCCGTAAATCAGTCTCCGCGCGTCGCTCTCGGCGAACTGCAAGAGGATGTATGCGGCAAACTGATCTGCTGCGTCTTCCTCGCGTCCTAAAATCGGCACGGAGAGATAGTCAAACACCGCGTGGCCGGTCTCGTGCAGGAACACTTCGAGTGTCGGTCCCAATATAGCGTCCGCTCGTGTAACGCCCGCCGGCGTCGTTTCCTTGGGAGCATCCCGCAGGATGTCTTCAAGATACTCGTAGCAAACAGTGACGGCGTCATCTTCATACCAGGAGTTGGATTCTCCGTTGCATTCGTCAACCTTCAATAGGAGCGCACGCGGTAGACGCAATTGGCTTAACAGACCTTTTAATTTTTCGAGGGTCTGCCGCTCCTTCAGCAGTTGAAATATAGGTTCATGAGCTGAATTCTTGGGCGGTACATAAGAAATTTCAATCCGATCGGATCGCAAACTGGAGGATTTCTTGGCGGCTGCAGGCTCCGAATTCAGGCTCGCGCCAATCAAGATCAAGAGTGCGAAAAATACCTTCATCGGAGCTCCCGGAACCATGACAGATGACCTTCACATCGACAGCAACCTTTTGATCAATCTCAAAATGACCCTTTGGAGTGCGTCGATGTGACGGCAGCAGACCTATGCCGATGACGCCGCTGACAATCGTAGATGGGTCAAAGCCTGCCGCGGCGCCTCGCTTTGGCCAACGTCCGATCTCCCCCACAAAAGGGGACGTGCGGTGGCCGCGCTCGGCAGGTCCGAAAAGTACCATAAGCAGCAACGCGCGGAGACGTTTAATGCGCGAGGGGCCACCCTTTGGTGGCCCATTAAACGCTCTGCCTATATCTTCGTAGAGTTGCGGCTATTTTTGTGGTTCTGCTGCTTTTTCCGGTCCTGCTTTCATTTTCTTCTTCTTATTGCGCCGGTCAGCACGCCTAGCCACGCCAGCAACGCTCCCGGGGGAGAGTGGCTGACCAACGCGGGCCTCGGCATCCGTTGCGGTCATCAGCGTCGCCGGCACTGCGAGGCCCGACGCAATCGCGAGCCCGAGCAGGGAAAAAACCCTTCGACGCGAAATCACTTCCGATTTGATCATTTCAGTCATCACAGCCTCCTGTTGAGTTCTGAGCCCTAACTGACAAGGCCGCCGTGACCTTGACCTAGATCAAGCCAATCCCGAGCTTCGAGCTCCGCTCTAGCAAACATTCCCGGGCTCCGTCGGTGCCACCAGCAGACGTTCGGTGGCCTCGAAACGTTCGCGATGCCGGGTTATCTTTGCGAGGGCTGCGGAACGAAATCGGTCCAGCCGCAGGCAAACCGAAGGGGGCAGTCGGATGTCTCTCTGGTTGATTCCGATGATATACGCTGCTGCGAGTTTCCTCGGGGGGATTACGCTGCCGCGACTTGAGCAGGCATACTTTCCATACGACTCCGGCATTTCCGTTGCCTCGGCTCAGGCATTCCTTACGGCTGTCGCTTCCGGCATGATCGCACTCACTGGCATCGTGTTTACCGTCAGCCTGGTCATGGTGCAGTTCAGTGCCATTGCATACTCGCCGAGGCTCGTTCTCCTTTTGGCTCGCGACCCGAAGCTGTTTCATTCGCTGGGCGTGTTCATCGCCACGTTCACATATTCTCTTTCCGTTCTGCTCTATGTCGATCGCAATGGGTCCGGGATCGTGCCGCTGATTTCCGGGGTCGCGGTCGCTGGATTGCTTTTGCTCAGCATGCTGCTGTTTGCCGCGCTGATGAAGGGCTTGAGAGACCTCCAGATCACTTTCGTGCTTCACGTCATCGGCGACCAGGGCCGCGAAGTCATACGCGAGACGTTTCAGCGCCTCGATGAGAAGGCAAAAAATCAATCGAAACGCGGACAGGAGTTGCGCAATGTTTCTGAATTGGGTCCGGTTGTCCAAACGTTGAGGTATTTCGCCGCGCCGCGCACGATTGCCAAGTTCGATATCGACAACCTGGTTCGCCAGGCACAACAGGCAGGGGCCGTCATCGTGATGGCATGCGGCGTCGGCGATACCCTTGTCGAAAATACACTGCTGCTGCAGGTTCATGGGGCTAAAACTGCGCTGCCCGAAAGCAGCCTCGTGCGGGCCATTCACTTCGGGTTTGAACGGACGTCGGAGCAGGATCCGAAATATCCCGTTAGGCTGTTGGTCGACATCGCCATCAAGGCGCTGTCGCCGGCGATCAACGATCCAACTACGGCAGTCCAGGCTATCGACCAGATCGAGGATTTGTTGCGTCGGCTGGGAGGGCACGATTTGGACGCCGGCTATGCCCGCGATGCGGATGGCGATTTGCGTCTCATTTTTCCGATGCCTACATGGGAGGACTATCTGGTGTTGGCATTCGATGAGATTCGCCACTACGGCGGCCATTCGGTGCAGGTGATGCGCCGCCTGAGATCGGCGCTCGTCGGGTTGGCCGAATCGGTGACGGCCGATACGCGGATCGGGGCGGTGCAGCGATATCTCAAGCAACTCGATTTGACTGTCGATCGCTCGGATCTCGGTGCGGATGATCAGGAAACGGCGCGCCAGGAGGATCGGCAAGGCCTCGGCCTGTCGCGCCGACAAAGAACTTCGCCTTGATCAAAGATCTCAGCTCTGGATCAATCGCGTCGTTTTGCGCTTCGGCCAGCCGCTTCCGGCCTACCCCCGGGTCCGATATCGGGCGGGCATTTCAGTCCGGCCGTTACGTTAGTGTTTGCGCTGAAGCGCGATCTGCAGACCTAAGGTTTCAAAACTTCAAACGCCTTCCAATCCCTGATAGCCGAGACGCAGCGATCTGTCATGGCCTTGGCCAGTGCGACGCCGCGCTCGTTGGCAGGGTCGCCAAGGCCGCCACCAATCACCGGGTAGCAAAGACAAAACATCAGGGTCCAACGATAATCGTCGATGCAGTCGCCGAAAGAATAATTTTTGACGCCAAGTTCGATGAGCCGATCGTGATAGGCGCGCAGAAGGTCCAATTCGATCTCGCGCCTGAGTGACGGGGGCACACTCTGGCTTACGAAGTAACCGACGTCGTAGGTGCCGGTAGATCGGGTTGCAATTTGCCAGTCGACGACGGTGAGGGCATCGTGTTCTGCTCGCTCCCCGAAGAAAAAATTGTCGAGTCGATAGTCGCCGTGGCAAAGGGTGCGCGGCCGGTCCTGGACACGATCGAGCATGCCGACGATTTGGTCGGAAAGCCGCTCTCCGATCCGCCGCATATCATCCGGAAGGTCGGAGCCAAACTGTTGGAGATACAGCGGCCAAGCGATGGAATAAAGGGCAAGTCCGCCCTTGTTCAGGTCGCTTTCTCCCAGCGGCACCCAATCGATTGTCTCAAGTTTCGGACTGTCCCACCATTCGGCGTGAAATGACGCGAGCTGGCGGATCGCCGCGAAGGCGTCCTCAGCCGAGCAGCCCTTCAGCTGATCGCCAAGTCGACGGTCGCCCAGGTCTTCCAGCAACAGCAGGAAATCATCGCTTAACAGGTCGTGAGAGGCATGCAGGCATCGCGGACTTGGCAAGGAAACATCTTTGGCAAGGAGATTGTAGAAATTGACTTCACGTTCGTAGAACTTGAACTGCCGTGCCAGGCCGCGGGTTTGCTCAATGGCCGCAGGATATTTGGCGACCAGCGACTTTGGACCTCGCGCGTTTTCCCGGTAAGAGAATTTCACTCGCGCCAGTTGACAGAGAAATCCAACGCCCTGGCCGATTACCTCGGTTTCGACTGAGGCTATGCTTGACGGATCAAGAGAAAGCGCGGGGCCCAGATTGGAAGCAGTGAGATCTGTGGGACTTCGCGGATACATGTAATTCCCCCCTCAATCAAAAATTTGAAAATATCGTCGACCTCTTCTTGGGTTATGCCAGGCTTGTTGTTCGACACATCAAAGCATGGCGGTTACTGTCAGGCTATGTCTAATGTCTGAGTTGGGCCGATCCCGTCATTTTTCTCTTCGGCCAGCCACTTCCGGCCTGCTCCGATGGGCAGACATTCTCAGCGTCCCTCGGCATGTCTCAAAGGTGCCATGAACGCGCGGTTCACTCGATTACCTCGTCGGCCAACAGCAGGAGTTCGCGAGGGATTGCGAGCCCCAGCTCTTTGGCCGTTTTCAGATTGAAGACGAGCTCCAGCTTTGTCGGCTGCTCCACCGGGAGGTCGGCCGGGTTGGCGCCCTTGAGGATTTTGTCCACATAGGTGGCGGCGCGTCGGAACAGATCGGGCAAGCTTGCCCCGTAGGACATCAGGCCCCCATCTTCCACAAACTCCCTTGCAGCGTACATCGCCGGGAGCCGGCTCTTCGCGGCCAATTCCACAATGCGTTTGTGCTCGCCATACAGCATCGGGCTCGGTAACTGAATGACGGCATCGGCGCGCTCTCGGGTCATTGCGACGAAAGCGCCATCGAGGTCGCCCGGGACAAGGGCCGGCACTAATTGAAGCTGCAGTCCCAGCGACTGGGCCGCGGTCTCGGTCTCCCTCAACACGCCTTCCGCCGTTCGTTTGCCGTAGGCGGTAGGGTGCCAAAGCGCAGCGACGCGGGAGAGGCCGGAAATGGCGTCCTTGAGCAGTCCGAAGCGTTTGGCAATCAATTCCGGACCGAGAAAAGTCGTCCCGGTAATATTTCCGCCTGGTCGGGCGAGACTGACGACCAACTCATCGCCGACCGGATCGGCCATGCCGGCCACGACGATAGGAACTATGTTTGTTGCTTGCTTGGCTGCGCGGGCCGGTGTCGTGCTCATCACGACAATGACGTCAACCTTGAGCCGAACCAGATCGTCCGCGACTTCCCGGAATCGCTCTGTATTCCATTCCCCGAAGCGACGCTCGATAGCCAGGTTCGAACCCTCAGCATAACCAAGCTCCCGCAGCCCTTGGTAAAATCCAACGGCCCCGGGCGTATCGGTCGAGCCGGGATTTAATACGCCGATAAGCGGGAGCTTTCCCTTCGGCTGCGCACGCGCGGCCAGCGGCCACGCCGCTGCCGCGCCGCCGACCAGTGTGATGAACTCGCGCCGCTTCATTATCAGCCCCCAGGCCCAGGAGATGGCATCCTAGCGGTTCAAACGGGTACGTTGATAGGGATAAAACCGGCATCAAGAGCACTGCCGCTGGGCGCCGATGTCGCAGTTGGATCATCCGCGTCGATTTTGCGCCGTCGGTCGATGTCCGATGCCGGATGGATTTTCGGTCGGGCTCTCAGGATGAGGTCATGGCCATCACACTGCCCGATCGATCGCGCGGCCTTATTCTGCAACTCTTTCGTCAGACAGGATTACGCGGCATAATGGATTATGGAGCTGGCGCCGCGACTGCAGCTGATCAACTGGCTGGTTAGCCAAGGCCTCACCGGCCTGCCCGAGAACGATCTGATTCGCGGCTTTTGCGAGCGCTGCCGGGAGGGCGGTCTCGATCTGTCGCGCCGCTCGATTTTTCGATGATCGACGATCTTGCCGCAAAAGGTCATCGCCATTTCGTGGCCTTCGTGCATCGGTTCGGCGAAGCCGGAACCATCGGCGAGATGGACTGCGTCTATTCCTACTGGCTGACCCGGCGTGCGGACGGTTTTAGTGAGCACGGCCTGTCGGCGCTGCGCGACCTGGTGCCGGTGCTGGGGCTTGCGATCAAATCCGCTGCGCAAGTGGAGATCGCGAGAACGCTGGGAAGGGTCTATCTCGGGCGTGACGCTTCCGAGCAGGTGCTGCGCGGGCGCATCTCGCGGGGCGTGACCGAGCGCATCAACGCCGTGCTGTGGTTTTCAGATTTGCGCGGCTCGACCGCGATCAGCGAAAACCTCACGCCCGACGAGATCATTCCGTTTCTCAACGACTACGCCCAGGCCGCCATCAACGCCATCCACGATGAGGGCGGCGACGTGCTGAAGCTGATCGGCGACGGCGTGCTGGCGATGTTCACCAGGGGAGACATGACGTCAGCCAAGCGTGCCGCGCTGCGGGCCGAGCATCGCTTCAGGCGCAACATGGCTGCGCTCAATGTCCGCCGCGCCGCCGAGGACCGACCGATCACGTCGGCCTATGTCGGGCTGCATGTCGGCGAGGTGTTTTATGGCAACATCGGCAGCGAGGACCGGCTCGATTTCACCGTCGTGGGACCGGCGGTCAACGAGGTCAGCCGCATTGCATCAATGTGCCGTTCGGTCGATCGCGAACTCCTGGCTTCGGCGGATTTTTGCGCCGGCCTGGACGCAGCCGGGCGCCGCTATCTGGTCTCCACCGGCCGGTTTGCGTTGCGCGGCATCGGCCGCGCGCAGGACCTCTATACCCTCGATCCCGTCATCGCTTCGGATGAGGCCGTCGCCGGGCGCTATGAGCGTTATCTGGCGGGCTAGGGCCTGATGACATTGAGTTGAATCGGCGCACGAGTCCGACTCACCTCTCCCCGCTTGCGGGGAGAGGTCGGATTGGTCCTAACCGGCTACATAGGTAACAGAATAGACCGGCGACATAGGTAACAGGTCAACTGATCGGCGAGGAGGACCTTGCCGATGGGATGGATGGAGACCTGTGCCGTGGATGAGCGGATGCGCTTTGTAATTGCAGC
>WNFT01011844.1_pt2 | contig 10260 bp, 9 predicted proteins | sample 5400191 | NCBI WGS metagenome assembly WNFT01 (sample SAMN13153359, study PRJNA577476) | soil metagenome | isolation source: 80 cm saprolite under Madrone tree | place: USA:California | collected 2016-06-14 | reverse complement strand
CGAGATCGGGAGCAACGGCGATGCCATGCACGCCTGGCGTATCGGGGATGTCGCCTTCAATGGCGTAGGTGTCGGCGTTCATGACGACAACGTGGGTGGCGTGAGAGATGTAAACGCGGCGGGCGTCGCTATCGACATAGACGTAGTCCCAGCCTTCATCGCCAGGAACGGAAACGGTTTTGATTACGTGATAGCCGGAGGCGCCGGGCTTGGCGCCAGCCTGGGAAAATATCGCGGCGGAAAAAAGAGCGGCGGCGAAGAGTGGAGCGAGGCCAACGAGGGTGAGGTGCTTGCGCATGGTTTTCTCTTTTCGTTTCGTATTCTTCATTAGACCGGGAAATCGAACTGGCTCAGGTATACCGCGGAGAAGATAAACAGCACATAAACATGCGATACGCAAAGGCAAAAGATAGCGCCCGGCGAGTCTGACATTGTGCCGAGCTGGGGCGCAGCGGTGCTGCGCCCCTACAACTATTACGGCTTGGATTTATGTTGGTCGAACCAGCCGGCCACGTACAACATTTTGGCGATATGGTGGCTGGGGCGGCGGCCGATACCGTGAGGCTCTTCCGGAACGCGGACGAGCACGGTTTCGATATTGAGGAGCTTTAGCGCGGAGTAAAACTGCTCGGCCTCGGAAATCGGCGTGCGATAGTCCTCTTCGCCAGTCATGACCAGCGTCGGCGTTTTTACTTTCGCGATTTCGTCGGTGAGCGAGCGCTTCATGTACTGCTCGGTGTTGTCCCAGGGATTGCCAGGAAACCAATATTTTGCGGTGAAGGGAATGTCGCTGGTGAGCACGAAGCTATACCAGTTAATGACGGGATACAGCGCGGCGGCGGCGCGGAAGCGGGTGGTGTGTTCGATGGTCCAAGCAGTGAGTACGCCACCACCGCTGCCTCCGGTGACGTAGAGGTTGTTCGTGTCGATGTACCCCTTGGCAATCACGGCGTCGACGCCGCTGTTGAGGTCGTCGAAATCATCGCCGGGATAGGCGTGATGAATGAGGTTGGCGAATTCTTCGCCGTAGCTGGTGCTGCCGCGCGGATTGGTGTACAGCACGACGTAACCCATCGCGGCCCAGACCTGCTTTTCAAGATCGAAGCGATCCCCGTAATCACCGAAGGGTCCGCCATGGATTTCGAGGATAAGCGGATATTTTTTCGTAGGATCGAAACCTGGCGGCTGAATGATCCAGCCTTGAATCTTGCGTTTGTCTTTTGAAGATTCGTACCAGATTTCTTCGACGCGACCCGGGGCTTTCTGCTGCAGCAGTTCCTGATTGACGGCGGTCAACACGCGCATCGCGCCGCTGGTGGACACGGCAATATCGCCGGGATTATCCGGGCGTCCGTAGGTGAAAGCAATCGTGCCGGTGCGCGAAATAGAAAATGAGCCGCCGCCATAAGCGCTGGTCCCCGAGACAACGTGATCGGCAATTTTCTTGAAGTTACCGTCCGGCGTGGAGAAGCCAATTTTCGTGTCGCCTTGATCGTTATAGAGGAAATAGATTCCGCTGTTGTCGGATGCCCACTGTGGAGACTGAATGTCGCGGTCGAGCTTGTCGGTGACGGAGCGCGAGCCGCTGCCATCGCGGTTCATTACATAGAGCTTGGTGGTTTGATGTCCCTGGTAGCGGTCGTCGAATCCCGTGTAGGCGATCCATTTGCCGTTTGGGGAAATCTCGGGGCTGTTGTCCGGACCTTTGCGATTTGTGAGAGCACGAAGCGCCCCGTCGGAGACACTGAATTCGTAAACTTCCGTATCGAAATATTCGTGATCAGCTTCCGGGTGACGGTTCGCGGAGACGAGGAGAAATTTCCCATCGGGCGACCACGCGGCGCGTGTAGGACCGCCCAGTTCGCTGCCGCCATTGGGAAAGCTGCCGTTTGTGACTTGGCGCGGTGCGCCGCCGTCGGCGGAGACAATGAAGACCTGGTGATAACCGGGCTTGAGGTAGCCGGCGCCGTTGAAGCGGTAGACGAGGCGATCGTACGCGGTTGCCGGTTCAGCCCATTTCGCGCCGGAGGGCGGCGCAGGCAAATCAGCAAGGTGGGGACCTTTGCCGAGAACGAGCGCGGAGAACGAAATCATTCGGCCATCGGGAGACCAGGCAATAGCGTCCGGCGCTTGCTCGAGATTTGTGACGCGCGCGGTTTGGCCGGTGTCCATCCACCGGACGTAGATTTGCTGCTTGCCGTCGGCGTCGGAGAGAAAGGCGATACGGGTGCCGTCGGGCGACCAACGGGGCGACATGTAGGAATGATTGCCGGTGGAAAGGGGCCGTTGATCGGTGCCGTCGGAATTAATCACCCATAGATTGGAGTAGCGCTTGTCCGTCATGGAGTCGGCGAAGCGGCGGACGTAAACGACTCTTTTCCCGTCCGGAGAAATCTGCGGATCGGCGGCGATTTGAAGCTGGAATTCGTCCATGGCCGTGAAGTTGTGGGCGGAATCCTGCGCCGAAATTGGAGTCGCGAACACCGAAAGACAAAGCGCAGCAACCGCAAGAGCGCCGCGCAAACGGAATCTCATTAGACTGGACCTCCTCGCAGCGGGGGAGTTAACAACGGGTGCCGATTTGTGTCAAGCCTGTTAGGTGACACTTGTGCGGAGAATAGGTGATACACGCACTGATGCAGCGCAGGGGTTCCTTGTGGCAAGGTGTTTGCACCCGCATAATTGAGGCGCGTAGGCCGCATCTCGGGGAAAGAGATCGATCAAGCAACGCGGAGGCAACTATGCCGGCGAAGAAATTGAGCGAGGGAGAAGTTCAGGAGCGCCTAAAAAAGATAGCGGGCTGGAGTTTGTCGAACGGAAAGCTTCATCGCGAATTTCAGTGCAAAGACTTTGTGGCGGCGTTCGGAAACATGACGCGGGTGGCGTTGGTCGCGGAATCGATGAACCATCATCCGGAATGGTGCAATGTGTGGAACAAAGTAGTGATCGATTTGAACACGCACAGCGTTAAGGGAATCAGCGATTACGATTTCACGCTGGCGGAGAAGATCAACGAGATTTTCGGAGCGAACCAGCCCTAGATTGAAATTGCCGCGAGCAATCTCAAGTTGCCTCATCGGACAGATCCACATCGGCGTGGCGTACACGCTTAGGAAAGTCCGCACCTCAACCATTTGTGAGATAACCTCTACTACGAAATAATGGGCGCACTCTCTCAGCGAGGCTCGCGCGGTTGGTGGCTCATCATTTTGCGGTGGGCCGCCGCTCTTGTCGTTCTGGGTTTGCTGCTGCATTTCCTTCCGGTGGCGCCTCTTCGTGCGGCACTCGCGCGAGTTCCCGTATCCATATTTTGTGTAGTGCTGCTGGGGTATTTGCTGGCGCATGGCATCGGCGTGCTCAAATGGCGGATGGTGGTCAACGCAGCGGGCGCCGAGCTGGATTTCCTGACGAGCGCGCAGTGCTACGCGGCCGGACTGTTCGGGACGCTATTTCTCCCTTCGATCGTGGGTGGGGATGTGGTCCGGCTCGCGGTGGGATTGCGGCGCAGCCCGCGTCCCGCGGCGGTGTTGACAGGCAATCTGCTTGACCGCTGTTTGGATGTGGCGTCGCAGGGCGGTCTTGTCCTGCTGGGATTGCTCCTTGCTCCAGAGTTGGATCTGGTGCCGGACGAACTGGAAGGCAAGCTGGAAAATGCTTTCGTCGCCGTGGCGGCCGCGCTGATTGTGTCGCTGGGGGTAATGTTTCGGCTGCGCAAGAGGATTCTGGCGGGCCGCTCGGTGCGATTCCGCAGGCGTCTGGCGCGGCTCCGCCACGCGCTGCGCTCAGTGTCGAAGCGTCCGCGCGTGCTGGTGTTGGGCTGGCTGATGGGCAGCAGCGTTCAGACTTCGTTTCTGCTGCTCACAGCGCTGCTCGCGGAATATTGCGGGCTGAAACTGCCGCTGAGTGTTTGGCTGTTCGCCTGGCCGCTAGCAAAGTTGGCCGCAGTGCTGCCACTGACGCAGGGAGGGATTGGATTGCGGGAAGCGGCGCTGGTTGCGTTGCTTTCGCCGCTTGGGGCGCCCGGGCCTTTGGTGCTGGCGGCCGGGCTGGTGTGGGAAGCTGTGGTTATTGTGGGTGGGCTGATCGCGGGCGCGGTGGCATTGGTGTTGCGCAGGCGAGGGGAACGTCGCCCGGTCATAGCAGATACGTATCGCTTTTATTAGGACCATTGACGTGGGCAATTCTAGAGCCCAAGATAAAAATCCCTTCCTGTAAGTCCATTGTGTCGAAGGCTGTCCTCTCCAGTCTGCAGATTTGTCGCGCAGGAGTGTGCTGACGTGCCCCCATTGACAGGGCGTACGCGTCACTATGCGCAAGCCTCAAGCCTGGGGACTGTGCAAATGACTCGAAGACGACTACGACTGCTGCTCGCGGAAGGAAGTCCCGGAGAGGCGGCAGTGGCTCTGCATACGTTTTACGCGGGGAGCGATCCGGGGCTGGATCTCACCGTCGTGTCCACGATTGCAACGTTGCTCCCAACGATTAAGGTAGTCGACCCGGAAGTAATTCTGCTGGACCTAACGTTGAGCTTGCGCGAGCCGATGGACGCTGTGCACTTGGTGCATCGTACTGCTCCCGGAGTGCCGTTGATCGTCATTGCTGAGGCTTCGGAAAAGGAGGAAGCAGAGCGCAGCCTGACGGAAGGAGCGCTGGACTATGTCCTGAGAGGGCATATGGACGCGCATACGCTGGAACGCGTGCTGCGAGCGGCTTTGGAGCGAAACACACTGAAGGGGCTGACAGACTTGCTGCGCGACCGTGTGACGGGGCTCTATTCGCGGGATGGCTTTCTCACCGTCGGCGTGCGGCGGCACGAAGAAGCCATGAGAGCGGGGAGTTCGCTCGTGTTGATCTGCGTGCTTTTCGAGAACTTGCAGGCGCTGCGGGAGGCATTTGGCCCCGGGGCAGCGGATCGCGCGCTCAGCGACGTCGCTAACTTGCTAAAAGGGTGTTGCCGGCGAAGCGATGAGGTGGCGCGGCTGGGAGAGGCGCAATTTGCGATTCTCGGAGTGGATGCGGTGGCTCCGAGTGCACAGGTGATGCGCAGCCGGCTGGAGCAGCACCTTGCCGTGCACAATCAGACGCGCTCGCCCTGGGGGCCCATCGACTTGCGAACGAGCATCGGATCCTGGACGCCGCAGGATAAAGGCACGTTCGGGGAATTCCTGGATGGCATCGAGTCGCGATTGCGGCTTCCGAGGGAGGAACTCGCGAACGAGAAGGTGCCACAAAAGTAGTTCTACTCGGGGATAGGCGACGCGGCCGCCTCGCTGCCCGTCGAAATTGCCGGCAACAATAGATCTAGGAGCAACGCATGAAAGACACGCTGGAAACACTGCAAGACGAACATGCGCGTGCGCAGGAAGCCTTACGGATTTCGGAAGCTCGCAATCGCGATCTCGTGGAAAACTCGATCTACGGAATTTTCCGGTTCTCCGACGATGGCTCCTTTCTTGACGCGAATCCCGCGCTATTGCGTATTCTCGGCTGCGCATCCGCGGAGGACCTGCGGTCGCTGAATTTGGCGCGAGACATTTTCCGCTTCCCCGAACAATATGTTCAGCTCATCAGTGCATGCCGGGAAAAAGGTCAGGTGCACGGAGCGGAAACCGAATGGCGGCGTCGCGACGGCGGCTTGGTTACTGTGCGGCTGAATGTTCGGCGACTTTCCAGTACAGGCGAACTCGAAGTGATTGCGGAGGATGTGACCGAGCTGCGCGCCATGGAGCGGCAGCTGCGGCAGGCGCAAAAGTTCGAGGCTGTCGGCCAGTTGGCCGGAGGTATCGCGCATGACTTCAACAATGTGGTGGGCGCAATCCTGGGCTGGGCGGAACTGGGAGTTGAGCAGAATCGCGACAATGTTCAAGTGGCGGGGCGCTTTGCGCGCATTCGTGAACAGGCGGAACGAGCCGCGGCGCTGACGCGCGAACTGCTGGCCTTCGCGCGCCGCCAGGTACTGCAACCGCGCGCTGTGGATCTAAATACGGTTACCGGGGGACTGATCAGCTTTCTGGACAAAGTTATCGGCAAAGACATCGAATTCAAGTCATTGAACAGCAAGCTCGACCCGGTCAAGGCCGATCCTGCCCAGATCGAACAAGTGCTTATGAATCTGTGCCTCAACGCGCGAGACGCGATGCCGCAGGGCGGGAGGCTGGTGATCGAGACGGAGATGGTGGAGTTGGACGACTCCTACTGCCGATTTTATCCTTACGTCGGTCCAGGCCGGTACGCGGTAGTCTCCGTTTCGGACACGGGCGTGGGCATGGATGCGGAAACCCGCGAGCGCATCTTTGAGCCCTTCTTCACCACAAAGGAACGCGGCAAGGGAACCGGAATGGGCTTGGCTACCGCTTACGGCATTGTGAAACAGCACGGCGGTTTCATCCACGTCTATAGCGAACCCGGGCACGGCAGCCTTTTTCGCGTATACCTGCCTGTAATGGAGGGCGCTCCTGCTGAGAAAGGAGCGGAAAAAGCCCCGGCTCCTTCGTTGTCCGAAATTCGCGGGACGGAAACCATCCTCCTTGCCGAGGACCACGAATCCATCCGAGAGATGGCCCGGCAAACGCTGTTGAGCATGGGCTACCGAGTACTCTCCGCCTGCGATGGACAGGAGGCACTGAGACTTTGTGCCCAAGAAACGCCGGCTCTGGCCATTCTGGATGTAATCATGCCCAAGCTTGGCGGTCCGGGCACAGCCACGAAGCTCTTGGAGATGCACCCGGACTTGCCGCTTGTCTTCACCAGCGGTTATTCAGCGGACGCCACTCAAGTTCCGAATGCGGTTGCGAAAGCGCGCTATCTGCAGAAGCCCTACAGCCCAACAGCACTGGGGCGCCTGGTGCGCGAGACGCTGGATCGCCACCGCACCAGGATGGAGTCCGACCGAACCGAAGCAAAAGCCGCCCTTTGAGCTGGCGCCTCCGGGCTACCTTGCCCGTGCCTGACCGCTTTCGCAACATCGCCGTCCCAAAACCGGTCGGTAGCTTTGTCTAAAGCCAGCATCCTTCGTACAGTTATGCCACTTGTTTTCTTGTACATAGCTAACGGAAAGGCCTTGGCGCTTGGACTGCCACCTGAACGGCTTACATGAGCGCAGCACCTTACACTCTTTACGCTGATGCCCCTCCGCGGGGCCGTCCCAGCTTGCTCGCCCAAGCTCGAAGGGGAAACCCCGAGGCCTTCGCGGAAATGGTATCGCCGTACCTGCCGACGCTGTATCGTCGTGCGCGCGGGCTCACAGGAAACGCCGCGGATGCACAAGATGTCAGTCAGGAGACGGTGCTGAAGGCGTGGTCGCGCCTCGGACAGTTTGCCGGGAAGCAGGACGATCCGATCGACGATTTTCGGGCCTGGATCTCGCGCATTGCGGCCAACACTTCGATCGATTTATTGCGCCAGCGCCGTGACGGCAAGATCGCGTCTCTCGATCAGTGCAAAGGCGAAAGCGACGAGACGCTGGGCAGCGGCATCGCCTCCGAAGAGCAGGATCCCGAGGAACGCTGCGCACGCCGCGAAATGGGGCGGCTGCTGGCGAAAGCGATTGTGCAACTCCCACCGGACCTGCGGCAGGCTTGTTTGCTTCGCGACGTCCTTCACTATTCGACGCAAGAAGTCGCCGGCCGCCTGGGAATATCCGTAGTGGCTGTCCGGTTGCGGTTATTCCGTGCTCTCCTTACCTGCCACGATCTGCACGTGGTTGAGGAAGGCCACCAGAGAAACCGAGGAAGTGTGTAAGCAAGCTAGCGGCTGATGTGTAGGGCAAGCAGGCCATCGCGGGACCGAAATGTGTCCAAAAAGTTCAGAATAGCGTTATTCGGCTGCGTTTTTTGAAGTTGACACCCGCACTTTGCGGTGCTACAAAGCGCGCAGACATGCCCTCTGGTGGTAAGTCTCTTACCGCATTGCGGCGACTTCACGCGAGTGAGGCACCAGACCTGCCTGGCAGGGCAGGCCTGTTTTGCCGCTGAGGAAATGTCAGCAACACCCCACCACCCCGGGAGGTGAGAACGAAGGTTTTCACCTCCTTTTTATTTTCTCCTCCGACGCTCTAAACTCTAGAGGACATAGAGTCTTACTCGATGACGGATAATCCAGGCCCAACTCCTCTTCTCGCTCTAGAACACGTCACCGTAATGCGGGGAGAGCACCCCGCACTGCAAGACATCACCCTGCACGTGGAAGCCGGCGAGCATGTCTGCATCCTGGGACCGAATGGTTGCGGCAAGTCCACCCTGATTAAGACCATTGCGCGGGAGTGCTATCCGCTGGCTAACGAGGGCTCCTCCATCTCGATTCTCGGACGAGAGCGGTGGAACGTCTTTGAATTGCGCTCCCTGCTGGGCATCGTCTCTCCCGACCTGCTGGCTTCGTGTACGACCGATGCAACCGGCCGCGACGTGGTGCTTTCCGGTTTTTTCAGCAGCACACGAATCTTTCCGCATCACGCTCCCCATGCCGATCTTCTTGCGAACAGCGAAGCCGCGCTCGCGCGCTTAGGGATCGCGCACCTCGCCGCGCGCCCCGTGGCGCAGATGTCTTCGGGCGAAGCGAAGCGGACGCTGATCGCACGCGCGCTGGTACACGAGCCGCAAACTCTGCTGTTCGACGAGCCCAGCAACGCACTCGATATCGGCGCTCAGATGCAATTGCGCGGCACCATGCGCACGCTGGCGCGAAGTGGGCTGGGCATGCTCCTGGTCACGCATCATGTTTCGGAGATTATTCCGGAAATTGAGCGGGTCGTGTTGCTTCGCGAAGGCCGCGTCGTTGCCGACGGGCCAAGACAAGAGATGCTTACATCGGAAAGGCTCTCAAGCCTTTTCGGCGCCGACATTCAGATAGCGCGCCGCGATGGGTACTATTCGGCGTTTTGAAACGATTGCGTTTAGCTGATTAAAGGAAGGCGGGCAGGAAAGTGGAGCCTGGCTTAGCCGTGCGACTTGTCCCCGCGATGACTGGCCACCGTGCGCGCTTCCGGATGGCGCCGCGTCCAGTCTTCAGGAGGAAATGCCACGCGCCAGAAGGCCGGCCGTGGCGACGAAAACTCCAGCCCAATTTCGGCTTTGCCTGCGCGCACCGGACCGAGGAACGCCACGTGGCATTCTTGCTCCTCCTCCGTGCGCTTGTGCTGCAGCAGGACTTTGCTCCCGCTGGTGAGTCGAGCTTTCATGAGCACGAGTGCGCCGTGCGCATTGATCGCCAGTGTTTCGGTTTCCTCTTCGATGTTCTTCCCCTGAACATCTTCGCCGCGAATGCGCACGGCCACCTGCATCAACACTCGTTGGCTGCGGCGCCGTGCCACCTGTGAGGGCCCATTTGGGTTCTGACCCATCCAAACCTCGCTCGTTCAACTATAGCGAGCCGCACTGAATTGTCGAGCGGCTTGCAGCTAGGCGTATCCCAAAATGTCACGGCTGATTGGTAACGGAAACGTCAGCGGCGCTCATCGATCGGCACATAATGCCGGGTGTCGTGGCCCAAATAAATCTGCCGCGGGCGAGCAATTTTTTGCTCGGGATCGAGGAGCAGCTCTTCCCATTGCGAAATCCAGCCTGAGGTGCGCGGAATAGCAAACAGGACGGGGAACATGGTCATGGGGAAGCCCATCGACTGGTAGATCAGCCCGGTGTAGAAGTCCACGTTAGGATACAGCTTGCGCTTGACGAAATAATCGTCTACCAGAGCGATCCGCTCGCATTCCAACGCGATTTCCAGCAGCGGATTCTTGCCCATCAGGTCGAAGACCTCATACGCAATCTTCTTGATGATGCGCGCGCGCGGGTCGTAATTCTTGTAAACGCGATGGCCGAAACCCATCAGCTTGGTTTCGCCGGCCTTCACGCGTTTGATGAATTCCGGCACTTTATCAACGGAGCCGATTTCCATGAGCATGCGCAGCACTTCTTCGTTCGCGCCGCCATGCAGCGGGCCGTACAGGGCGGCGATGGCAGCCGCCGTCGCGGAGTAAGGGTCCACATGGGAGCTGCCCACATTGCGAATCGTGCTGGTCGAGCAGTTTTGCTCGTGGTCGGCATGCAAGATAAATAAGACGTCGAGCGCGTGCTCCAAAGTCGGATTCGGCCGGTAGCGGCTCTCTGTCGTGCGGAAGAGCATATTCAGGAAATTTCCGGGGTAACTCAGCTCATTGTCCGGATAGACAAAGGGCATACCCAGCGAGTGACGATAAGAGAAAGCCGCAATGGTCGGCATCTTGCCAATCAGCCGGTAGGTCTGCTTTCGGCGTGATTCCGCGCT
>WNFT01006543.1_pt1 | contig 10260 bp, 4 predicted proteins | sample 5400191 | NCBI WGS metagenome assembly WNFT01 (sample SAMN13153359, study PRJNA577476) | soil metagenome | isolation source: 80 cm saprolite under Madrone tree | place: USA:California | collected 2016-06-14 | reverse complement strand
CGGAGAATTTCATCCTGACGAATCCTCAGTTCGGTTGTTCCATCGGATGCACCACCGGCGCCGTGACGCTTCTCACCAACGGCGGACATTCCAACTACCACTCCCTACAGGTGTTGCAAACGCTGCGGAATATCGCCGGCTTCAATTTCCAGACGTCCTATACCTGGAGTAAGGAACTCGGGATAGACCCGAACAGCGCTCCCAACGGTGTCGCCGCTGGCGGTTTTACCGATCCGATGAACCAGAATGCGGATTACACGCTGCTGCGAACCAACCGCACACATGTCGTGCGGGGCTACGGCTCGTTCGATCTGCCGGTGGGTCCCGGCAAGAGTCTGGCCGGAAGCAGCCATGGCGTTCTGGCCCGTGTCATCGAAGGTTGGCAGACGAGTTGGATTGTCAACCTCCAGACCGGGGCTCCGCAAACGATCACCGCGCAAAACGCGGGCCTTTATCGCCTCGGAACTCCGGACCAGGTACGGCCGTTCGATTTCAACGGAGCCCGCGGGGTCCAGTGGGCCAATGGCGCGAATTCTGGACGCTTCTTTGGCGACATTTTCAACAAAGTCGCGGATCCGCAGTGCGCGGCGATTGATCCAAGCCTGCGACCGTTCTGCACTCTGCAAGCCGTTACCGACAAATCGGGGAATGTCATCTTGCAGAACCCACAGCCGGGTACGCGCGGCAATGTCGGCTTGAACACGATTGAAGGGGCGGGAACTTGGACTACAGATATGGCTCTGACCAAGACTTTCAAAATCCGTGAAACCCTCAGAGGAACCGTTCGCATGGATGCCCGAAACGTCTTCAATCATCCGACGCCCGGTGCGCCTGCTGCTGCATTCGGCGGTGCTCCCATTGACGGTGGGACCCAGCTCAACCTCAATGACGCGAACCCGTTCGGAAACATCCCACTGAAGGGAGCGTCGGCTGGATACTGGGTGCCGTCTCAGCGCCAGTTCCAGTTGAAAGTGCGGCTCGACTTCTAGCTAAAAGGGGACAGTGAGCAATTTCCGAAGTGCAGGAAATTGCTCACTGTCCCTTTTTAGCCGCGGCTACGAGCATTGGCACACACACTAAGGAATAGACCATGAGAACACTCCGTATTCCGGCGGCTTTACTGACGTTTGTTTTTTTCGCGTCGGCGCTTCTCTTCAGTCAATCCAGTAATGGAACAATCAGTGGAACGGTAGCGGACGCCACCGGTGCGGTAGTGCCGGGCGTCACCGTTACGGCGACAAACAACGCGACTGGCGTTGTCACAACCGTACAGAGCAACGATGCAGGGGTCTACAACTTTGCGAGCCTCTTACCTGGAACCTATAAGGTCAGTGCGACGCTCCCGGGGTTCCGGACGCAGACATTCAACGACGTCCAGCTTGGCAATGCAGGACAACTTCGACTGAATTTCACACTCGAAGTGGCCGCGGCCTCGCAGTCGGTTGAAGTCTCCGTGGAAGCGGAGAACCTCATCACAACATCCTCCTCATCCGTCGGCGAGGTGTTGCCCCAAAAACAGATCCAGGATCTGCCTCTCGTGAGCAACAACGTGCTCGACCTGGTCGCCGTCATGGGCGGGACCTTTCTGACGAATGACAAAGTCTTCGGGGCGGAGCAAACAAGCTTCGCCGGAGTCAGCGCCCGCGACGTGAATATACAGCGCGACGGCATCAGCGTGAACAACCAGCGGTGGCCCAACGGGCTCGAAACGCCGACGAAAATGAACCCGGACCTTGTCGGCGAAGTCCGCCTGATCCTCGCGCCGGTGGACGCGGAAATGGGCCGCGGCAACGGACAGATTCAGATCCTGACGCGATCGGGGACGAATCAATATCGCGGGTCGGCCGAGTGGAACGTCCAGAACTCGGCTTTGGATGCCAATACGTGGCTCAACAACTCGCGCTCGCCTCGCATCACGCCGGCGTGGAGAAACTTCCACGAGTACACTGTCGCCTTCGGCGGCCCGATCAAGAAAAATAAGACGTTTTTTTACACACTGTGGAATCAGGCGTTGCACCAGCGCCGTGTAGAGGTGTTTCCCACAGTCATGACGGATTGCGCGCGACGCGGGATCTTTCGCTACTTCGACGGTTTCGTCAATGGCAACGCGAGGCAGGTTCCGGCGATCGTCGCAAATGCACAGCAACTCCCCACGGTAAACTTTGATGGCACTCCGAAGTCGCCCGATGGCAGCCCGGTGCGATATCTGAGTGTGTTCGGCCCGTTGGCCGCCAATCCAACGAGACCCGATTGCTCCGATGCGCAAATCAGTGCGTCAAGTCTGGTTCCCAACGGTGCCGCGTCGAGTTGGGATCCAAACCGGAGGCAACTGGATAAAACTGGATTCATTGCAGCCGCCTTGGAGGCGATGCCCCGTGCGAACTCTTTCGATAATCCGAACAACGTTACGATAGGTACTCCGGATGGTCTGAACACTGCCACGCATCGATGGGTACGAAGGAACAGCGGCTCCGATAACTTGTTCGGCGCCGGAGGGGACACCCAGAACAATCGCCGCCAGATCAATATCAAAATTGATCACAACTTCAACGATCGCCACAAACTCAATGGGTCGTATAGCTACGAAGTAGATAAGTCAGACGATGCCGCTCTGCCGTCGTGGCCACTCGGGTACTTTGGCAAAGACTACCGCCGGCCGCAGGTTGGGAGTATCAATTTCACATCGATCTTGAGCAACTCGTTCGTCAACGAGGTGCGGTTCGGATTTTCGCGGACTGGAGCGAATACCGTTGGAGCGCCGGAACGCGACGACATTGGCGAAGAGGTTCGGTCAAAACTTCTCCAGGTCAACGGCGGACCGGTTTATACGCAATTAAACACTGGGGCTCTGGGCCTCGCAAACTATGGCATCGCCGACGGAATCCTCTACGGCAGCCGCGAGGTCAGTCCGAGGTGGGTCTACGCCGATACGGTCAGTTGGACGCGGGGCGAACACTCCTTCAGGTTTGGCGGGGAATATCGGCTGTCCACCACGAGATCCACAAACCAAGGCACCGTTCAGGGCGGGCCAATGCGTCCCAGGGCTCTTATTGGTAACGCTCCCCTGAACGCAGTAGCAGGTATCGCCAGGCCTGGTTTGGCGGGCACGCTCGCCAGTGGAAGCCAGCAGGTTGCCGAAAATCTGCTGACGTTCTTGTCGGGATCGCTCAGTGGGATCTCCCAAGCCCGTTTCATTAATGAAGTGAAGCCTTCATGGAATGATTACCCTAACGAATTCGCCAAGGTTCGCGATATCGCTCAAAACGAGTTCGGCTTCTTCTTCAAGGACGACTGGAAGGCGACTCGCGATCTGACGCTCAACCTCGGAGTGCGCTGGGATTATTACGGAGTTCAATATGAAAGGAATGGCCTGACCACAGCTTTAAAAGGCGGCGGAAACTCTCTGTTCGGCATATCCGGCCGAAGCTTCAACGACTGGATGAAACCAGGAGCGCGCGCCGACCAGATGGAGATCATCTATGTTGGACCGAACTCGCCGAATCCGGACCAGCGAATCTACAACCGAGACTTGAATAACTTTGGTCCGGCCATCGGCTTCGCATGGAACGTTCCATGGGGCGGTCAAGGCAAGACCACCGTGCGCGGTGGATACCAGATCCAATATACCGGTGGCGGACGCGGATTCGTTATCGACACCGCTATCGGTAACCCGCCGGGCAGCGCCAACACCGCGAATTACATCATCCCGGCCACGGACCCGTATTTCAGTCTCGAGAAACTTGTCGCCAATCCGAACATCGTACCGGTACGGCCGTTATTCCTACCGTCGCCGAATACGATAATCCCGCTGACGGATCGAACAGGGCTTCTGAACGCTTTCGATCCGAACTACGTCAGTCCATATATTCAGAATCTCACGCTCTCCGTGACGCGCAACCTGACTTCAAAGGTGACGCTGGACCTCCGATACATCGGCACACTTAGCCGCAAGCTTCCTAGCAACATGGATCTGAACTCGCCCAACTTTCTGTATAACGGCCTGAAGGAAGCGTTCGATTCGGCAAGGCGCGGCGGCGACTCTCCATTGCTGGATCAGATGTTCGCGGGACTGAACATCGCCGGAACTGGTTGTAACGGCGTAGCGGGCTCCGCGACTTGCGGCCCGGTTGGCGGTCCAGATGTTGCAGGTATGGCTCAGACCGGCGGCGCGCATCTGCGAGCATCGACGTTTTCGTCACCATTGGTGAACAACGGCATTGGCAACATCCGGAGCTTCCTCGCCAACGGAAACTATCCGTCGGTGGCTAACCTCCTCAATTTACTGACCAATGCCGTTTCCGGTAGTCAAGCCGGATCCGTGCTCCGCTACAGCGGAAGATTCCCGGAAAACTTCATCAAGACCAATCCGCAAGTCAACACTTCCGTGATGGAAACAAACCTGGGCCATTCGAACTACCATTCCTTCCAAACCCAGGTTTCTCTTCGTCCGACGGCCGGAGTGAGCACGCAGCTGACTTACACGTGGAGCCGGAACCTCGGATTTGCTCCCGGTGGAGGAGCAAACGGCACGGGCGCAACTATGACGGATCCCACGAATCGGGCCCTCGACTACAGTCTCCTTAACACGCATCGGAAACACGTCGTGGTCAACTACGGCTCGTTTGAACTACCGATTGGCCCCAGCAAGCTTCTCTTCGGGAATTCGTCTGGATTCTGGGCGCGGCTCGCGGAAAACTGGCAGGCGAGTTGGATCTTGAACCTGAGTTCTGGAAGTCCGGGCAACCTTCAGGCCCAGAGTATGTTGTACGGTAACGGCGTGCCGGACATTGTGGGCCCGTTCGACATCAAAGGCTTCAGGTCCTCATGGGCCGAAGGGGCGGCCGGGGGCAACCTATTCACAGGCTCCAATGATCAGCCTCTGTATACGAGGGTGAGGGATCCGCAATGCACCAATCCCAATATCCTGGCGCCGTCCTTGTCGACGTTTTGTACGCTTAACGCGATAAGCAATTCTTCTGGTCAAATCGTGCTGCAAACCCCTATGCCCGGCACGCGTGGTACATTTGGGCGGAACCGAATTGAAAATCTCGGGACATGGACAGCGGACATGGCCATCCAAAAACGCCTCAAAGTCGCCGAGACCAAGTCCTTCACGGTTCGTGTCGATGCGACCAATATCTTCAATCATCCAACGCCGGCTATCACCGGAGGATTATTCGCCGCGACTCCCGGCGCTCCAGACTTGAACCTGCAAGGCACGACGGTTCCCTTCGGCGGCTTCAACACCAAAATCGGAACTCGGACCTTCCAGCTCAAGGCCCGGGTAGATTTCTGAACTGTAGCGGCGGTCTATGACCGCCGGCTATCTCGCAAGTTGCATTTTGAAATCCGCCAACTCCCGTCCTAACTTAGGAGGGGAGTTCGCGGACTTCAAAGTAACCCACCACCGGACTGAGGACTGGCTTTCCTTACTTCTCCTTAATCGTGATGAACCGGTCCCCGTCCATACCGGGTAGTTCCTCGATGTTGCCGTTCGGCCATCGAATCCGAATTCGATCGACGCGGGAGGCATTGCCGAGGCCGAAATGAAGCCTCATGTCGTTGTGAGAAAGATAACTTCCGCCGCTTCGAACTTCGTGGACCTGCACCTTGCCTGCGACGAAAATTTCGACGCGCGCGCCAATAGCATCGCGGTTGCTGTGTGAGCCTTCGAGGCGGAGCGTGATCCAATGATTTCGATTCCCACCCTCATTGCGATAGAGACTAGGGCGATCGTTCAAATTGATGACGAGTACGTCAATGTCCCCGTCATTGTCGAAGTCTCCGGAGGCCGCGCCCCGCGACGACTTCGGAGTCAATACGTCACCGCCAAGATCACGCGCCACCTCTTTGAACTTGCCGCCGCCGAGGTTGCGATAGATCTCTTTCCGCTGCGCGTAGTGCTGGCCTGCATCGAGCGCATCCACTTGCGGATAAACGTGGCCGTTCGCGACAAAAATATCCGGCAGGCCGTCGTTATCGAAGTCCTCGAAGCCGGTGCCCCAACCGAGGTATTGAAGGGAGATTTCGCCAAGGCCCGAGAGTGAAGTGACGTCCGCAAACAGCAGTTTCCCCAGATTCTGGTAAAGGGTGTTCGTATCGCCTGCAAAGTTCGTGACGAAGATATCGAAAAGGCCGTTGCCGTCGTAATCGCCCACCGCGACGCCCATTCCGGATTGCGCGCGTCCGGCCTCGTTCACCCCGGCGCCGGAGAGCACGCCGATCTCGGTAAAGGTTCCATTTCTGTTGTTGTGAAACAGGAGATTCGGATTGCCGTCGTTGGCGACGTAAATGTCCGGCCAGCCATCATTGTCGAAGTCGCTGAAGACGACGCCAAAACCGTAATAGTTGGGATCCTTGATGCCGGCACTTTTCGTCACGTCCGTGAATGTCCCGTTGCCATTGCTGTGAAACAAAACGTCCGGCTCGCCCTGCAGTCCCTGCGGTCCGCAAAACACGTCGACGCCCAGAAACCGGCATTTCGAGTCTTTGCCGCGGCGCGGGACGGTTTTTTCATCAAAGGCCACATAGTTCGCGACGTAGAGGTCGAGATGACCGTCGCGATCATAGTCTCCGAATGCGCAGTTCGTGCTCCAGTGGGTGTCCGCGACGCCGGCAGAAGCCGTAACGTCTGAAAAGGTGCCGTCGCCGTTGTTGCGAAACAAAACATTGGGACCGTAGGCAGTGAGATAAAAGTCCGGATAGCCGTCGTTGTTGAAGTCGCCGACGCAGACGCCCATGCCCCATCCGCGCTTCACCAGGCCCGCCTCGCGCGTCACGTCGACAAAAGTTCCGCCGTTGTTCTTGTACAGCGCGATCATCGAATCTCCACCCTTCTTGTAGTTCTCCAATGTCGAGCCATTGACGATCAGGATGTCCATGTCACCGTCGTTGTCGTAGTCCAAAAACGCGGCGCCGTTCCCATTCGCCTCGACAATGTAATCTTTGGAAGCTCCGCCGCAGATGTTCATCAGAGTTACGCCAACCTTTCCCGCCACATCCACGAATACGGGAAATGCATCCGCGGCGGAAAACAATAAGGATGTCCCCAGAACCAGCAGAGCCGCGGCCGAAGGGAGCAGGGGACTCCCATAAGATTTCATCTGTCTGACCTCTTTCGGATTTCATTGAGCAGCTGCTGATACCGGCCGTCTTCTTCGTTGAGCACAATCGCGCGCTTCGCTGCTTCCAGAGCCTCGGCCAGTTTCCCGCTCTTGAAGTAGGCGCTGCCAAGGCTGAACCAGCTTTCGGCGTTGAGGGGAGTCTCCTCTACCGCCCGCTTCAAGAGGTCCGAGGCCTTCTCCGGAGATCCCCGATCGAGCAGTAGGGTCCCAAGCGAATGGAGCGCCGGCCCGTATCGAGGCGCCAGTCGAACAGTCTCGCGTAGCAACATTTCGGCTTCGGAGAATCTGCCGGCCTCGATATGAGAGAGGGCGGCTTCGTAGTTGTTGTTTGCGGCGGCGACCTGTTGGCGAATTTCTTCGTACGTGTCCAGTTCCTTTTTCCCTTCGTCAGCGCGGCCCATCGCCAGAAAGACTTGCCCGAGCGCGTAGCGCGATTCCTGATCCGACGGGTTGGCCTCCACCGCTTTTCTTAAGATGGCCTGTGCCGCCGGCAGGTTGCCGGTCTGGCGGTAGGCTCGGCCAAGGACCGGATATGCGGCGCGCAGCATCGGATCGATTTCCAGCGCCGCTCGCAAGTGCTGGATGGCCTGGTCCGGTTTGCTCCGTTCGAGGTAGAAACGGCCGAGAGCAAGGCGTGTGGGCGCGTCGTTCGGTTGAATGCGCAGAGCGGTTTCGTACGCCTGAAGCGCCGCCTCACGATCGAACAACTCGACCTGCACGTCCCCGATACTGCGCCACACGGCGGCCTCGTAGCTTCCGGCGCCGAATTCAAGCGCCTGTTTGAAGAATTGCAATGCCGGACGCCATTGCTGTTGGCGGTAGCGGATCAAACCGAGTTGATGGTAATAGACTCCCCGCTTTGGACTCACGTCCATGGCCCGCTGGAGATAGCGCTCGGCCACGTCGTATTGCCTCAACTCTGTGTACAGCGTCGACAGGTAGAAGTATGCGGGACCGTTCGCAGGGTCGGACTGAAGGACCTGCCTGAGTCGCTCGATGCCTTCGAGGACACGACCTTTGTTCAACTCGGCCAGAGCGGACGATAGTGGCGCATCGCCCGAAGGCATTTGGACGACGAGCAATGCGATTAGCGGGAAACAGCGCAAAATCAATTTCCCTCCGTGCTGACCCTGTTTATCTTACCGGTGCAACGGCGTGCTGCCCGTCACACCCCGGCCTTCGGTGAACACTAAAATCTGGTTGGCTTCGACGTCTTGCAGCACATCGACGGCGCCGCTGGGCCATCGAATTTCGAGCCGCTGTGCGCGCGCGGCCCGCCCCATCCCGAAATGAACGCGCAGATCGCTTTGCGACAGATAGCTGGAGCCGGCTTTTACTTCTCGAATAAGAACCTTGCCGTCGACCATCAGCTTCAGGCGCGCGCCGATACCGTCGCGGTTGCTTTTGGAACCCACGGTTCGAATCAGGAGCGAATTGTTGTGGTTTCCGCCGTCATTGCGAAGAAGGTCCGGCGCCTGGCCGACGTTCCCAATGAGGAGATCGAGATCGCCGTCGTTGTCGATATCGCCGGCCGAGAGCGAGCGGCTTGGCTTTTTCAGCGCGAAACCCGGGCCTGATGCTGGTCCGACGTCCCTGAACTTGCCTGTCCCATCATTCTGGAGCAGCAGGTTGCGCTGCTCGTAACTCGTGCTGTCTCGAAAAAGACTCACGTTGTCGATCACGTCGCCATTCGCGATTGCCAGATCGAGGTCCGTGTCGTTGTCGAAATCGAAAAACACTGCGCCAAAACCGACGAAGGGCAGCGTCGCTTCTCCGACGCCGCTTTCGAAGGTGACATTGGCGAACAGCCCTTTTCCCAGATTGCGGTAGAGACTGTGAGTCTGACGGTCGAGATTCGTAACGAAGATGTCGAGCAATCCGTCGGCGTCGATATCGCCCATGTCGGTGCCCATGCCAGCGAGGGCCTGTCCATCGCTGCCGACAGCGACTCCGGCCACCAGCGCCACCTCTTCGAAGACGCCCTTCCCCTTATTGTGAAAAAGAAAATTCGGCGTCGAGTCGTTGGCTACGAAGATGTCGGCCCAGCCGTCGTTGTCGTAATCTCCGAAGACCACGCCCAGCCCTTTGCCATCGGTGCGGTAGATCCCCGCTTGCCGGCTGACATCGGTGAACGTGCCGTCGCCGTTGTTGCGATAGAGAACGTCGGGCTGACCGTTGTAAACATTGGGATGGCAGTAGACGCGCGCGTCTCCGGAATAGACGCAGTATTTGTTGTTGCTGACGCTGAAATCCACGTAGTTCGTCACGAACAGGTCCACGTACCCGTCGTTATCGATGTCGCCGAAGGCGCAACTGGAGCTCCAGAGCTGCGAGCCAACCCCAGCTTTCTCGGTGACATCAGTAAATGTGCCGTTTCCATTGTTGTGATACAGCTTGTTGGTTCCAACACTGGTGATGTAAAGGTCGGGCCAGCCGTCGTTGTCGTAATCAGCGGAACAGGCACCCATTCCAAAACCCGACACTCCGATACCCGCGCTCGAGGTCACATCCGTAAAGGTGCCGTCTTTGTTGTTGCGGTAAAGGCGGTGCCGCGCACCAGCCGCTTTTTGCCTGTCCACGAATGAGCCGCCGTTCACGAAGAAGATGTCGGGCCAGCCGTCGTTGTTGTAATCAAATATGATGCTGCCGCCGCCCATGGTCTCCGGCATGTACTTTTGAGGAGTGGCACCGTTCTCATGTTTGAAACCGATCTTCGCCTCGGACGCGATGTTGACGAACCGGACGGGCATTTCCTGTCGCGCGACGCCAACAAGCCTGAAGCCGAGCAACCCAGCGATGAGGAGGGCCAGCGCCGCTTTGATCGAACCGCTCACTGTAATTCCTCTTCCAGCGCCGCATCGATCTTCCGAATGTACAGAGCTCCGTACTTCTGGCTAGCCTTTTCGTCCTTGAGGCTTTCGTAATCACGGGCAAGGGATTTGTAAACGAGAAAACTGTCACTGATCGCGGTGTCGAGCAAACTCTGCAGCGTCGCAGCAGCCTCACGGTGCCGGCCCAGCATGCCCAGGGCAAGGCCGAGGTTGAGGCGGAGTGCTGCCGCGCCAGGATGGGCTTCGATGCTCTTGCGAAACAGTGCGAGCGCCGCCTCGGCCTGTCCGTTGAGCACGAGCGCTGA
>WNFT01019337.1_pt1 | contig 10261 bp, 5 predicted proteins | sample 5400191 | NCBI WGS metagenome assembly WNFT01 (sample SAMN13153359, study PRJNA577476) | soil metagenome | isolation source: 80 cm saprolite under Madrone tree | place: USA:California | collected 2016-06-14 | reverse complement strand
TAGAGGACCGAGATCTTGCGCACCGCTGGCACGAGGAAAGCAAGCGGCGCTATGAAAAGCTTGCGCACCAGTGGCTGGAGCTCGCCGAGCAGCGGCAGCGTTGCGCATAGCGCTGACAAGATTCGGCGATAGCGGAAGTCTATCGCCGCTTCGGTGTGAGCAATGACTGGACAAATCGACAGCACAGTGTGAAGTAGCTCACACACTGCAAACGTGCACGACACGAAAGCGTAGCGTCAGTTTTTGCGCAGCCCGATGATAACAGCGGCAACCGCAGTCCAGCCCAGCCGACCTCCCGCGACCCAAGCATCAGCAAGGAATTTGAACTTAGCCCCTCCTTGCTGATGGTGCGAGGAATGTTCAGAAGGTCTCGCGTGCTTCGGGGACGGACGTCCCTCGCGTTCTATCTTGGCGATGCTGATCGCGATAGACGCCAAGGACAAAAAGTCGAATAGCTGACGATAGATTGGCATGTTGACGATTGCGATCGATCGCGGCGACCAACTCCGCAAGGGTCATGCCGCGCTCACCGGCGATCTCCTTCAAACTGTTCCAGAACTCGTCTTCGAGGCTGACGCTCGTCTTGTGGCCTGCAATGACAATCGAGCGCTTCGAAACCGGAGACTTCACGGCTTCTCCCCCGCGAATCAACCATCGGTACTATATGACCGTATGGCTCTTCGGACAAGAAAACCACCCGGCTTGGTGCCACCGGGGGATTTCCTGCTGAGGCCGTGTCGCCGTCAGCGGTATGGAGCAGGGTTAGCGACTGGAGCTTAACGCTTTTGCGCAGCCTAAATGATGATCAGCCGAGAGCTGCCACCGTGTCGTTGAGCGGCCCGTGGGGTTGACGAGCGATCATAACGCGGCGCTTCTTGCGTTCCCTTACGATATGCGCGAGCCTGAAAGTAGCCGCTGGAATACGAGAACCGGTCGAGACAGGGCGTGCATTGAGACGGGCGGTCACGTAAGCCGTCATCATAACCTGCTTCCCAACTTTCTAGGTCGACGATCATTTGCTTCCCCCGCTGTCGAAGGGGCATGATCGAATATGATGATCGTGACCAAATTCCTACGTTCCTGTTGCGGTCAAGCCACAGTGGGCGGAAATTCATCGAAGGCCGGGCGCCACTTGCCAGCTTTGATGGCTGGCCGGAGCATGGGCCGGGCCATCTCATTTAGACGACATAGGCGGGATTGAATCTCGCGCGCGCCAGTCTCCTGGTCTCCTGCCATACTGAGATATGCTATCCTTCGGTCGGAAGCACGGAGGCACTACCATGAAACATCGCGAGTTCATCGCGCTGCTCGGCGGTGTCGAGAGGATTGGCGTCAGGCTCACCACGCACGCGGCACGGAACGCAAAACCTCTGACCCGCACTTCTCGCAGCGATAGGCCACGTCATCAACCTTGCGACCCGGAATGAGGATGCGCACCTTCATGAACGCTTTGCAGCGGGCGCACTCAGGCGCATGGGCCTCCAGGCGTGACTTGGGTTTCTGTAGCGGTGTCACTTACGTTCCCCAGGCCTTTAAGCGCTGAAGCCGTTCCTTGTGTGCAGCGAGCTTCGTCCAGATCAGCGCCATATACATCCATACCGCCCGCAGTCGCTCGTCGGCCGCAGCGTCAGCCCGCGCGCGGCAGAGTGCAGCTTGCTGCCAGCACTCGCTCGGAGTGACAAAGCGGTCCATGAGTATAGCCCCAATCCCAGGACAGGACCGCGAGAGGATGCGGCGGGGCTGGAGAGGCGTCAAGGCTTTCTGACGGCTCCCCGGAGCCACACGGCGCTTCAATAGGTCGTAAAAGAGGGCTCGACGTTGCGTGGCAGATTTTGAGCGGCACTCTTCAAGCTCTTTCCAAATCTCGATGCCGCTCGCCCGACGCTTCTCGACGGGGCCGATGTGGTGGTCGTAGGCGACTCTAACTGGCACCTGGTAGGTAGGTTGGTCAGCCGGTTCCTTGAGGTTTCAACACTTGTCATAGCTCGAAATCTTTGGGAAGCGGGGTTTGTTCGGCGGCGTTGGCTGATCTCGGAGCGATAAGCTTTTCCTCGATCTCGTTCTGAATTGTTTGAAGCCAACGTTCGGCGCGGGCCGCGCGGTCTCGAAAGTGTTCGACCTCGGCCTCTAATTGGCTTATTCGATCTTCGGCGGTTCTGAGCTGCATCGAAAGCTTGTGCGCCAACGTCAGAGCGCGGTCGCAGTTTTCATTCGATAAGTCCGCGGCCCTTTGGATTTTTGTAACAATGGCTTGTCCGACCTCTTCCACCTGAGCGCCGTGCCTGTTCGGCCATTCCTTCGGCACAAATTTAAGGACTTGTTCAGGGGTCTCGGCGCGGTGTTCACTCATTGCTACTGACTCCATCATCACCACAATCTACAGAGTGCCTCAAAGCATAACATCAGCTTGCGCTGCCACTAAGCAATTCTTCTGGCGGAATACCTTCGGAGACACAAAAGAAATAGAAAATGGCACTCGAAGGGCAACCTCGCCTACTTTCGTGAACTTGCAGGCATTGCTTAAGAGGTTTCGCGGAATCTGCTTGAGGCGCAAGGAATCCGCGGTAAGCGCGCCCAAGTTCTCTTGCGCATCGACGATGAGGCGGTTCTTATTTTTCTCGGCGAGCTGTCCGGCAGTGCCGATGATGACCTCATCGATTTGCGGCTTGGACCGATCAGCGCGCCCATAACGGCAGGTCTCGACCGCAAGAAATCGCGCGCCGCAAAGAAGAGCCCCGCCGGGGCGGGGCTGAGTCTTCAGGAAGAACCGTCGAACGTGACATTCACAATCGACGCGTGTGACAATAGCGCTGCAGACTGCACTCGCGATGTGATGGCTATAGACTGATGAAAGGCGCGGGGCTGCGCCCCCAAGACATCGCCGGGCACCTTCCATTCCCGCGGCACGCGCTCCGCGCCACCTCTTCCTCAAGAGGGTAGCCGATGTTGACCGAGGACGAACGCGAAGAAGCGCCGCGAGGGGTCGCCGGAATGGCACCGGGCGCGGGCAAATAGCCTATGGGAGCACGGCTTCACGAAGATGGCCGAGGAGCATGAGCAGATCGCGCGAGAGATTGAGCAGCGGCGGGAACAGCAGCGGGCGAAATAGCGCTATCCCGAAGCGGGAGATTGCCCATCTGGAACGTATCATCGCTCGGGGGCAAAATGCCTAGGGGTCTCCAAGGGGAGACGCGGCCGCCGGTCACGCTAGCGCAACGGCCAGCCTTAAACCACCTGGACCACTCAGTGGGGGCCAATCACTTACTGCACGCCGTAGCGCGTAAAGTCTCCGACGATGTTCGCATCGATTGCCCTGGCCGCTGCGATGTCGGCATTGCCACCGGTGGTGTCGCCCTTCTTGAGCTTGGCAAGTCCGCGTCCATAGAGCGAACTCGCCAACTTCGGGTCGAATCGCAGCGCGGAACTATAATCGTCGATGGCCGAGCCCCATTGGCCCATCTTGAGATAGGTCAGTCCGCGCGAGTCTAACGTGGCGGCGACATCCGGCTTCAACCGAAGCGCCTCGTTGCAGTCCGCCAGCGCCGCCTCCAATTCGCCGACTATGGCGCGAGTCCAACAGCGTCCGTTCCACACGGCTTCCAATGCAGGCTTGAGCCGAATTGCCTCATCATAATCCTGGACCGCGCGCGCGTATTCGCCCTTGTTGAGATACGTTTGGGCGCGGTTCGCGAAAGCGCTAGCGTAGTCGGGATTGAGCTTGATTGACGCGTCGAAATCTTCGATCGCGCGGTCGTACTCACCCTTTTTCTGGTAAGCCACGCCGCGATTGTTGAAGGCCCTGGCGTAGTTGGGATCGAGCTTGATCGACTGATCGTAGTCCTGGACGGCGCGATCGTACTCGCCCTTTGCCGTGTAGGCATTGCCGCGGTTGTTGTAGGCGATGACCAGGCTTTGCGGCGTCTGCGCGCTCGAATTGATGAGCGCAGTGCACCCATCGACCTGAATATCAGGTGACGTGCGGTCCGCGCCGTTGCAAAGTTCAACGTTCTTAAGCAGCTGCGGTCTCTGTGCCGCGCTCACTCCCCCGAGCAACAGCAGCATCAGCGCCGACGCCGTGCCGCGGACAACAGCGCGCCCTGCGCTATGATACATCTCCTGCTCCCTGGTGGCGTTGCTTCAAACCAAGGCGTGAGCGAACAGGTCTAGAAAAGCACCGCACTGAGGATTGTTTTAAATTAATGGCACGCGGTGGCGGCTTGGTTCGACTTTTAGAAACGCCGGTGAGCCTGTTACTGCGTTGGAAGCCTGCGCCATGATCGAGGGCGGCTTAACAGCCCCGGCAAATTTTGAAGTTCACGTCGAAATTGCTTTCGGCCTGTTGCCGGGACGATGTCCGTGTCGCTTGGCGCTGCTTAACGGGCTGCCCGCGCTTATTCTCCTCAATACCTGCGCGCTTCTTTGTCGCGCTGCTCTTGTTCTCTTCAACCTTGCTCTTGTTCTCTTCGATAAGGGTGGAAAATTTGACAGTCCCGTCATCGGAGATTTCAACGTGTGGCGTGGTGCCTCGAATCCCCATGGTCGCGACCGGGGTGTCAATCTTCATATCGCCGGTCTTGGCCACCTTGCCGGCAATGAAGGTGAATGTCCCCTTAGATAGACTGATTAGCGTCGAATTCGACTTCCCATTCGGGTCATACACGAACTCGTTCAATTCCATGCGTGCGTTGCTGGAAAGGTTGAACGCGGTGCCGTCGGTGAAAGTAATGCCAACCTTGCCATCGGCGCCGGTCTGGACCACGTCGCCCTTGTAAACGGGATCCCCGATCGCCGTCGGACCGGCGCCCCTGCCGGCGGGAACATTCGCCTGAACGACCACCGCGTTCGCATGCTCGATGGTGACCGAACCCGTCGCTGTTACCACCTTTCCTATGGGACTGGTTTCAATGCCTTCAGCCCGCGCCGCACCGGGTGCGACGACGTTTGCGGACAGCATCACGCCCGCCACCAACACTGCGATTGCATGGGCGCGCATTGGTTCCATTTGCTGTCTCCACTCGCTAAGAGCGAAACTGTCTATTAACACACCAGCGCCTTTGGAACAACAGCGGTTCCGAGACCCACGCACGGTTCCAAACATTGCCGATATCGCCAAGCCTCCCAGCTACTTAGGGCTGAAAAAGCCTCAATCTACAGCTTAACACTGTAGCGTGCTCAACTGTTGATTATAACCGAACTCAAGTGCTATTATGCGCTATAAAATGCGCATTCTACAGGAATAAAATGCGCAAAAATCGCGTCTCGGAGGAATAGGCACCCTCGCAGCACAGGGAAGGGTTCCGTGTTCCGTGGTACCTGCGATGCGCCAGGTGATGATGGCGCTGTTGGCGGCTGCGCCCAGCTGACGGGGGCTCCGCCTCCCCCGGCAATCGGCAAGGTCCCGACGGTGGCCAACCCAGCCGCCGGCGGGAGCGGCGGCGCCGATGTTGCTCAAGTCGAAGTCGGTGATTCCGCCTGCCGGCACGACGTGATCGAGACCGGCGCCGACGGCGCGGTCGACGTCACCTTCACCGATGGCACCGCGTTCAAGCTTTCGAAGGACACCCGCATGGCGCTGAACGAATTCGTTTTCGATCCGAGCGGGACCTCGAATTCCGCCCGGTTTAGTCTCAACCAAGGCGCCTTCACTTTCACTGCCGGCAAGGCAACGAAGAGCGGCGGTCTCAAGATCGATTCGCCTGTCGCAAGGATCCGAGGCACCTTGCAAGATCGCGGAATCGGCGCCCTGACGCTCGCCTTGACCTTCTCGATGATCGACGAAATCCAGGCCCGGAGCTGGCCCGACGCGTTTTTGGACGATGACGCCGTAGCCTACAAGGATTTGGCGCACGGCACCTACGAGATCATGATGAAGAAGGATGGGCGGGTCATCAGGCATGATGACCCCGGGGAAACTATCGTCGTCGACCCGACCGGGGAAGTGACCCGCTTCCCGAATTCTTCTTCGCGAATGGCGGAGCTGCAGGGTGCCCAGCAAAACGCGCTGGCCACTTTGGCGATGGGACTGGGACAGCAAGGCGCGGCGCCAGGCGGATCGAGCACAGATACTTTCAATATTCCGCTGCAGCTCCAACCAATCAATTTTGGTCAGCCCCAGAACAATGCCCCGGCGCCGTTAGCAGTCACCATCACGGCTCAGACCACTCCAGGGGCCATTGACGTCCCCACATTCAAACCGCTGCCCGTTGAGATCAAGCCGGTGCTTGCGGCTGATGTCTCTGGGGCGCACGCGATCATAGAGGTCCTCAACACCACCGGCAGCACCAACTTCGACACTGCACCCGGCGGCGTATTCACCTTCACCCACTTCAACGTCAGCACGGTGAGCGCGAGCCTAGCCTCGATCACCTGGTCAGGCGGCGCCACGCTTCCGAGCGGGCTGAGCGCTGTGCTGGCGTCTGGGCTTACCACCTCGGTGAGCACCGACAGCACGATAAGCACCAGTGGGTCGATCGCCACCACGTTCAGCGCCCCCGACAAGACCTTCGATTTCCTCGCCGCCGGCGAGACCCTCACCATCACCTACAACGTGACGGTCACCGACAATACCGGGGCCAGCTTGACCCAGCCGGTGACGATCACCATCACCGGCAGCAACGACGCGCCGGTGCTGACAGCGGATGCCTCGGGTCCGCACACGACCATCCAGGACTTCCAGACCTCCGGCACGCTCACCTTCACCGACGTCGACCTCAACGACCACCACACGGTGAGTACGAGCGTGGCCTCGACCACCTGGTCGGGCGGGGCGACGCCGCCGAGCGGGATAGATACGGTTCTGGCGGGTGCGCTCTCGACAACGACGGCGGACAGCACGGGTTCGGGTTCCGGCACGATTGCCTTAACCTTCGACGCAGCCGACGCCCTCGATTTCCTCGCCGCCGGGCAGAAGCTTACCATCACTTATAATGTGACGGTCACCGATGCTGGCGGGGCTAGCTCAACCGAGATGGTGACGATCACCGTCATTGGCACGAACGACGCGCCGGTGATCACCTCCATCGCCCAGACCGGCACGGTGACCGAGCACAGCAACGTCGACAACAGCGGCAATCTCAATACCGGCGGCATCATCACCTTCACCGATGTCGATCTCACTGACGAGCACACGGTGACCTTCACGCCGGGCGGCAACAATTATCTCGGCACGTTCACGCCCACGCTCGCGCACGACGCCACCGGCGGCAGCACCGGCATCGTCGGCTGGACCTTCTCGGTTTCCGACAAAGCCGTTGACTTCCTGGCGGCGGGCCAGACGCTGACCCAGACCTACACGGTCTTGGTCGCCGACAACAACGGCGGCCTCACCACCCAGGACGTCACTATCACCATCACCGGCACCAACGAGTCGCCTGTGATCACGTCGGGGCCGCAATCTGGGTCGGTGCCGGAGATAGCGGACGGGACGCCTGGGGAGAACACGGCGCCGCATTCGCTGAGCGGGGCGGTGACGTTCACGGACGTGGATCTTTCCGACATCGAGACCAGCTCGATCACCAACAAGCAGGTCGCCGCCACGCTGGCGAACGGCTACACGCTGAGCACGGCGCAGCAGAACGCGTTGGTGAACGCCTTCACGATCGATGCGGCGACGCATTCGACGACCGATGGCAGCGGCTCGATCGGCTGGCACTACAACATCAATGATAGCGCGCTCGACTTCCTGGGGAAGAACGACCAGGTGGTGCTGACGTTCACGGTGCAGGTGGCCGACGGCAATGGCGGGACGGCGGTCCAGAACGTGGTGGTGACGGTCACCGGCGCGGAGGATGCGCCTGTGATCACGTCGGGGGTGCAATCCGGGTCGGTCGCGCATGGGACGACGACGACGCATTCGCTGAGCGGGGCGGTAACGTTTACGGACGTGGACCTTTCCGACATCGAGACCAGCTCGATCACCAACAAGCAGGTCGTCGCCACGCTGGCGAACGGCGCCACGCTGAGCGCGGCGCAGCAGAACGCGTTGGTGAACGCCTTCACGATCGATGCGGCGACGCATTCGACGACGGACGGTAGCGGCTCGATCGGCTGGCACTACAACATCAATGATAGCGCGCTCGATTTTCTCGGGGCGCACGACCAGGTGGTGCTGACGTTCACGGTGCAGGTGGCGGACGGCAATGGCGGGTTCGCGGCGCAGGACGTGAAGATCACGGTCCTCGGCGCGGAGGATGCGCCGACGATTACGGCGGGCTCGACCACGGCGACGGGGTCGTTCAGCGAGAGGCCCGGCGTCACCGGCTCGACGACCCTGGACACCGCCTCCGGCAGCATCGCGTTTGCGGACGTTGATCTCAGCGACGCGCATACGATGAGCCAGGCGGCTCCGACATTCAGCTGGTCCGGCGGGACACTTAGCTCCAGTCAGATCGCGACCCTGACGAGTGCCAGCACGCTGACGCTAACCAGGACGGCGGACAGCACGGGAACGGGGTCTGGCTCGGTGGCGTGGACTTACAGCGCGCAGGACCAGACCTTCGACTTCCTGGCGGCTGGGCAGACGCTGACGATCACCTATCAGGTGACGATCAACGACGGCAACGGCGGGACGGCGGTCCAGAACGTGGCGGTGACGGTCACCGGCACCGACGACGCCTTCGTGATCGCACCCAACACAGTATTAGTTCTCAAAGGCACCACTCTACCCTATCCCTTGATTGAGAATGACGGAACGATCCAGACCCAGTCGAATAGTCCGTCATTTATATTGGGCAGCATCATCACGGGAACTGGGAAAACGGGGCAGATTCAAATCCAGAATAACACCACCCTGGAGATCGATGGCTCGGTTGATTCAGGGCAGACAGTCGTGTTCAGCGTTGATCCTGGAGGGGGTGCGAACGCTCTGCTGAAACTAAAGGATCCATCCGAGTTTCATGCGAAAATTTCGGACTTTGCTGGCAGCGATCAGATTGACTTACTCGGATTCCAACAGACCGCCTCCCCGTCGTGGGTTGACAATCCTGGCGCTAACACAGGCGGCACGCTCACGCTCACTGGAACGTTGAATGGCACGACGATTACCGTAGTATTCACTTTTAAAGACGGCGATTACACGATACGCTGCTCAACGATCCCCCCGCGTCGACCACGACCGCTGACGCTTCGACCGCGACCACTGACGCTTCGACCGCGACCACTGACGCTACAGTGGCGCCGGTTGCGAAGACCTCGACGCTAACCGCGGCGAAAACGACGAGCAGTCAGACAAAGGCCACCTCGGCCACCGTGACGGAAACGACGAGCAGTCGGACAAACGCCAACTCGGCCGCGGCCGCGGCCGATGAGGGCATCATGGTCGCGCTCAACACCGCAGTCGCGGTCGCGGTCGCGCTCGACACCGCAGTTGCCAATCCGGACAGCGGCAAAACCTCGAGTCTGACGATCAGCGGGAACGATACCGCGGTTGACATCACCGGCACCGTCTCTGGATCGGACTCGTCCATAGTCGATTCTGGCGCGGCTCTGAAGCTCAGTCCTGTTTCGCACAGGATGGCCGAAACTCCCACCGACAAAGGGACAGTCGAGGTCATCAATGGCGCGCCGGCAGGCACCGTCTCAGAAGCGGGGGCATTCAAGATCGATGCAGCCGCGCTGCAACTCAACGGTTCGGATGCGGTCGATGCGTCCATCACAACGGCCGGAACGAGTGCTGACGCGACCAACTCGCCGGGGGATCACACCACAAAGACGGCCTGGCATGCTTCGGACGACGGCCGTGGCGGCAAAACCGCCCACAATGCGCCGGTGTCCGAGACCGGCGAAGACACCTCGGCGCAGTCGACCCCAGCGGATACCCACTTCAGTGTGAACAGCCCGTTCACCGCAACGCCGAGCGGTAACGGGGACCACACCGCGTCTGCGTTCAAGCCAAGCGTGGACCATCACGCGACCGTTGATCCGGGAATCAACCTCGCCTCCATCCCCAAGGACCAGCTGCCGCAGCACCCTGTCGATAACTTGATTCATAGCCCCGCTCAGGTCGACCATGAGGCTAATCCGGCCCATCCTCATGTTGACGGAAACCAATCCGCTAACGTCAAGTTCGCTGATGACGGCAATACCCCTTCTGGGGCGCTCCCGTCCGATCCATCCACTCTGACGGCGCTGCCGAGTGATCCGAGCGGGGCCCACGGACCGGCTGCACGAGCCCTCCCACCCGGCGACGACACCCCGGTGCAGCCGACCCGAGCGGATAACGGCCATCACTGGGGCACCGATCCGGAAATCAAGTTCGCCTCCA
>WNFT01015935.1_pt1 | contig 10262 bp, 9 predicted proteins | sample 5400191 | NCBI WGS metagenome assembly WNFT01 (sample SAMN13153359, study PRJNA577476) | soil metagenome | isolation source: 80 cm saprolite under Madrone tree | place: USA:California | collected 2016-06-14 | reverse complement strand
ATAAGGTATAGAGGTTGCTTGGCCTGCTCGGTTCTCGTGTCGAAATCGTCGTCTAAGAACATGCGCCACCACAGTCCGAAATTCAGGTGGCGCCAGCAACCCTCGGTTGCCCGCGTGAAGCCGCGGCGATGCAACCTCAGCCAAGCTGCGAACGTGCACCTGATCATCGCGGAATATTCTGGATTGGCGACAACTAATCCTGATGATGTCACAGCAGTCGGCGGGTCAAGCGCAACCCCAGGCACGGCGGTCGTTCCCAGCGCGCTCATATCGGCATCGTTAAAACCACTCGCGGCTAGCTGTTTCCTCACGCAATTGCCTTCTGGCGTTTATCAAACTTGATCGGCTTCCTGCTCCCAACTCGAAATTCTAGGCAACCTCCTCGATTAACTGTCCGTCAGACATGGTGTGTGGTCGGTGTGGCAATAGCGAACCAAGCCCGCTAATCCAGGCCGAAAACTCTGTCCGCGGCAGGTTACAGTGGTCCACTAGTCGGGGCAGGAGTAGCGGGTCGCTATTCTTGCAAGCTAAGCCAGGCTTGCAAGTTGTAGCTGAGATCACACCACTGTCGAGCAGCCATGCAGGGAACTGGGACAGGTGAAATCCTCCCGGGTAGCAGAAATGTCGCGCAGGAGCCGAGGAAGAAGCAGCGATATGCATGCGGTTTTCGTTGATCTCCCGGAGGAATTTGTCCCGGTAAACGCTAACTCGATGCCTGTGCGTGTGCAGCTGGATGTCTACCCCAACACTTGAAACCGCGGCTACTTCAGCTGGAGTCATCAGGTGAAGGATTCTCCTGACGCACAGGCTCTCATAATCAATCTTCAGCCGCGCGGCGATAGATGCGAGAAGGGCGTCCTTTTCCCGACCGGAGAGCGCCCGCTTGTGAGCAGATCTCTGGATTTGGCGTAATGCTATAGCTCGTCCCTTTTCATCGAGCATTACCTCCGATGGGAGCACGCCAGGACATTTCAACAGCTGACCCCGCCCTTTCCAGAGCAAATATGAGCACATCACATCAAAGACTGGGCGATTAAAGTCGGAGTAGTAAGTCGTCAAATATACTGTTGCAGGATATCTGAACTCTCTAAGGAGCGGAAACACTAAATGGTAGAAATCGTAGCTCCCGTCGTCGAACGTCAGTACGACACTGCGCTCTGGAAGCGTGCCCGCGTACAAGCCTTGCACACCTTGGTCTAGTGAAATGACATTGGCTCGATGCTCCTGAAGCATCTCGAAGCGTTCGCGCAGCAGTCCGATGGGCATGTACAGGTTTGGGTTCCACAGGTGCTCGTCATCAAGCGAGGCCCCATGGTAACAAAGGATTAACAGCCGTCGCCTACGCCAGTTTGTTCGTAGCAATAGAGAGGGAATTGCCAGAGCATTGGCACACCATAGCGTAATTAGTTTCAATTCTCGCAACATTCCGAGGGAACCCTTTAGGAGGAGAAAACGTTCCTCGCTCCCAGGGCTTGAATCAGATCGCCCACCGTTTCTACTTCTATCAGTTCTGCATCAGGTTCTATGCCAAACTCGTTTGCAATGACGGTGAGGATCTGCACGTCAGCGATAGAGGACCAAGTTGCAACCGTTTCCCGGCTGTCGGAGTCTTTTAGACACCCATGGGGTATCTGCAAAACGTCTTCGAGCGCGGCGTAAAATCTACTGCGAGTCATAGTATCCAGGAACAGTTAGCTCTGTTAGCTCTATACTATCGGTCATCGTGGTCAGCTTTCTTCCAGTCAAATGGTTGACGAAGCCTTACAGCGCCTAGGATATTCACCGCTCGTTTGTGCGCGGTTAGTCCAAGGCGTCAGCGAGACACCTGAGAGCCAGGCGCCGATCCAGCGGCTCAAGGATCGAATTTGTCGAGCGGGTCTCGACATATCAGGAGACCTATTCGAACGTGGGCTTCTCACGTGTGCTGCTCGCGAAACTGCCCCTCAAATTGAACCTCTACCCCTTTACGAGCCGGTTAAATTGCTACTGCGCGAGGAGTTTGAGTTCTATGTGAATTCTGTCAGACACGTCGAAAGCTCGTTAACAGTCGGGAGTTATGGGTTCGTAGTAGCCTGCAAAACGATTTCCCTGCGACGCTTTCCGTCGGGTCCAATGGATTGGGAGATTTCGGGTTTCACGCGTTCCTGGTTACTAAGAGTCAAGAGGGGCAGTCTGCCGCGAGTACTGACCTTCCTTCTTTTCCAGGTTCGCGGCTTTGCGCCGATGTTTTTCGTACATGTAGCACGGAGGCCTAAGAATCGTTCTCTAGTGATTGAGAAGGAGGTTCTTCGTTCCTACTATCGCATGGCACGCTCACTTGAGCTTCAGCCAACCATTAAAGGAATTCTGGCAAGCGCTTGGTTCCACGACCCGACCGCTGTCAGGCGCTACCCACACCTCAGATGGCTAAGTCGTCCGTACCTTGAGGCCAACGGTCTTATCACCACGGCAGGACCTGCCCCCGCCGATTCCGGCTTCGCCGAGCACAATGTTGAGCGGCAAGAACAGGTCGCCAGGGGTGAGGTTCGTTTTCAAATGGGTATCGCTGTATGGCCGCGCCGTGCTGCCATCGAATGGGCGCATAAGCATCCTGAGTTAGCAGGCTAATGTGGACGGCTGTGATTCATGGCTAGGCTTCTCTAGGTATTCCACCAAGAGCTTTTGCGTCGTCAATATCCAAGCTATCTTGCGTCCCGCGAAGGCAACTGCTGGTAACGGTACTCTTACCAGAGTCCCCCCTTCCTCCTGGCTGCGGGCGATCTCAGTTTTTAGATCGTCCACCTCGTAGCAGAGGTGGTGAAGCCCACCACCAGTCTCCGCGAACTGCCGTACTGGGGATCGCAAGCCTACCGGTTCAACTAGCTCAACTACGGACTGAGTTGCAAAATTCGAAGGTAGGAAGCTGACGTTCACTAGCTGCAAAGGGTCGTAGATAATACTCCCGTCCCATTCAAGCGAGAGTGCGCGCGCGAATAACGGCGCACTGTTCCGGATCGACCCGACCACGATTCCGACGTGGTGTAAGCGGGGTTGATTCAGGTTAGCCCCGCCTTCAGGAATGCTGCTCACGGGTCGCTGCACTGACATTCCGGATGTATGTTGCGGTAATCTCAGGCGACGGTGGCACTTCGATCGTGTAAATGTTCTGCTCCACGCTTTCGTGGAGTTTGCGGAATCCGAGGCTATCGTACAGGTTGGCGACTAGGCCGTTCTTTCCTGTCGGCCTGAAAACGCCCTTAATCTCCTTCGCCCCTCTTGTTACTGCAGCCTCCATCATGCGGTCAAACATGAACCGTTCCAACTGACGCCCCAGCGCGCGACAACTCATCAACCAGGTATCAATTCCCCACTCGTCAGGGTTTGAATTTGGCTTACACAAAATTACGCCGACCAGACCGTAATTCCCCATGCGGTCTCTAAGCTGAAATGCACCTGTCCATGCTCCAAGTGAGGAGGCGAATTGAAGCACTTGTGCCTCGGTGTAGCGCTTGGTCGTTAGATTGAACTGATTCGTCTTATTGATCAGCTGTGTGACTCGCACCAGGTTACTTTCAGAGACCGGAACTACCGACGCCTCCAATTGTAACTGGCTCAGGAACTCTTCGATAGAGTGCGAACTAGTGCGGATTATTTCTCTTTGCGATTCGGTGCGATACTGCTCGGACCGGGCTAGATCCTCTTTGGAAAGTACAAGCGAGAAGAAGTGATAACCCCTGTCGAGGTCCCGTACCCACTGGAACACCGAGGGCCCAAGATCCACCACTGTGACCTCTGGAAGCTGCGAGCGAACCCATTCACGTTCTAGCGGGTTATCATCCAGGAAAACGAAGCTGTCGAGCCCAAGTGACAACTTCTGAGCTATTTGGCGAAGGTTTTGGGCTTTATCTTCCCAGTTTGCATAGAATGCGGCAAAGTCATCCAGTCGGAGGGCCATGTGTTCGTGCTTCTCAAAAGGGAGCCGAGCATCTTCGGGATTATTCTTCGAGCAGGCCGCCAACAGAATCCCGCGATTTTTGAGGTCCAGCAAATATTTCTGTAGTCGTTGATATCCTTCACCTACCGCTGTTCCCGGCCCGATTTGAATACCCTCTAGTCCATCCTCGCCGATGATACCTTTCCACAGCGTGTTGTCGAGATCTGTGACAAGAACCTTGCGAGTCAGTCCAAGCACCGCACGCAGGTGGGCCTGTTGCGCCTCCGCCAAATCAGGCAAGGCCTCCGTGGATGGGTGCTGCTTGAAGCTGCACCACAGCATGGAGTCTTCCCAACGCTCACCAACACGGCGTTGTACCGCCGGCGTGTCGAGGAGGGACACATAGGAAGGCGCCTCTTCTGACATGTAGGTGTTGATGAGCTGGATCAGGCGCGATCGGCCACCAGGGAGAGAACCTGCAAGATATCCGAGAGGCTCCTCGGTCGGAAGATCATACGCGTGCTGTACAACGTGGCATCCGAACTGGGTGTAGAGGCGTTGCCAAAGTGCCTTTTGTACTTCCAACAGGCGTGTTATCGCAGTTTTCTCATTCGGACTGAGAGCAGGAAGCGACAAATCACGCCAGTTTGGGATTAGAAACACAATCTCCGGGCGGAACTTCCCCAACCCACTCTGAGGATCTAGGATCTCTTGGTCGATCGCGCCGTAGAGTCCCTGGTAGAATTCCGCGCGAATCCTGTCGCGCAGAGACAGGGCCTTCAGCACTGGGATCATCAGACTCGTGGTGCTGGTGCTGAGCACCGCGATACGAACTTCTCGCGCAAAAATAAAGTCCTCGCTGGCTACTTTGGCGATTACCTTCTCTGCCCTGGGGAAGAAAGCGTAGGGGACGTGCCGCGTTAGCGCCAATCGTAGCTGGCGAGCAGCTTCCTCAAATCTTTGCTCCTCGGTCAGGGTTTGGGCATAAGCGAGCAAATGAAAAGCATCACGCCCGGCGTGCAACGTGAAGAAACGCTCCCAAGCTGCTGAAGCTCCCCTTCTATTGGCGCGGCTCAAGGCCAAGGCTCGCAGAAATGCGCTGTTCACGGTCTCGGGAACGGTATCGACCCAACGGTAGAGCGTGGGGCCAATTTCGTCCGCTAGAATTTCCACGGTTTGCTCGTCAAACATCGTGCCGAGGACCGTTAGTACCTCTGCAGCCAGCTCGAGCTTGGCCTTAACATTGTTGATGTTGCGAAGCTGGTTGGAGAGGACAACTATCCGATGTTCGCGTCTCATCCTTCCCTTAGGTTTAACCCAACGGTAACTCACGGGTCCTTTCCGAGCTCATGATCGTCAAGAATATATTCTCAAGGCACAAACAGAACACCTATTCAAATCAGGCGCTTCGAGAGGTGGGTGGCTTGCATTCGTGCGCTGTTCTTCGGCTTGTTCGCTGGCGGCCAGGTGAAGATGCGTCGCATCGAGAGACGGTTCGATCTGGTCGAGACCTCAGCTGCGTCGCTTAGGAGAAACCTATGGCTTCGCAGGGGAAAATGCGCCAGTTACTGTTCGACGAAATTCGAGACACGACCCCTCCTCTTATCGCGGAGATTCAGGCGGCAGCTCCTAGCCGGACCCGTCACTGGACCCGCGTCAGGTACACATCCGCGTAGTTTGCGTCGCCTATGCTGCTAATGTCGAAGTTGCTGTCCCAAACAACATATCTCCCATCCCGGCTGATAACTGCGTGCGGCTGTGCCCAATAATATTCGGCGCTGCGTGAACGGTGGTGCGCCAGGCGATAGACAGCCGTGCCGTCAATCTTCACTAAGAGTAGTTCCTCGCCGTAGAGGGGCCATATCGACTGCCAGTTTGAAGCCAGGCGGTTGGGAGATGTGGTGTCAAAGCAAGAATAGTCTGGGCAGGTGCCCATGTCGAACATCGAGAGCAGCACCCAACCTTTCGGGCTGTCCCGATAACTGACGTGCCAACCCACGATATTATTCATGAGACAGTTCACCGGAGCCCTAGCGTTGATGTCCACGACTGTGAGACTCTTCCAAGCATCCCCGCAGGCATTGATGGAAAGCTTTCCGTTCGCCGTGCCGATGACAACCTCGCGGCCAGCCAAGTCGATGCCCACCTCGTTGTGCGCAGTTATGTCGTAAAGGTGCCAATAGAGTGTTCCATCGGTGTTGTAAATTTCTCCACCCGTTCCATTCGTCGCCCCGTTACTGTTCCAAGTCATTAGCATCTTGCCCGATGGGAAGATCTGGATTTTGTGCCAGCCCGTACTGCTGTCCTTCACGCCAACCACGAGACTTTGCGAGACGACGGTATCCGTGCAGGGGTTATAGAGGATTCCCACAGGAGCCCCACCGCCAGAAGGTGTCCCGACCAGCCAGTATTTGCACCCGTCATCGGATAAATCCTCTTGGTCAGGAGCCAAAACGGAAGTGTAGCCCGTAAACGTATGCAGGACCGTCGTCGCGACGGTACTGCGGGAGATGGTTCCTTTAAAGAACTGATTGCTATTCGTAAAGTAGAAAACGGCTGGGTTGGTCGGGTCCCATGGGGCATCGGGTGAGTTCATGGCCGGCATATTGACTACGGGCACGACCACGTTCCCCTGTATGTCCACAATCGTAAGCCACCCATCTGAAGTCAACAGCATCACCCTGCTGCTATCCGCATTGAACGGAGTAATAGTTGAGTAATTGTGATGATTGCCCATTCCAGGTCGAAACTCCGCGAAAGTCGTTAGCCGCGTGATCGGGCAGCCGTATTGCGTGTCTACGAGCGTTTGGCCGATACCTACCGGCGGGGCCAGCGAAAGCGTGTAGTTAGGAGCGACGTGGACTAACCTGTCGTCCGGCTTCCCGCACAATGACTCGTCGAGGCATATAACCTGACCTACCTCCAAAGGAGGCAAATGCAGCCTTCGCCCTCTGCGTATTGGTGATTGCACCTGGGCCGGCCTGGAATGCCTTACTTGCGTCCACGATCCTCAAGAGATTATCCTCTTGCACGACTAATTTCTGTCTTGCTATCCACCGGCATTGGCCAGCGAGGACCTTCAAAAGCGCCTATCTTGATTCTGTGAGATAAATTCGATGTTAGCGCTCGAACGGATACTCATTGATCCAGTGGAATGGCCGATTGACGAGGGAGAATTGGTTCCGGTCGGCGAGTTCGAGTTCCATGTGAATTCTGTGGCCATCCATGGCTCCATCCAGCACGAGACGGTCCCGCGCCGTAAGAGCGAAGGTGAAGTTTGCCTTCCAGTTTTTGTCGTTGTCCTTCGCGAGCGTGAGCATTTTGCTTTTATCGTTGATGGAGGACCCAAAGTTGGCGAAACTCTCGTCCATGCGTTGAAAGGAAGTGCTCGTCGTGAAGTCGAAAATCACGCGGCGCCAGCGGTCGTAATCGGTGAGGAGGGGTGAACGGATCTGGCCATCGATGGTCATTTGCGCGACGTCCCAGATGCCATAAATCGAAGGCTTGGGCCGGCCTCCTCCCCGCGTGTACCAGACCTTAATTCCCCCGTGCAGTTGCATTACCGCCAGATACAAGCCAAATGTGACCTGCAAAATGAAGGCGATTCGATTGGCGTGCACAGTCCTGAACAAGGGTGGTTGTGCGGGCGGGCGTATTGCGCGATCCGAGAAAAAGAAGCTGATGATCCGTCGGCTTTCCGCTGCCAGCAGGAACAGGGAGAAGAGAATCAGGTGAAAAGAATAGAGCTTCACCGGCACGTCGTACGTCATGTTCAGCGTGAAAACCTGAATCATGTCCGCCAGGCAGACCAGCGCGCCGAGCGTAGTGGTCCGCGGAAAGATCACCAGCATGCCGCCCAAGATCTCTGTGCTGCCAGCGAAGATTTCATACGCGGGCGATGCGCCGATGGACCACCACAGTACCCTCATCGGTGAGAAATTGCCGAAGGGTTCCACCAGTGCCGTAAGAGACGGGAATACCATCTGCACTGGAATGAGCTTCATAGAGCCATACTGCAACATCTGGGAAGCGAGCACGAAGCGGATAAACAACCGGAACCATTTGTGGAGCGAAACGTAGTTTTGGCGCCCGCGATCGACGCCTGACCATGTGGCTGCGATCACAATGGCGAAGACCACCAGGCAAAAGGTCTGTACCCAATCGAAGGTTTTGTCGTGGCTGGGGCTGGTGTAAACGAGCGGTTGCATCACACGGAAAATGTGGGCGGCTGTCCAAAAGGTGATTTGACGCAATGGCCATAGGGTGCCCAGTCTGGGAATGTCGAGCTTGGGGATGAAGAACAGCGGTCCGATCCAGTTGCTCAGCGAAAACAGAATGAAATAGGCAAAGCAGAAACGGAAGAGGATGCGCGTGGCCAGACTCCACTGGACTGTAGGCATGAGGGAGTGAGGCTCAAGTTTCAAACGAGCTTCCTGCTCGAATTGACCTGACTTCTTCAGCTCAATTAGGTTTTGCATGAACATGGAAGTCTTCGCCAAGCCGGGCCAATTCTCTTGTCTGGGCGAGGAGATCGACCGCGGGGATTCAGGAGGCAGCTCCCGAAGGGATGTGCGTGAACTTGCTCCGCTTCAAACGCAAGAATGGGCTCTCCAGCCATTTAAAAGAGGCAGCGGCCAGCGAGAATGTGATCGCAAGTGAACACAGCCAAGAAAGCGGCTGGGCGTGCGCGTGATGGTATCGAATAAGAAGACGCTGGGAGAGCTCCAGGCCCAGAAAGTGATACGCGTAAAGACCGTACGAAATCTTTCCGAAATATACGAGCCAGGAATACTTAAGGAAGGGAAGCCCGTCCTGGGCAGCTCCCCACACAGAAAGGAAGATTGCAACGCCTCCGAGCGACATCAGCGGATATCCGATCATGCCTCCAAGCAACGTGGGCACGGGATCGAGCAACCCGCAATACCGGCCGACAATGAGCCACGCAGAAATTCCCACCAGAAGGAACGCCAGCCTGCGGGCAAGCCCGACGCGAAGCGTCGGACACCCATGAAAAATCACTGCCAGCAGTATCCCACAGACGATGGAGTCAAGTCGGGCAAAGCTGTCATACCAAATGGGCTCCCCTCCTTCATGTTTCAGCAGCAGAATGAGACGGGCCAAAGCAGCCAAGACCAGCAATCCGATCGCAATTCGGCATAGGGTTCTCTTGGATGCCCTCCGCACGACAAGGGGCCAGAATAGATAGAATTGTTCCTCGAACGACACACTCCACAAAGGACCGATGATGTGGGCGTGGGGAAAACCCCGGAAGACCATGATCCAGTTTCCCGCGAATACCAGGAAGGAGAGCGCATAAGCCCATTCCAGCGGTTGGCTTCGGTCGAAGAGAGATAGCAGGCCGGCAAGCCCGATCATAAAGAAGTAGAGGGGCCAAATCCGCAGGAGGCGTCGAATGTAAAACGCCTTCAAGTCTGGAACGCCTCTTAGCTCCTTCTCCCGCAACAGCAACTCTGTTATCAAAAAAGCGCTCAGTATGAAAAATACGTCGAGGCTGGCCATGCCGGCCTTGATGATGCTCGTCATCAAAGACGCAACAGCAGCGGGAATGTGACGCTCGGTGTAAAGGCTCTCTTGCCTGGGAAGCGCATGGTAACCCCAGACTCCCCAGAAGAGGAAAAAACGGATGGCATCCAGCTCAGGGAAATAAAACCGCTCCTTCAGACCACCCCGACGGCCCATGTCTGGAGGGGCTTGTGTATCGGCTAACGGCGCTGTTGGGGGGCAGGCTACCAATCTACTCTGGTTCCCCGGAATAAATCGTATCTGCCACGGGACGAACCTTGAACCCGCGGGCACGCAAAAATTTCTGTTCAAAGACGTGCAATATGCCCGGTGCTAGCCAGCCGAGGAGCGCCTGAGGGCCATAGAGCATCGCGAACAAGGTCAGGGAATAAACAAGGCCGCCAACGAAGAGCGCCAAGAATAAGGTTGGCCAAGTGTCCACGACGAGCAAGGCCCGTAGCGCCACGAAGGCAGCGGCTACCGGGAGCGCCGCAACGCACGGTTTCAGACATCCTTCCACGAGATAAGTGCGTAGCGGCATTTCCAGGACCCGGCAGAGATGGCGGGGAACAAGAATCAGGCTGGTGAGTAGAAAAGTAGCGGCAATAACCAGTGCGAAGCCCTCAAGGCCCGCGATTCGCAGCACCAGGCTCCCCAGCACCGTGATCGACAGACCTTCCCCCAGACGATACCAGATGAGCTGCTTGTGTCGCTCGATGCCAAAAAGCATGGACTGCACGCAACACTGAGTAGCCGCCGTGCCCATTCCGAGCGTGAGCAGGACAAGAAGGCCGTAGGCAGAAGCATACTCACTACCCACCCAGAG
>WNFT01006542.1_pt1 | contig 10262 bp, 6 predicted proteins | sample 5400191 | NCBI WGS metagenome assembly WNFT01 (sample SAMN13153359, study PRJNA577476) | soil metagenome | isolation source: 80 cm saprolite under Madrone tree | place: USA:California | collected 2016-06-14 | reverse complement strand
GCAAAATACAGAATTGCGTGGATGCCGGGGGACGGCGTGGGCAACGATGTCATGGAAGCGGCGCGGATCGTTCTCGATCGCATGAACTTTGATGCCGAGTATGTCCCTTGCGATATCGGCTGGAAATTTTGGTGCACGGAAGGCAACGCGCTTCCCGATCGCACCGTGAAGGCGCTAAGGGACACCACCTGCGCTCTGTTCGGCGCGATCACCAGCAAACCGCAGGACAAAGCGAAAGAGGAATTGAGTCCGGAGCTCAAGGGGAAAGGATTGAACTATTTCTCGCCGATCGTGGGGCTGCGGCAGCTGTTCCATCTCCACACAAACATGCGGCCGTGCAAAAGTTATCCGGGTAACCCGCTAAATTATCGCGGCACACAGATCGCGAATCCCAGCGGTGCGGATGTTCACATCGATCAGGTCGTATTTCGGGAAAACACCGAGGGCATGTACGGCGGCGTCGAGTTTTTCCCGTTGCCGGAATCGGTCTACACAGCGCTGTGTGCAAATCCAAAAATGAAGAAGTGGAAGGACAAAGGTCTCGAAAATGTCGCTCTCTCCACCCGCATCATGAGCGTGCAAGGATGCACCAACATCTGCAAAGAAGCGTTCGAGTTCGCCAAAAAAACTGGGCGCACACGCGTTACGCTCATCGAGAAACCAAACGTGCTGCGCGAGACCGGCGGATTGATGATGCGTTGCTTTAAAGAGGTCGCTAAAAATTATCCGGACATCCGCGCCGACGACGCAAACATCGACGCGATCTGTATGTGGATGTTCAAGAACCCGCAGGATTACTCCGTGCTCGTAGCGGAAAATATGTTCGGCGACATCGTCAGCGATTTGTGCGCCGGTCTGGTCGGCGGACTCGGGTTCGCGCCCAGCGCGAACCTCGGGGACAACTACGCCGTGTTCGAACCGACCCATGGATCAGCGCCGAAATACGCCGGCCAATACAAAGTCAATCCAATCGCCATGCTCCTAACTGCCAAGTTGATGCTGGACTGGCTCAAGGAAACGGAAATGGCCACCCGTTTGGAATCCGCCATCGCTCGCGTCATCGCAGAAGGCAAAGTGCGCACCTATGATATGGGCGGAAAGGATTCCACCCTCGATGTAGCCAAAGCCATCGCGCAGTACTCCGGTTCGTAAATCGAGAAGCGCCAGTTGGTCCTGTTCTCTTTTGGATTCTTGAGCAGGAAAAAATGTTGTGCAGGTATTATTACCCTGCGCATCAGAACAGGTGCAGACGGTTCTTGGACGGCGCCCACCCTCCTACGCCCGGCATCTGCGCGCCGTCTTCTGCGATTAATCACTGAAATTCTAACCGTATGGTCTTATAGGTAGTCATGAGTGTAACCGCGACTCAGCTTGTACGTCACGTAGCTGACGACATCGCGGAACTTGGGGAACGATGATTCCTGCTTTGCTGGTCTTCGCGACGCTGCTGGGCTTGAGCGGCTCGGCGCTGCTGGCTTTTTGGTGGTCGGCGCAGCACGGTGAGTTCGAGCGGCCGCAAGATGCGGCGCGCGCCATCCTGGATGCTGATGATGGCGAGGGATCAGACGAGTTCCCCAGCAACGCGAGCTGACCCGCATGGCCGCAAACGAACTTCAAGCGCCTAACGACGAAGACATCGCGCGCAGCCGTGCCGAGCGCGCGGAGATCGACGCATCCGCTCGCGGCCCGGTGTTGCACTTATTTCTCTCAGCGCTCGTGTGGCTGATGTTCGGTTCGGCGCTTGCTTTGGCGGCGTCGGTGAAGCTGCACGACCCAGAATTTCTGGCCGAGAATGCCTGGCTAACTTTCGGACGCGTGCGGCCTGCGCACATGAATTCGATGATTTATGGTTGGGCAACGATGGGCAGTAGCGGCGTGGCGCTCTGGCTGATGGCGCGACTCTGCCGTTCGCCGCTGCACAACGGGTGGTCGCTACATCTGAGCGCCGCCCTGTTTAATGTTGCGAACCTGGTTGGCATCTCGGGGATTCTTCGGGGGCGCGGCACATCATTGGAATGGCTGGAATATCCTATCGAAGCGGGGCCATTCCTCGCGGCGGCTTCGCTGCCGCTGGCTTGGGCGTTCATCGATATGGTTCGGCGCCGGGAGTCCGGACATATCTATGTGTCGCAATGGTATCTGATGGCGGCGGTGTTTTGGTTCCCCTGGCTGTACCTCACGGCGCAGGTGCTCTTGCTTTGGTTCCCGATCGCGGCCCCAGCGATGGCTCCGGTAAACTGGTGGTATGCGCACAACATCCTCGGTCTCTGGTTCACACCGGTTGGCCTCGCGGCTGCGTATTATTTCATCCCGAAGATCATCGGGCAGCCGATTCACAGTTATTACCTATCGCTCATCGGCTTTTGGTCGTTGGCGTTTTTTTATGCCTGGAATGGAATGCATCATTTGATCGGGGGGCCATATCCCGGGTGGTTGGTGGGAATGAGCGTGGCGGCCAGCGTGATGATGCTGGTGCCGGTGATCACCGTGGGAGTGAATCATCATTTAACGATGGTCGGATATTTCTCGCGCCTGCGCACGAGTCCAACGCTGCGGTTCGTGGTTTTCGCCGCGATGTCCTACACGGCGGTTAGCATTCAGGGCAGCTTCACAGCGGTGCCGGCAGTGAATCACATCACGCACTTCACTCATTACACCATAGCGCACGCGCATCTCGGCATGTATGCGTTTGTGACCATGATGCTCTTCGGCTCGATGTATTACATCGTGCCGCGGCTCACGAATCGCGAATGGCCTTCGGCGCGGCTCATCCGCTGGCATTTCTGGCTTACGGCCGTGGGCGTGCTGGTTTATTGGGGCGCGCTCACGGTGGGTGGCGTCGAGCAGGGAATGGAGCTGGCAAATCCTAATATCGCTTTCCTCGACATCGTGAGGAGTACCATTCCATGGCTACGCATCCGCTCCTTCGCCGGCGTTTCGATGACCCTTGGGCAACTCGCCTTTTGTGCCTCGATGCTGTGGCTGCTGGCACGCCGTCCCGGCGCGGATAGGGGGCCAACTTTGCTGGGATCTGAGCGAAGTTCGCCGGGAAGCAGCGTATTCGAGACTAGTTGAAGAACGACTCGTGACAAACTTCAAACGCATTTTCGTTGGTTTTTTCCTCACGTTTCTCACGGCGTGGATTGGGCTGGTTGTTTTGCCGGTCCGACATTTCGCACGAGAAAAAAAGGAAACGGCGCCCACGATCGCCACGAACGAAGCGCTGGTGCGAGAAGGCGCGCGCGTTTATGCCGCCAACGGCTGCATCTATTGCCATTCACAGCAGGTGCGACCGTCCCCTTTCTCCGACGACATCGAGCGCGGCTGGGGCGACCGACGAACCACGCCCCAGGATTACCTGAACGATCAACGCATCTTTTTGGGCACGTCGCGCACCGGTCCTGATCTCAGCAACATCGGTGCGCGCCAGTCTTCGACCTCATGGCATTACCAACACCTCTACGATCCGCGCAGCGTGAGCCCCGGTTCCGTGATGCCGCCGTTCCGCTTTCTTTTTGAAAAAAGACCGCTTACCGGCCAGCCCGACCCGGACGCGTTGGTTTTCAATGGCAGCAAGATCGTCGGCGGCAATTCGCAAATCGTTCCAAATCGCGACGCGCACGCTCTCGTGGCTTATCTTACTTCGCTTCGTCGCGCAACGTCACCTCCAACCACGGCCCAAAACCAAACCGATCCATGAATGAAAAAAATGAACCAAACGAAGACATGAACGTTCGGCGCGTACACGGCATTATCTGGCGCGAATATCCCGAGCCGCGCGAGCTTTGGTGGCGCACGCCCGCGATCCTGCGGCACTTCTATGTCATCATGGCGATTTGGCTGATCCTGTATCTCATCGGGTGGTTCCCGCATTGGTCGTGGAAAAGCCTCGACCATGCCGCACCTGAAACAGCGCAACCGGCCGCCGCCGCAACCGCCCCTTGAGCGCGTGTTGCCACTGCCACTCCGTCACCGCTGCGGCGGACGATGGCGCATCTTCGCGGAAACGCGGCCGCGAATGGCTGCGCTTTGCCGTGCTGGCGTTGGTTGCTGGGTTGGGAATGACGCTGAGTCTCGGCGTGAATTCCGATCCACCCACGGGCGTAACGCGAGTCGTTCTGCACGCGCTGCTCGCTTTGATGGCGCTCGGTCCTTTGCTTTGGCTGGGCGGCTCGCTCCTGACCAACGCCATCGCCGCATTGCGACAACGTCGGATCGTCACGGATCATCTCTTTCTTCTCGCGCTGTCCGGCGCACTGGCCGCTTCGCTGCACGCCACGTGGCGAGGTCGCGGCTTTGTTTTTTACGAACTGGTACCGCTTCTCCTCGCCATTCATCGGTTAGGCGCTTTGCTGCTGGCTTCGCCGCGCGAGCGTCTCCAAGCGGCGTGGCGCGGATTGGCGGAGCAACTCGACCTCGTGCATCTGGTTACACCTCAGGGCATGCGCGAAGTTGCCTCCGCCAGTCTCCAGCCGGGCGACCTTGTGCAGGTCGAGCCAGGCGAAATTATTCCCGTGGATGGCCGCATTATTGGCGGCGCTGCGTTTGTGCGGGAGAGCACGCTCACGGGTGAACCGTTTCCGGTTCCTCGAGCAGTAGGGGACGAAGTCGGCGCGGGCGGTGTCGTCCTCGATGGACCAGTAACGGTCGCGACCACCCGGCCCGGCGGCCGGCGCAGGCTCGATGTATTACGCGCGAGCGTGGAAGAACTGCTAGCCAAACCGACGCCGTTGCTCAGCGTTGCTGATCGGTTGGTGCGCTGGTTTCTGCCGTTCGTGCTGATCGCGAGTCTCGCCGCGTTCGCGCTTTGGAATCGCGCCTCAGGGTTGAGCGCCGCGCTCAACTCATCGCTCGCAGTTTTGCTCGTGGCTTGTCCGTGTGCGCTCGGCGTCGCTCTGCCGATGCTCTTTCGCCTTGGTCTTACACGATTGTTACAGGCGGGCCTGTTGGTCAGTTCGCCTCTGCTGCTCGAACGCCTGGCCGGGATTCGCCGTGTTGTTTTCGACAAGACGGGTAGTCTGACCGAACCCGAATTGACGCTCGCGTCGTTTACGGTGAAGCCGTCCGCCGACGCTGCTTTCGTGCGCGCGATCCTCGGAGCCGTACAGAGCCGAAGCGATCATCCGGTGGCCGCACCGTTTGCTCCCTGGATCCAAGAAGGTCGTGGCGTCGTGGTAAAAAATCTGCGCACGATTCCCGCCGTCGGTCTCGCTGGCGAAGTCACTTGCAACGGCCGCAGTCACGCGGTGGAAGTCGGCAACGATGGATTGCTTAACGGCTCCGCGTTTTGGGCGGAGCACGTCTCGAGCAAACGCACCATCGCGATGAAGCTCGACGGTGAGGTTGTTGCCGTTGCCACGCTCGAAGAAGAACTTCGCTCCGGCGCGCTGGAATCCCTGCACGCGCTCTCCGAGTCGGGCTATCTCGTTACTGTCTTGACCGGCGATAACCGTACGCCGGCCGTCTTGGCTGGGTCCCGTGCGGAGATCCGCACCGGTTTGACGCCGGACGAAAAATGCACCTTCGTGCAAACCTGCGAAAAGCAAGGCGAACCCATTCTTTATCTTGGCGACGGCCTAAACGATGCCGCGGCCAGTGCAGCGGCGAGCGCTTCGCTCGCCCTCGGTGCCGCACATTCTGTTACCGCCGCCGCGAGCCAGGCAGTCTGGCCGCGGCCGCGCCTTGCTCAATTGCCGAGTTTGCTCCTTGCCGCCCGCAACCTTGTGCGTCAGGGTCGCCGCATCGTCGCCATCGCCTTCGCCTACAATACGATCGGGATCGCCGCCGCCGCGAGCGGTCACTTGCATCCCATGGTTGCGGCAAGCCTGATGCTTGTCTCCAGCATCACCGTCACAAGCCTCGCCGCCCGTGCCGGCAGAATGATCAGCTACCGCGCTTTCGCTTTACCTCCTGCTTCCGCGGGAATCGTCCCACAGCGGTACTCCCGACGTAAATGTTACGAAGAAGGTGTTATTCTTCAAAGTTAAACGTCGTTAACTGTCTCGGCGTGTCTGGGCTTCTGCTCGGCCAAACAATCTCGCGGGGGCGACCGCGCAGCACAGCCGGAACCGCGCTCTGGGTCGCGCGACAGCGTCTCAGATCGATTTTTCGTGCGCAAAAGAACCAAACGAAGATACTACTCGTCCGTTGATAAACCAAGATAACTGAGATCATCGTCCGTGATTGCTCGCGTGATCGCCGAAGGTCGCGTGCGCACCTACGATATGGGCGGTAAAGATTCTACAATCGACGTCGCCAAAGCCATCGCCGATTACGCCAGCCCGTAAACTGGAAGATCGACATCCTCAGCAAACGAATGCCACACCTCCCTAGAACTGATGAAAATCGATCGCGTTCACATCCAGAATTTCCGGAATTTTAACGACTTAGATGTCCGGTTGGGACCGCACGCCGTAATTGTCGCAGAGAATCGAGCTGGCAAATCGAATTTCCTCTACGCTCTTCGACTACTGTTAGATCCATCGCTCCCAGATTCCGCTCGGCAACTGCGAGAAGAGGATTTTTGGGACGGATTGCCAAGGCCATTGGCTAATGAGGCAAAAATCGTAATCGAGATTGATCTCGCTCAATTCGAATCTGACGAAAACCAGCTGGCGACTCTTGGGGAACATCTAGTCTCTGCCGAGCCGATGATTTCTCGGCTCACGTATTTATTTCAACGCGTTCCGGGAACGGATGAATCGAATAATTACGAGTTCTCAATTTACGGAGGGAATCGGCCAGAGAACATTGTTCATGGCGAAATTCGTCGTCGCCTTCCCTTTGATTTTCTTGGCGCACTACGCGACGCAGAAGGAGACCTCGCGAGTTGGAAACGCTCTCCCTTGCGGTTCTTGCTGGAGCAAGCAATGGTGGCCGTTAAGCCTGAAGAGCTTGACAGCATCAGCAAATTGGTCACAGACGCCACAAAAGCAGTCAGTTCGTTGACTGAAATAAAAGAGCTCTGTGATGAAGTAACGGCTCGACTGACCGAGATGGTGGGGGCCGGACAAGGAGGTGATTTTGTCCTCAACCTAGCGCCAACGGATGCGTACAGACTAGTTCGCGCGCTTCGCCCTTTTGTCGACGGAGGTCGCCGTGGCATTTCTGAAGCGAGCCTCGGAACTGCAAATCTGATTTACCTAGCATTAAAGTCCTTGGAGTTTGAGCAACTCGTAGAAGACGGACATCGCGATCATACATTTTTGGGAATCGAGGAACCGGAAGCACATCTGCATCCTCATCTGCAACGTCTCACCTTTCGCCATTTTTTTGAGGAGCTAGTGGATGAGACGACAACGGTTCTTCTGACGACACATTCCCCTCATATCGTGAGCGTCGCTCCATTAAGGAGCCTCGTCGTAATTCGGTCTGATCCAGTTGATGGCAGCGAGGCCGTGTCCACTGTCGGCGTTGAGTTTTCGGAAGAGGAGGTCGCCGATTTACAGCGGTATTTGGATGTGACTCGAGGAGAAATGGTGTTTAGCCGCGGTGTTCTTCTCGTCGAGGGCGAAGGCGAAAGATTCTTGGTTCCTGCTCTTGCGAAATTAAATCATTACGATCTCGATAAGCTTGGAATTACAGTTTGCTCCGTCGCCGGGACAAACTTTGAGCCATACGTAAAACTGCTGGACCTAAAGGGCCTTGACATTCCTTACGCCGTTTTGACGGACTACGATCCGGCCGAAGGCGATGTCAATTTAGGTTTGCCGCGCGCCAAACGTTTGCTGGAGGCGATTGGCAGGAAAGTCGACAAGAACTTGGATGGCGCAAAGCTAAGCAAATTTGTTAAGCAGCGTGGCATTTTTGTAAACGAGCACACTCTGGAGGTGGATCTGTACCGTTGTGGTCAACACCAATGCATTGGTGATGCGTTAATAGCTTTTTCGCCAGGCGATGCAGCACGCGAGCGCGCGCAAAAGTGGCGCGACGACCCTAAGGCTTTGGATGCAGATCGCTATCTTTCTGACATTACGGCAATTGGCAAAGGCCGATTTGCGCAGCGCGTAGCGGGAATTATGAAAGAGGCCCACTGTCCGCCGTACATCCTTGAGGCAATTCAATATGTCGCAGCAGAAATCGAATGACTACCGCCAGACATACGTCGAAGCCGCTAAAGAGTTCGCTGATAATCCCGGGCAACTCAAAGCATACGAATCCGCTGGTAACTGTGTGATTCTCGCAGGCCCTGGAAGCGGGAAAACGAAAACGCTGACAACAAAGCTAGCGCGGATGATCAGCGAGGACGTTCGACCGCCGCGCGGTGTAGCCTGTTTAACGTTCAGTCTTGAATGCGCAGCAGAATTAGAGCGACGCTTGAGACGTCTGGGCGTTGAAGAAGGACGACACACGTTCATTGGAACGGTCCATTCTTTTTGCTTTCAACAGATAATCCTCCCTTTTGCGAACTTGTGTGAGACAGGCTTGCCGAGAAATCCCAGAGTCGCGGTCGATAGTGAGAAATCTAAAATCTTTGCTGAGGCGTTGGCCCGAGTCATCAGCGCCGATGAGCCACCGTCCCGTTGGCGAACCAAGGCAGAGTGGTATCGCAGAAGTTATTTAGATAAAGAAAGTGCAGAGTTTAAGGAAACCGATCCGGATCTCGCGCAGCTAGTAATACAATACGAGGCGGCATTGCACGGCGGAGGCCTTATTGACTTTGACGACATGGCCCTAACGGCGGTAGCAATGATTGAGCAAAATGAATGGTTGCGACGAACGCTTCGAGCGCGATTTCCCATCCTTGCCGTCGATGAATATCAGGACCTCGGAGTGCCCCTTCATCGGATTGTCTTACAGCTATGTTTTGTAGCTAAGGTTGGTCTTTTGGCAGTCGGCGATCCTGATCAGTCAATTTACGGATTCGCCGGAGCACAACCCGAACTCCTACGTCAACTCGCAAACCGTAAGGATGTGGAAACTGTCCAGCTTCCCTTTAATTACCGGGCAGGCCAGGCCCTAGTTGATATTTCGCAAACCGTCTTGCAAGAGGATCGCGGCTACAAATCGAAAGTTGCACACGAAGGAACCATTTACTTCTACGAGCTTGTCAAAGGCTTGCACCATCAAGCGGAAATGATCTGCAAAGAAATTATTCCAGAAATCCTCCGACGAAATGATGATTTGAAACTAGGGGACATCGCCATCCTTTACGTAGACAAAAATGACGGGGCCGTCATCGCAGAAGTAGCTGCCGCTTGTTCGTTTCCTTTTATTCGAATAGATAAAGGATCGGCGTATCGAAAGACTCCTATCACGCGTTGGCTCGAAGATGCCGTTGCTTGGTGCAGTGGAGGTTGGCGTGTTGGCCTTCCACGGCTTTCTCAGCTGATAAGACGATGGCAATGGTTTCATCGAACTCGCTTGCGATCCGATTCAGATCGACGTCTTTATCGAAAGGAGTTAACCCGTTTCCTTTTTTCTCGGCGCGATCCCACGTTGTCGTTAAGCACCTACGTCGATGACCTATTCAAAACATCCCTTGCGGACGTATTGCGCGAAGACTTGTCACTAACTGACGAGCGACTTGCACTCGAGGAGCTTAAAACTGCCTGCGGAGACGGTGCAGAACTTAACGAAATGACGCTAGCGGGATTTTCCGGCACCCTGGGCTCGGCGACTCACCTTAACCTAATTACGTTGCATAGCGCGAAGAGTCTCGAATTTGCAGCTGTGATCATGATGGGTTTGGAGCAAGGGCGAATTCCAAGCTATGGAGTGAATACAGTAGAAGCTAAACGAGAGCCGAGACGTCTTTTTTATGTAGGTCTTACACGCGCGAAGAAAGAGGTACATATGACGTATTCTGGCTGGACCGAAAATAGATACGGGCGCCGCTTTAATAATGGCCCGTCCGAATTTCTCCTAGAGATCCAAGAGAAACTGAAGCAGGCCTCGGGCGATAGTTCGCACGTCTAGGAACATGGATAGACCGTCGCGGCTGTTCCATTTTATTGAGTCGGCTATTCTCGCTGCGCCCAGGCACAAACTGCGGATGGCTTCCCGAAAAAAATTAGGCGCCGCCGTGACCGCTCTCCACCAAGTGCGAGAAACGAGAATCAAACTCGCCAAGTACAACATGCCCGATGTTCTGCAACTGTACGATGCTTCGCAGTTCTGCATCGCGTATGCGGCTGACTTAACGGTGTTAACCCGCGATATGGCATGCGCGCGGGACTGGTGGGAAGAACGCCTGTATGCACGTCTCTTAGCCCTGACAATGTTAGAGTGTGTTGAAGATTTGCCAGTCATCTTGGGAAAAA
>WNFT01012379.1_pt1 | contig 10264 bp, 9 predicted proteins | sample 5400191 | NCBI WGS metagenome assembly WNFT01 (sample SAMN13153359, study PRJNA577476) | soil metagenome | isolation source: 80 cm saprolite under Madrone tree | place: USA:California | collected 2016-06-14 | reverse complement strand
GCTTCGTGCAGCGGCCCTTGACCTGGCTTAAATCCAAGCGAAGCTAGATACTCACGTCCATTCGCAAAATGCTGAGCCAGGTCCGGCTCAGCAGGAGCCTCCTCCGCAAAGACCTCTTCCCCCGAGCCTTGTATGCCCAGCAGTGACTCTGTCCCTATACGCCTTGCCAGGCGGCTATAATCACGCTCCAGTACCCGCTGCACCTCCCCTCTATCAGCATTCTCCGCTAACATAGCCAGGCGCTGCAGTTTCTGCACTGCCTCCTCAGCCTGTTGTCTAAACTGCTGCTCTAACCACCGGTGCAGTTCCTCACTTATCGCCTGTGCCTGCTTACGAACATCCATATGCAAGGCGATTACAGTACGCGTAAAATCCTCGTCTGATACCATTGGACCAGCCTGGTGCAATACCGTAAAGAGCAACTGTGGCACGTCTGCATTAAGTGCGCGGTACACATCCATGTGAGGCTCCTCTCTTGCCTGACCAGCTCTCAACTCCCCGTATTACGATAGTGGCAGTATACGACATCGACATAACAGGTTGGAACGCCGTTTTCCCTGCCCTCCACTCTTCCCAACCCGTTCCCCAAATAGAACCTCGCGCACAAAGTAATGCTACAATTGTTCTACAAACAACCTACTTTAACTCAGGTAAGCCGGGAACCAACCGTGCGGGAGGTAAAATCATAAGGATGCAAGGTTTCATTTTCGACCTCATGGAAACACACGACTACGAGAACATCTTTTTCTGCCAGGAGAAAACACTAGGGCTCAAAGCCATCATCGCTATTCACGACACCACGCTCGGCCCTGCCGCCGGCGGCGTGCGCATGTGGCCCTATGAAACTGAAGCGGATGCCATCAACGATGTCTTGCGCCTTGCTCGCAGCATGACCTACAAGTGCGCAGCCGCAGGTCTTTCCTATGGCGGAGGCAAGTGCGTAGTGTTCGGCGACCCCAAACGAGATAAAACTGAGGCGAAATTGCGTGCTCTCGGTCGTTTTGTCCACCGCCTCAATGGCCTGTTCATAACTGGTATCGATGTTGGCACCAACATCGATGATATGTTGGTAATGCGCATGGAAACGCCATATGTCGTCACTGTGCCCGAAGCGTGGGGCGGTTCCGGAGATACTTCGCAAGCTACCGCCTTTGGTGTAGTTCAAGGCATGCGGGCATGTCTCAAAGAGTTATATGGAAGCGCCGATTTGCAGGGTCGCACTGTTGCCCTGCAAGGCGTTGGTGCCGTCGGAAAACACGTCTTACAATACCTGGTAGAGGCAGGCGCAATCGTAACGCTTGCCGACATTGACCCGCAGCGAGCTTCGGCCAACAACCAGTTAGGCGAGCAACGCCACGGTGATTTACTGCAAGAGTTGGGCATCCTATACGCGCCAGATTATATTGTCAACGCCGGGGGGTTGCTCACCGGTTTAGACACCCTCAATCCTGGTGGTTTCAACCGCCAACGCGCTATGGAGAAAGTTTCTCACTTATACGATGCGATGGAAAGCGTGATTGCCATCTCCAAAGATCAGAAAATCCCAACCTACCATGCAGCAGATGTGTTAGCCGAACAGCGTATTGCATCTATCCGGCAGGTCAAAAGCCTGGCAACTGGCAAGGAGTGGAGGTGACACGAACACTTTGTGATACTATAGCAATGTAGGATACATTCGTTGGCATACAGAAAGGCAAAACATACTCCCATGACAACTTCATTTCGGGGCGAAGTACGAGCGCCGGACTTTCCCAGCGGGCTTGATTGGATCAACAGCGACCACCCCCTGCACATTAGCGAACTAAAAGGTCGCATCGTCATCCTGCACTTCTGGACACTGTGCTGAATTAACTGTATGCATGCACTCGCGCAGTTGCGCGAGCTTGAAACCGCGTTCCCCAACGAACTCTCAATCGTCAGTGTCCATTCGCCAAAATTCCTTCGTGAGCAATTCACAGAAAGTGTTCGCGATGCTGTGCTGCGTTATGGCATCGAACATCCCGTTGTTAATGATCGCAGCATGCGTATCTGGCGTGAGTACGCCGTGCGAGCATGGCCGACACTCATGTTCATAGACCCGCAAAACAGGGTCATTGCCAGGCACGAAGGAGAGATTAATCCACAGGCGGCTAAGCAACTCATACAAGAGATGATCCAGGAATTTGACACTGCTGGCTTGCTCGATCATCGTCCATTGCGTTTCGCACGCGAGACCGCACCAGAAGCACTGATCGCCTTTCCAGGCAAGATAGCAGTAGATGCCCCGGCTAATCGCCTCGTCGTGAGCGACTCAGGACACCACCGCTTGTTGGAGATGGATCTGGACGGCAATATAAGGCAGGTGATCGGTACTGGAGAAGCTGGCAAAGCCGATGGTTCAATCACGCAAGCCCAGTTCAATAGACCGCAAGGTATTACACTTGCAGGTGATCTCCTCTACGTGGCCGACACCGAAAATCACCTGATCCGGAGCGTCGACCTGGCCGAGCATCAGGTGGAGACAATTGCCGGGACAGGCGAGCAAGCGGGGATGTCTAATGCCTCTACGTGGGGGGCAGCGCGTGAAGCGGCACTGAGTTCACCATGGGAAGCCGCATATTGTACGTTGCAGATAGTGAGACAAGCGCCGTACGCGCTGTCTCTCTGACAGGCACTGAGTCCGTCACTACACTTGTCGGCACTGGCCTATTTGATTTCGGTGATGTCGATGGCATAGGAGATAAGGCTCTCCTGCAGCACGTGCAGGCTGTGTGTTTCGTCGATGGTCTTGTTTACCTTGCAGACACCTACAATAATCGTATTAAAGTGCTAAACCCCCAGACACGTGAGGTGAAGTCATTCGCCGGGACGGGCGAGGCAGGTTTCAAGGACGGTGTGCCGCATATCGCTCAGTTCAACGAACCTGGCGGTCTCGCAGCAGCCAATGGAAAGCTATACGTGGCTGATACGAACAATAATGCCGTCAGGGTGATTGACCTCGCGTCGGGAATGGTGGAGACTCTCAAACTACAGATGTGAATCGACATCCCTAAATGTCAATCTCAATATGCTCTTCTTGCTCGTTCCACTTTGTTGCTGCGTTCAAGTTCGTACACAGCCTTTGCATCAATGCTACAATCGCCTGGCACTCGTGATTCTTCGCACGCATTGCCTGAAAATTGCGAATCACTGTGGGATAGAGCAAAAGACGCACAATAGTCGGCCCATCTGTTTCAACTAGAAAAAGAAAGCTTTGGTCATTCCGCTCTATGGAATCCACCGCATAGTCATCAATGAAGTCCCCTGTGCAATACATGATGGGTTTATTTTTGTAGATCTCGATGCCGCGAACGATATGGCCGGAATGCCCAAAGACCATATCAGCTCCTGCATCGATCAAGGCATGTGCAAAAGGTGGATGTTCCGCTTGAGGCATGTATCCCCAATTGGGTCCCCAATGAAGAGACACGATGAGAAGATCTACTTCTTCTTTCGTTTTCCTCACACTCTCAAACAGCTGTTGAGCTCGTCTTTCTTGCAACTGCATGGGGACATACCATACTCCTGGCTGTTCTCCGGTTGCTTCCCAGACCGGCTCGTTGTCTGTACAGGCGACAAGCCCTAGTGTGTTTCCTTTGACCTCCCATATCGCTGGCCGCGATGCTTCACGGAACGTCATACCCGCACCAGCATGGTGAATCCCCCCCTGCTCCAGGGTATTCATCATGGATGAGAGAGCGTCATATCCAAAATCAAGCACATGGTTATTGGCAAGTGAGACGGCATCGATAGATGCAGCCTTCAGACTTTCAATGTTTTTTGCGTCGGATTGGAAATGAAACACCTTTGGTGGTGTTACCCATGGGATACCCTGATCAGAAATGACACACTCGAGATTACAGATGCGCGTATCGGCGCGCTGGAACAGTGGCAAGGTATCTCCCCATGGATAAGCAGGAGGACTTTTCCTGAGCATCTGGTTTACCAGCCGCCCGAGCATCACATCGCCGGCAAAGAGCAATTTCATATCCTGGTTTTCTGGGTTCTGCTTCCTTATATAGAGAATACTCACCTCCAACATTTCCACTATCAAGCTGTCTATCTATAAGATTCGCTACTCTAGCAAAACACTTCGAGAATGTTGAGGATTACCCATTTTATCATAATAGAACCGATTCTCACCGCTTTCTATGTATCCTTAAAGGAGGGAAAAAACGATCAATTCCTCGGCTCGCACGTCCGTCCATTCCGTGCGTAAAGTTCGATCAGCATATTGAAAGGGGGGTTCCTATTGCCTCGACCTTTCAGTTTGAAGTATAGTGTGGCTCAGGGCAGATTCATCCTATGTCTAGCAATGGAGGGAAAGTATGGCATCTATGGCAGACGACATCGTTATCCGTCCCGTCTGCCTCCAGGATGCGGAGGCACTCTGGGCAATTGCCCGCCAGGAGGGAGTCATAGAGACCACGCTGGCGCTCCCAAGCTTGCGTTTAGAACAGCGCATGCAATCGTTGAGAGATTTAAGCGAGAATGATCATTATATGGTCGCCGAAAAAGCTGGCCAGGTCATCGGTCTTGCCGGCTTGACCGTCGGAATAGGCCGGTTACGACACAGTGGATCGGTCTTTGTCTATATCGCTGCGGCGCATCAGGGGCAAGGAATCGGCACACGACTGCTCCAAACGCTGCTCGATCTCGCTGATCACTGGCTGCTCCTGCGCCGGGTCGAATTAACGGTGCTGACAGAGAACGAGGGGGCCAGGCGCCTCTATGAGCGCCTCGGCTTTGTCGTGGAAGGATGTCGAAAAATGAGCGTGATTTCCAGGGGGGAAATCAAGGATGAATGGTTGATGGCGCGCTATCGCTAGATCAGCTTTCAATTCTAACCTTTCTTTGTGCGGGGCTGTACTGAGTAAATAAGACCCCCTATCACTTCCAACCTTTCATGAGATACAATGAAAGAAAACATCTCTCTGACACACAAAGGAGTGCTATCTCATGGCAAAAATGATTGAAAGTGCGGCGTCACGCGCACAGACGCCTTTTAAAAATGAACCCGTGATCGACTTTACTAAACCCGAAAATCGCCAGGCTCAAATGGAAGCGTTGGAACAGGTAAAGCGCGAACTGGGGCAAACCTACCCTTTAATAATTGGTGGCAAGAAGATTACTAGCGGCTCTACCTTCGCCTCCGTCAACCCCTCTCAACCCGACCAGGTGATTGGCTATTTTACCCGCGCCACCGTCGAGCAGGCTGGCGAAGCAGTAAAGGTCGCCGCCGCTTTTGAAACCTGGAAACATGTACCTGCCAAGGAGCGCGCCGGCTATCTCTTCTCAGCAGCCGACCTGCTGAAACAACGCCGCTTTTACGTTGACGCCTGGATGATCTACGAAGTAGGCAAGAGTTGGCCCGAGGCCGATGCCGACACAGCCGAAGCTATTGACTTCCTTGAGTTCTACGCACGCGAGATGGTGCGACTGGCTGGTGAGCAACCCGTCGTGCACATCGAAAGCGAAGACAGCGAGCTTGTCTATATCCCCCTTGGCGTGGGCGCGGTGATCCCTCCCTGGAACTTCCCCGCCGCTATTATGGTCGGCATGACCAGCGCCTCGTTCGTAACTGGCAATACGGTTGTGCTCAAGCCTGCCAGCACCTCTCCTATGATTGCATGGCAGTTTATGCGCATCCTGGAAGATATCGGCCTGCCCGCTGGCGTAGTCAATTTCCTGACTGGTTCAGGCTCAACCATTGGTGATGCGCTGATCGAGCATCCACTGGTGCGTTTCATTGCGTTCACCGGCTCCCGCGACGTAGGGTTGCGCATAAACGAACTAGCCGCGAAGCCATACAAGGGACAGATCTGGCTGAAGCGTGCCATCTTAGAGATGGGCGGTAAAGACGCGGTGGTCGTAGATGAAACCGCTGATCTTGATGCAGCTGCCGACGGCATTGTCGCTTCCGCCTTTGGCTTCCAGGGACAGAAGTGTTCGGCAGGCTCGCGTGCTATCATTGTCGAGCCGGTCTACGACCAGGTCTTGCAGAAGGTAATCGAGAAGACAAAGCGGTTGACCGTAGGCGACGTCACTAAACCGGAGACCTATATGGGACCGGTCGTCGATGAGAACGCCATGAAAAAGATCACCGGCTTTATCGAGATAGGCAAACAAGAAGGCCGCCTCGTGGTCGGCGGTGGACATCACGGCCCGGGGTACTTTATCGAGCCTACCGTGATCGCCGATGTAGACCCGCATGCGCGCATCGCCCAGGAAGAAATCTTCGGACCTGTGCTGGCGGTGATCAAGGCAAAAGACTTTGACGACGCTATGCACATCGCTAACGATACAGAGTATGGCCTGACCGGATCGCTGTATTCGCGAGACCAGCAGCGTATCGAACGGGCGAAGGAAGAGTACCACGTCGGTAATCTTTACTTCAACCGTAAAAGCACAGGTGCGCTCGTAGGCGTCCACCCATTTGGCGGTTTTAATATGTCCGGTACGGACTCCAAAGCAGGCGGCAGAGATTACCTGCTGCTGTTTACACAGGCAAAGGCCATCTCAGCCAAAAAAGCCTAAACGTCAAGCGCAATGCGAGCAACCGACCCCATGCAGGGAGACCCTCAGGTCTATACTGCGTGGGGTCGCTCAACTCACAAAGGGAGTTTTACTTGTCAATCGTTACTCAACTCAGTCCTGGAGCATGGCAGATCTCGCATCCTTTTCTGGGTGAAAACAAAATCCTCTGCTCCTACCTGCTGGCGGGAGGGAACGAGCTTGCCGTAATCGATCCAGGCCCGGGCAGCGTAGTAGAATCGCTGTTAGCTTCAATTCGTGAAGCAGGCTTCGATCCAGCGGACGTAATGCACCTTATCGCGACCCATGTTCACCTGGATCACGCGGGAGGAACCGGTACCCTCGTCAAGCAAATGCCGAGGGCGCGGGTGTATGTACATAATAAGGGTGCACAGCACCTGGTTGACACCACGAAAGTGGTTGCAAGCGCCTCGCGTATCTACGGAGATCGTATGCAACTGCTCTGGGGAGAGATCGAATCCACTCCCCAGGAGCGCCTGCACATCCTCGCGGGCGGTGATATCCTCAATGTCGCAGGCCGTCGCCTGGAAGTGCATTATACCCCTGGACACGCTGTACATCACGTCATCTTTTTCGATGCACACTCCGGCGAACTGTTCGCGGGAGACGTGGCCGGTGTCCGCCTGCCAGGAGTTGATTACGTGCGTCCACCCACACCCCCGCCCGATCTCGACCTTGAAGCGTGGTCGGACAGCATCAACCTGGTAAGGAGTCTGCGGCCCGACGTACTCTACATCGCGCATTTTGGAGCAGTGAAAAATATACCCGGGCAATTTGAGCGACTTCGCGAAAAGCTCTACTCCTGGGGAGAACTCGTGCTAGGAGCTATGCGCGATGGAAAAAGCGAGCCTGAGATTCTCACAATGCTGATCGAGCACACAAAACCTGAACTGCTACAGGCCGCAAGCGACCCACACGAGCTGGAGCGCTACGAGATCGCGACGAATTACCCGATGACGGTGCAAGGCTATATGCGATACTGGAGGAAGAAGCATCCCGAACGATTATAAAATGCTCTTTGTCCCGGCTAGCTCTGAGTCAGGCGGAGCGTCATGAGTTCCTGATCAAAATAGTGATCGTGCAGCTTCAACGCGTGTCGTTCCAACCCATATGTTTCGAAGCCCTGCGAAATAAAGAGATGACGAGCTTCTTTGTCGGTGAGCACAACACTCAAGTTGATCTGTTCGAGACCAGGCAAGGTCCTGGCATAGGCAATTGCAGCCTGCAACAAAGCCTTACCTATACCTTTCCCACGTAACTCCTGTGGCACATACATCCCCCAAATGATGCCCTTGTGGCGCCGCTTTACCTCCTCTTCTCGCCGGAAGCCAGCAATACCATCCAGCGTCTTCCCATCGAATGCACCAAATGTAACATCGTCAGGCGCGGCATCTCTCTTGCGCAGCCCCTGCATCATACCGGCGATACCTCGTTCAAGAATCTCTTCATAGGATGCGCCAAACGACTCTGGATTGTCGCGCAATGCTCGTAGCCGAATGTTCCAAAATGCCTCGGCATCTGCCTCTGTCAACCTGCGTACTTCCATATGCTTCCTCCTGCACGCCTTTCTCTATTGATTTATGCTGTAACTCCCTCCAACATCCTACCGCCTCACAAGGCAGCCGTCAAGCATAGCAACAAGAGGTTGGTCTCTCGTGCGTTGCTGCGCCAATCTACGATTTTACCGGGGAGGTGATTGCTGCGCTGAGTATTTCATTACCGACGGTCCGGTTTCTTCCAGCCGAAGCCTACTTAACAAAGGCGGTGAAGGAAGCTGTGAGTGAGATCTCTCAGACACTCGGCTATCTGCCCAACGTTCATGGGTATCGTTTTTCGTCTTCTGGTGTGTAGACGGTTGGTATTTGTTTGTTCACTGAAGTTGTTTACCTCAATTTAACAGATCTCTTAGGTGAGGTTTGAAGCATAATATGACCAAAAAAGGCGACATATGCTTCACTGGCGGAAGAGCACAATATACTTCAAACTGAAGAACTGAGTCAATGCACCCCATCCGTACCTAATCCCGGGATTCAGATGGTTCCCGAGAAGTGGTCGGAGTCCCACTCTCATTTGTTTGTGGTGGTCCTGATACCGGCTTTGGCTGCTCTTGCGCGGGGGCAGACTTGGCGCGACTTTTGCTTCTCCCGGGAGAGAAAAAATTGAAATAGATAAGGAATATGGCAAGCCAGACCAAGAAAAACGATACATCATAAGCATTGAAGGGTGTGAAGGTATTCGGCTTGTACTCAGGGAAAGGAGTAAACGGAATTGTGGGGTCCGTATCAGGAAATGAGCCACCAAAGAGGCGAAAGATCATGTTGAAAACAATCCCAAGAGTAGCGAGGAAGGAAATAGACCAAGTAGCAGCGTAGGCGAGGTTGAGACGACGACTGGAGCCAGGAGCGGGAGCATAGGCTTGAAGGATGCAAAGGATAATGTTACCAACGATCGTGTTCCAGAGGGTCAACGGGGTACTGAGAGCTACCAAGCAATAGCATTAGCTAGTCCAGCACCAATAATAGCAAGGGCAACATCTTGGGGCTTGTAGCCTTTGTCCTCGTAGTACTCCTTAGGGCTCGTCAAGGAATACCTTCCCGTTTTGGTGGCGTCATGGCTGAGGCACGGAAGGCGTCAGGGCGCGGACGAAGGGTGTCGTTCCAGAAGGGGCACACGTCGTGCGCGCTGAGATTGAGAGTGGCCAGCACCGCATCCCAGACGCGCGGGCTGGTCGCGTCGTGGTCATCGAGACGCTCGGCGTGCACCGCCAGACCGGTCGTGGTGGTGCCGTCTTGAGGCGATCAAGCCGGACGTGTAACTCCGTGCCGTATTACAGAGTGAAAGGAGAATCTTCAGATGAGTTCCACCATTTCACGTCGATTAGCACCCGTCAGGCTGGGGATCCTAACCTTCGGGGTCCTCATGGTCCTCATCGCTGCTTCGGTGTCGGCACCGGCCGTTGTGCCCGCCCATGCGAGGACTGCGGACAGGACCGTTGCCCTGACCCTCAAGTGCACAAACACTTCCTGCTCTGGCTCCTGGTTTTGGCGCAAGGGAGGCATAACTGGTACGCTTCTTGGCTCCGGATCGATCGCAGGCCCTGCGGACGCGACGACCAAAGAGACGACGACCCAGCCAGCCGCCGCGGATACGTTGAACTTCGGCGTCCATGCCGGATCAACTTCCGGTTGCGGAAGAGGTTTCATCGAGTACATCACTCCGGGGAGTGCAATCAACTTCACGGCCACCGTGCCGAGCCGTACTGGCTACGGCACCACATGCAGTGGCGGTGGCAGCAGCTTCAACATGAAGAGTTAGGCGGCGCCGGGTAATTATTCGCGGCTCTATGGTGTGATTCCTTTCGGGGTGGAAGGCGTGTCCGTGCAGGTTGACGGCTTCCAGCTCGGCATCTGAGACCGTGACCTTGGCGGGGGAGCTGCCCTCGTCGAGTCGAGCAAAGACCTTCAGGCCGCTGCGGGTGGTCGTGGAGGCGATCAGGTTGACGATCGTCGCAAGCTCGGTGAGCGTTTTGCCGCGCCCGTTGAAGGTGATGCAGGAGAACAGCCGATGCTCGATCTTGTTCCACGTGCTGGTGCCCGGCGGGAAGTGACAGACCTGGATCGCCAGCCCGGTCTCGTCGGCCAGGCGCTGCAACTCGACCTTCCACAGGCGCTGACGGTCACCGCAGTCTGCG
>WNFT01006540.1_pt1 | contig 10265 bp, 14 predicted proteins | sample 5400191 | NCBI WGS metagenome assembly WNFT01 (sample SAMN13153359, study PRJNA577476) | soil metagenome | isolation source: 80 cm saprolite under Madrone tree | place: USA:California | collected 2016-06-14 | reverse complement strand
GCTTCCGGTCGAGGCGGGCGGCCGGGTGATCGGCATGCTGACGATTGGGGACATCGCGGGGGAACGCGATGTCGGCTCGGTGCTCGCTGACATCTCGGCTGCGCCCCCGAATACCTAGGCGGGTGCTCCATGGTGCCGGGCGCCGGCGGAGCGGGCGCCCAGGCGGATGTCGTCCGTCACGCCCACGACCACGTTTCTCGGCGTCGTCCACCGTAGATCGGGCCCGTGTTGCCTCTTCGGACGTTGCATCTGAACCCGACCCGGACATAACAATGTCCGTCCTCACAGGCGCGCGTGATACGACACCTCCGCCTTGCCCAGATGGGCCCCGTTCGTGGGCTTGGTGTCAGCGCGAGTATTCGTCCGGATTATCATGATTGTTGGGGTGCTCACCGCGACGAGGCGCGAGCGGCGGCGGGGGCGGCCGGCGACGAGTGGGAGTCTCACGGACTGGCCCTTGATCATGGGTCCCCTTCAGGAGGATCTGCAGGGCCGGTGTCCTTCCCGGACTCGACGAGTGTTCTTCGGTAGGGCCCCGAGCGTGGGGCAGTGCAGATGTCTGGCGATGTTCGCGCCATGGTCCAGGAGTTCGGCTAGGCGAGTCAGCATCGCCAGCGACTCATCCGCTCGGCCCGTCGCTGTCTAGTAATCCTCGTCGCGTCTAAACGTGGCACCAGGACTCTATATCCTCGTCGTTTTCGGATGACAGCAGGACTCTTTATCCTCGTTGCTGATGAACGCGACAGCGGGACTACCTATCCTGAGCCTGGTGTGATCCAACTGCCTGCCAGGGCTCACTTGTCGGGGTCGAAGAGTCGGTGTGTGACAGTTATTTGTGACACAGGAGGCCCGCCGGCTGACCAGAATGACCTCACGCTGAAGCCGGCTCGAGGGAGTCGGTCTCCCAAGGGGGTCCGTGTCCAATCTTCAACCTGGGCTCAGCGGCTTCAGCAGGCGGCCTCTCAGCGGCTCAACGAGAAGGCGCCCCTAATTCTCTCCATGCTCCGAAGTAGCGTGGCGGCCCGGCCAGTCTCTTCAAGCGGGTGAATTCGCAGGAACCTGGCCCCGTGATCACGCGAGAACTGTGCGACCTAGTCGAGTTCGTGAACTGAGGATCAACGACTACGAAGTTGATCTGGTCCCGTCTCTAGGTCGGATGGGTTCCTACTCGGTGCCGGTCAGCACTCCAAGGAATGTCCGTCGATCCATCACGAGCCGCTCCGTGGCGTTACTCGCCCCAGAGCCATCGGCAGAGCAGGCTGCCGATCGTTATGACGGTGAAGCCTGCCGCAGCCTCCCAGATGGAATATGGCGGTTCATAGAAGATCCCTCGGTACAGTTCCGGATCCTCCTCGGGGCGCTCTCGGCCGGGCTCCCACCTGCCCATGTCCGAGTCTTGCCCCGATGGATTGGGGCTCTCGGCACCAGGGAAGGGACGGTCGCGCTGTGCTTGATTGTGTTGGGCGGCCGGGGCGACTCCGGAGGGCTCCCATCCGGACGCGCCCTCGCGGTAGAGGGGTCGTTTCATCACCTTGAGCCACCTCAGGGTGCGCCCACCGACGTAGGGTGACGCAGGGGTCTTCGTTACCAGGCCCACTCGGCTCAGACCTGTCCCACCGCAACTCTCCGGGCATCCTCGACGGCCCGTACCGCGCGCCCGACGACCCTCTGCACGGTCTCTCTTGTACGAGCGAACCCTGTCACGGGGCGGTGAGCTAGAGCCTGAAGTCGATAGCGATTGAGCCATGTCTCGAGAGGGTAGGTTTCGGCGGTGCCGCAGGTCGGGCACTCCCGATTTCGGACTGAGTCGAAGATGGTGTTGCAGTCGAGCTCCAAGCACAAGCTCGCCACTCGCAGCGTAGTGCGGAACGCATCTCTCTCGATGCTCATCCGGGTCCCTCCCGCGTGGGTTCCAGCCTGCCTGACGCGTCCTTTATGGACGTCGGCTGCCTCGCCGCTGGAGGGCAGTAAGCAAAGCACGTACCGAGCACAGGACGCACGCATACGCGAGGCTTTAGCCCATTTCTCCGGCAGGACCTCGTCGAAGGAGCGCAGGGGTTACCGAGTAGTCTTTACCTAGAGCCAGGTCCATGGTCCTCTCCATGGTGCGCGACCGCGAGCAAACCGCCGTCCTGGTGCGCCACGCTCTGGGCGATCAGGCCCACCGCGATGCTGGACGCGTGCGGCCACGAGGGGTCGAAGGGCGCAGGACCTACCTATCCTGAGCCTGGTGTGATCCAACTCCCTGCCACAGCTTACTTGTTGGGCTCGAATGGTGAGTGTCTGACAACCATTTGTGACACGGGAGCCCCGACGGCTGAATGGCCCACGTTGCAGCCGGGCCGAAGGAATGGGTCTCCTAGGGGGGTCTATGCTGAATCTTCAAAGAGCTCAGCGGCTTCAGCAGGCGGCCTCTGGCTTCCAGCTGGAAACGATCAAGGTGAAGAGTGCCTCACTCCGGCCTCAACGGAGTATGAATTGACATCAGGACCGTCATCTCCAGCAAGGTCAAGGTCCCCGTGGTCCGCTTCCGCATTGTCAACCCTAGTAGGTCGTCGGGTTAGCCAGTCGGGTCATGTCATTCCGGCGAAGACCGCTTGGACCCTCCGGATGAGCTCAGAAAGGGCGGGCGTGGGCGGCGCATCCTCGACGACCGCGTCGTCGATCCCGACTCGACGTGCGTGACCATGCCCATCTGGAAGGTGGCCGAGTAGCCGTCGATCGTCCGGGCCAGGTCCTTCAGCTCGAATTCCGCCGAGGCGGCTCGGATCGCGGCTCGGACATTGACTGCGGCGGCCTGCTGACGTGAGGGCATGGCCCGTCCCTCCCGTTCTGGCCGTACCACCGCCGGCCAGTGGATGAGGGTCCGGCTGGTATCCTTCGGATGATGGCCACGCTGCCCAATGGACCCGCCCCACGCCGCCACGAGCTGGCGCCCCGTTCCTGCCCATGCTACCGGTGTGGCCGGTGGCTCAGAGCCAAGACCCCCAAGCTGCTGCGGACGATCTACCGGGTTCATCTGCGCACGTGCCGCCGTACGGGCTGAGGCAGTGACTCGAGCCCAGCAGGCCGGCCTCCGCCTGGAGGACGTACCCTGCCCCTCACTGGCCAAGCTCAGACGCCGGGACAAGCTCGACGCGCCAAGGTCCGCCAGGCGCTCGGTTGGTCCTCCGAGGACGGCGCAAGCGTCGCCGCTGAATCGCCAAGCCTCCGCTCAAAAAGCCCCCGTTCCACGAGAGGTAGACCGATAGCCGGCGTTCGGGCCACTTGACATCCCGCCAGCGCGCCACGTAGGATGCGCTTCCGCTGTTACAGGAGAAGAGGAAGGCAGGGCGCCCGATGAAGAACATCATCGAGCGGAAGTTGGCAGCAGGGGTTCTACCGGACCGCCCGCCCGTCAAGTACTGGGCCGGGTTTGGGGTCGGCCAGCCGTGCGACGGCTGCGACGAGCCGATCCTCGACACGCAGGTCGAGTACGAAGTCGCGTTCGATGCGTTCCCGACCGTCCGCTTGCACGCGGTGTGCGCCGAGATCTGGGGTGCGCTCGTCGCCGACGCGGGCCCCGCAGCGGCGGGAGGCGCGTGATGGTCCACTTCCGTCTCGACGAAGGCGGCCGCGTCTACGCCGCCTGTCATCCGTACATCAGCGCCGAGAGCTACAAGGGCAAGCGCCTCGCCGTCCATGCGGTTCTCGTCACGTGTCCCGCGTGCAGGGAGCTGATCGCGGCCGCGCGCGCAATGAAGGAGCAGGGGACGTGAGGCCGCTGAGGGAGCTCGTAGCAATCTCGTTACCTGCGATCCTTCTGCTCGCCGGCTGCGCGCAGCGCAGGCCCAGCGTGACGCCCTGGGAGGCCTTCCAGACCGAGCTGCGGCTGCGCGGGAGCTGCGGGAGTGGGAGTGAGCCGATAGTGATTCTCCAGCGTCTTCAGCGCATCGTGATCTCGCACCCGCACCGTGGGCACGGTCGCTTCAGACGCGGGCGGCCCTGCTCGTCCCATCAGGTCGGCGGGACCACGCCTGAGCTGGCGGTTCTACGCGGTAACTGGGGCTGGACGCCGTGGCAGGTGTGGAGCGTCGTTGAGTGGTCCTGGTCCGGGGCACCAGATCGAGGGCGTGCCGGTGCTTGGGGAGGCGGGTAGCTGGCTAGGCGACGCATAGACGCCGAAGGCGCACGAAGATGAACGCGACGTGACTCGCGGCACCCTGCCCGGCATGCGCGCGCCGGTGTCTCTGCCGCACCACCGCAAGCGGTTAAGAACGAGCCCGCGTCCATCGTCTGGACCTGCTCGTGCGGGTTTATGACGTGGCGCTCTCGGACAGCGAAGTCTTCCGCCCAACTCCAAATGGCGTAGGATCGACAGCTCATCCGCCGCACGCCGAGGAATCGGAAGCAGATAGCGGTCCGGCGGCTTGGCTGAACAGTAGCCTGCTAGGTCGCGGCGGGCGCGGGCTTTGGCGGCTCACTCGCCGGCTGCATAATCAGTCCGCTGCACGAGCACTGAAGCCAGACATAGCCGCTGTCTAGCCCGCCGTCGAGATCGCCACACCGCCGGTGCTCGGCCACAAATGCCTCGAACGATTCTAGGATCACGGACGCGAGAGCGGCCATTTCTCGAACCCCCGTGTAGCCGCGAGATCGAAGAAATGGGACAGGTGCGGCAAGGGCCGCTACTTATAGCTGAGCAGCGACCGGATAGCTAGTTATGGGACCAAGGTCCAATAGGTCTCGCTACTGGGGGGTGTACACACTAGAAAGTGCCTTCCATCGGGATCGCTGGTTGACGCAACCGGGCGCCCCACCCCGTGGCATTTGGCTCAGTTCCTTCCTAGTCAATCCCGACGTACGAGCCAGCCTATGCCAGACGAAGCCCGCTTACGAGAACAAGCTCGCACCGCGATCCAGAACGGTAAGCTCCCTCCCATGCCCCTGATCGCACCTGGGGAGGACCGGGTGTTGGTGCCTCTTGCTCGGTATGTGAGAAGCCCGGGACCAAGGAGGAGATGGAGTTCCACTGCCTGGTGTGCCGTCACGACATAGGGCCTTACGAGACCGAGTATGACGTCGATGGCGCGGGCGTGGTGCTGATCGCGCACGAGCTTTGTCATACCCTGTGGCTCGAGGAGTCGATGTTGCATCGAGCGTAGCCGGCGCGGGGCGGATTTCATCGCCGCGGTGTGAGTCTCAGCGCTTTGTTGACAAGGCCACGAAATCGGCCCATTCTCGTGCCTCCCTCATGGCCATCAGCGCGAGGATGCAGGCGCTCATCCTGAAGATAGAAGCGGCCGACGCGGCGCACTTCGCCATGCTCCTCGAGAGGGCCAAGAAGCAAGCCGCAGTTCGCGCCAAGACATTCGAGAAGCAGCGGCGCGCATCCTGCATGCTACGTGATCTGGCGCGAGGAGTCTGCGGCTCTGAAGCAACCGCCACCTAGAAGGTGGAGAACGACAGACTCGTCCCGCGCCTGGTAGCGTCAGCTAAGCCTCCCCTTCGGGCGAAGGCCGGGCGACCCAGCGACCGGTAAAGACGAATCGTACCTGCGAAGCCTCGCCCGGTTCATTGGGGTTCTGGCACGGCCTCCCCCTCTTCCGTCTGGGGAGAGGGCCGGAGTGAGACGTTCCACCCGAGCCAGCAGAACACGTTCACGGGAAAGTTGACGCGGGGCGATGCTCCGCGCAGTGTTCTTGCGGGCGCGCCGGCTGGCGACGCATCAGTCCGCATCGCGCGAGCGGACCTGAGTGGCCCAGGGGCCGCGGCCCCGCTCCCGGAACACGACAAAGCGCCGACCGGCGAAGTTGAGGAACACTCCGAGCGCGGCCGCCAGGGCCTTCGCGACGACCGGCGACAACCCTGTGGCGACCAGCCCGCGCGTGATGCCGAGATCCACGAGGGCGGCCCCGGCAACGAGCGCCACGTAGACCAGGGCCTCGATCGGAGACGTCCAGCGTGCCCGGTGACGGAACAGAATGACGATGCACAGGAAGTAGTTGACGGCGGCGGCAAGCGCAAAGGCCGCGAGGACCGCGCCGCTCAGGCTCAACCCTGAGGCGTACAACACGACGAAGAGGAGGAGGTTGACCAGCGCCGACGTGCCCCCGATGACCAGGTAGACCAGGAACTGAATCGGGACGGGAGCGCTGTGGGCGTTGTAGCGCAGGATACAGTACAGGGCCCGGACCGCATCACGCGCGCCGATCTTCTTACCCTCTTCGTAGGTTCGGCCCGAGTACGAGATGCCCATCTCGAAGACGCGAAGACGTCGGTGCGCGATCTTGGCGACCAGCTCCGGCTCGATGCCGAAGCGGTTCTCCTCGAGGGTCAGGGCCTGGACGATCTCGCGGCGGAAAACCTTGTAGCCGGTCTCCATGTCAGAGAGGTTCAGGTCGGTGAACATGTTCGAGAGCAACGTGAGGAAGCGGTTGGCAACGTAGTGCCAGAAGTACAGGACCCGACGGGACCCCCCGGAGAGGAACCGGGACCCCAGGACCACGTCGGCCTCCCCGCGGCGAAGCGGCTCGATCAGCCGCTTGAGATCCATGGGGTCGTACTCGAGATCGGCGTCCTGTATGGCAACGAACTCGCCGCGCACGCTGCCGAAGCCGGTTCGGAGAGCCGCTCCCTTCCCTTGGTTCCGATCGTGCCCGAGCACGCGGACGTTGGGGTATTTCGTCGCGAGCTCCCGCGCCACCGTGAGGCTCCGGTCGGTCGAGCAGTCGTCGACGATCACGATCTCGAGCGACAGGGTGTCGTCGGTGATCTCGAGCAGGCGTTGGAGACAGCGAGCCAGCGTCCGCTCCTCGTTGAAGCAGGGGATGACGACCGACAGAGTTGCCGTTTGATCCGCCGGTCCCGACGGAGGCCTCAACGGGGGGCGGTCCGCATGGGTCGCTTGACCGCCTGGATCTGCCCGTGGTCCACTGCCAGAGGTGGATTCCGATCAGCAATCCAGCGGTCGGCTCCTTGATCGCCTCCTCGCTGGCTGTGGTGGCAGCCTCGTGGCGTACCTTCTTGTGAGTCACACCGTGCGCGCCTTCCTGGCCGAAGTACGCCGGATCCTGGAGAAGGTGCTCGCGACGGTCGGAGGGTCATGATCACCACGAGTGTCCTCTCCATGCTCATTCCCGCCTGGGCTGCCGGTCTGGCCGCGAAGCGTATGGTCGGACCGGAGAATAGCGCGGCGAGGATCGGAGCGTGGTTCATCCTGTCGGCGTCGCTGATCGTCCTGCCCATCCAGCTGGCGGCAGCGCTCCAGCTACTCGGGATTATAGCCCGGATACCGCTCGCGGTGCCCGCGGTCGTCGGAGGAGCCTTGCTCGTGCTCTTCCTGATCCGGGACCGTGGATCTCATACGGACCGAGCGTCGACGGCTGGCCTCGGGAGGGTGGATTCCCAGGCCGGCCGCGGCGCGGTCATCCAGGCGGCAGTGATCGTGGGGAGCACCTACGGGATCGTCGCGCTCGATCGGGTCACCGGCTTTCCCTCGTCGTGGGACGGGGTGGCCTACCATCTCCCGCTGGCGGTGAGATGGCTTCAGGAAGGCAGCCTCGCCCTACCCGCGACTAGCGACTGGCGGGAGAGCCTGCCGGGCAACGCGGAGATCATCGCGATGCTGGCGCTGGGAACGGGCTGGCAGGCGCTCGCTGAGATGTGGAACGTCGTCTCTACCCTCGGACTCTGTGCCGGGTCGTACCTACTGGCGCGGGGAATGGGTGTCGGCGCTTCGGGTGCGCTTGCGGGAGGAGTGCTGGTCGCCAGCCTGCCTCTGGTGCTCTTCGAGACCTTCAGCGCATACGTCGATCTGTTTGGGTCCGCCTGCCTGATAGCGAGTCTGGGCCTCGTCGTCGCGTCGCGTCCCCCCGCCACGGCGTCACTCGCGGATTCGCGCGTGTTGGCCCTGAGTGGTCTCGGCTGTGGGCTTGCGGTCGGGACGAAGCCGACGCTCTGGCCGTACGCGGCGCTGGTCGCCGTCGGGGTAGTGGCGGCGCTGATCTGGTCGAAGGCGGCTTCCCGCCGTCGGCCACGGCTCTCCCTGATCTTTCTGGGCGCCACCGCGGCGCCGTGTCTCTTCTGGTTCGTCAGGAGCCTCGCGGCTACGGGCAATCCGTTCTACCCACTCGCGATAGAGGTTCCGGGGCTGCTCTCGCTCGCTGGATTTCGCCCTTCCGAGATCACGGATCCGGACAACTATCTGAACTTCGTGCGCTCGCGAGGAGAGTGGCTCCTGTATCCGTGGATCGAGTTCAAGCGTCACCGCTCCCGTCTCAGCACGGGCTCTGGGCTGGGTCCCGTCTTCGCCGCCTTCGTTCCCATCGGCTTGCTGTACACCCTGTGGTCGGTGCGTCGCCTGGACCCGGGACCACCGCGCGCGGTCCGACTGGCTTGCCTTGGCGGTCTGGGACTGGGCACGGCCATCTGGTGGGTCGCGGTGCAGGGAACACCTCGGTTCGCACTTCCCCTGATCGTTCTCGCGTGTGTGCTCGCAGCTCCGTTCCTCGACGACGCGTTGCGGGTGCGGCCACGCGTGACGAGAGCGTTGCTGGTCAGCGCCGCGCTCGTCTCCGCGTTGCTGTCCACGCTGCCGACCGCGCAGGAGCTTCCCAGACGCGTTCGACACCAGCTGTGGGAGCGCCACCGCTTCTACGACGTACCCCGGCTGATCGACCAGCTCCCGGCATGTTCGATCGTGATCAACTACAATCCGGAGGATGAATTCTGGAACAACTTCGCGCTGGCGGGGAAGCGGCTGGCGAACACGGTCGTGCCACCCTGGGCGGCGAGACGAGCCCTGGATCACCCTCCGGATTCCGCATGCCCGATCTATCTCTTCGACCGGGAGCCCTTCATGTCCGGGGAAGACGCGGCCCACGTGGAGGCAAAGGGCTACGCGCGGATTGATCTTCCGCTCGAGACGCGCTGGCGAGTCTGGCAACGGACGGTACGCTGAGCTTCTGTCGTGTTGACGGGGCCGAGTGGGCCCGCCAAGGGAGGGGCGACCGTCGCCGGATGTTGTTCGTGTTACCTATCCTCTTCTGCTCGAGAATGCGCATACTGACCGTCGGCGTCACACGGCCCGTCGCGCTGCGGCGACAGTGAACGTGCGCATAGGAACGACTAACGCCACCTCCGCGGGGGCGGCCGGCGACGAGTGGGAGTCTCACGGACCTGGCCCTCGATCATGGTTTACGTGCTCAAATCAAGCGGCTTGACGAAGAGGGAAGACGGCTACGGGCCGAGCCAAATGAGTTGCTGGCGGTGCTGATTCGCCTCGCCGAACTCCTGGACCATGGGAGCGAACATCGCCACACATCTGCACTGCCCCACGCTCGGGGCCCTACCAAAGAACACTCGTTGCGTCCGGGAAGGACACCGGACGCCTTTGGCAATCCTCGTCGCGTCTAAACCGCGGCACCAGGACTCTTTATCCTGAGCCTGGTGCGATCCAACTCCCTGCCACGGCACTTGTTGGGCTCGAAGACCGAGCGTGTGACAAGGGTTTGTGACACTGGAGCCCCGCCGGCTGACCAGAATGGCCCACGTTGAAGCCGGGGCGAAGGAGTGGGTCTCCCAAGGGGGTCCAAGCCGAATCTTCAACCTGGGCTCAGCGGCTTCAGCAGGCGGCCTCTCAGCGTCCCGGGCCCATCCTTCTATGTTGGGTGGGACTCGTTGTCCTCGGCCGGGGTCGATACGACCGTAAGCCTTGGCGGCCGTGGATCGTGTGGCTTGCCGGCTTTCACGGCGGCATTGACGATTGTGGCAGGGGGAAGTTGACCTTGAGCGTGGCCTCGAGCCATCCGCTCCTGGACTTTCCGGAAGATGTCGGCCACTCCAGCCAGGCGACTTGCCCTGATCGCCCCGAGCGGCTACACTGGCGCCCCCGCTGGAGGAGAAGGCACCGGGCCATCGGGAGGCCCGTCCGCACGTGGACAAGCTCCTCGTTCTTCTGGCGGGACTCGTGTTTGCCGTGAGCATCGTCTGTATCGTCCAGGCCAATCAGCGGGCTGAGGCCCACCATCGAGCCCGACAACGGCACGAGCGGGACAAGGTCCGCGGCTGGCCGCGCCATCACCGTAGCGCCGAAGGGATGATCGTCGCGCTCCTGGCTGATTCGCGCCCGGGCCACATCGTGGTCGGCGGGCGGACGCTCTGGCTGCGCGACGGGGAGACCTGCGCCTACACGGTCGGCACGCCGATCCGGGTGCTTTATACGGTCGTCGACGGCCGGCGACTGGTCGACGGCGTTATGGCCATGCCGCCTCTCGGATAGGACC
>WNFT01010847.1_pt1 | contig 10266 bp, 6 predicted proteins | sample 5400191 | NCBI WGS metagenome assembly WNFT01 (sample SAMN13153359, study PRJNA577476) | soil metagenome | isolation source: 80 cm saprolite under Madrone tree | place: USA:California | collected 2016-06-14 | reverse complement strand
CTATAGGACGACTGGTGGCACCTCTGACGCCCGAGCAAAGAAAGGCGATCTTACCCAGAGAAGTGCCGGATACGGTTCGGCTGTTTTTGGCTGGCAAGATCGACCAATGGTGGTCTCGCCAGGATGGAAAAGGCCCCGTCTTCCTCATGAACGTTACGTCGGTCGAAGCGGCGCGGGCCCTGCTGGGGAAACTTCCCTTGGATGACGCGAAGCTCATGGAGTTCGATTTCATCGAGCTTGGTCCGCTGAGCCCGCTCCACCTACTCCTCTCACAGGGTTGGGCGACAGCCGGTAAATAGCGGCAATTAAACCGATCACGCGCGGCCACGAGCCCGAAAGGTAATGTTACTGCACCAATCGCTAAATTAGTAGCCTTTCGCATCATGTTCCTTTGTCTTTACGTAAATTTCTTCTCTTGAGTTCCCAATTGCTCCGACCGGTCACTGGCCGGTTCTTGGATCAACGCCGGCAGCCGTGCCATTTAGCACTCGTACGAGAATCGATTTAACTAACAGGATTGAGGCTCACCCGGCTTCATTTGGTTCTCCCATACTCTTATCGACGCGTTACTGTTGCCTCTGCGTATGACGACGAGGAACAAAGGCGTTGCAACTAGATTTGGGACCAGCGCGAGCTAATATCCGTAACAGTTTTCCCCATCCACTCTTGTCCGTCGTCATACTCGGAAGCAACCGTAATACTTCGAGAACGGTATGGGAGAAACTCAGCGATCGGGGCGAGAGTGAAAACGGTAGATAATGGATTCTCCGATTGTGACGAATCTGAACTAGCATGACATCGATTCACGCAAAGGTCCTATCGACCGAGAAATACGGCGACCAATATCGCCTCATTATCGGATTGGTGCCTTCCGAGTTTCAGGGGCCATTCGAAAGGTTGAGGTTCAAGAAAAACCCCTACTGCGGCTCCTTTGGTACGTCTCTCAACAAGAGCTGGCTTACGCTCGATTACCGCAAAGATCCTGGGTTCAAGACAGGCGAAGCGTTTCCCCTTCGGAGGACCAATTAGAACGTGGAAGCTTGGTTGCGGAAGAGGTTCGGCAAAATCACACTGTCATGAAAACCAAATCCGCCATCGACCAAGTCAAAGAGTTTACGCCAAGATCGCTTAAAGAAATTGTGCATGGTCGGGCAAAGACTTTGCGCCTCGGGGCTTCGGTAGTAATGCTCCCGGCGGGATTTAAAGTTTCAAGCAGCCATAACCGCAATGAAGATGCTTCAATCGGGCGGTCGCGGCGCAGACTTGGCTCAAGGTCGCCACGAACTTAGAGACGACTCCGGAATAGAGTCCGTTGTTCTTCCAGACAGCCCCAAACGGTATCCTTACGGGTTGCGGCGCCAACAAATTTGAAAACAACATCTTTGGCCGGACATTTTTAGATCGGCTCGCTCACTAGGACGACGCCAAAGCCGGCCGCGACAAAGGCCAGGGCGCTTTGCGGCCCCGTCTGCCTCCCTCACAACGCGTGGAGTGAACCCTGATTGCTGGCAGATTGTCTGCAGCCAATCGCCGTAAGCAGGATACATCCGATTTAGGCCGACGAAAGGCTGCTCTTTGAGAATCGGCAAACGGCATTCCCGGCAGGACTTCTTGCGGATGGGATTTTGGCAACGCGACCGTGACCGGGTGCTCTATCAGCTTTCGCTATAACGGAAAGCAATGGGGAACGCTTCAAAAAGAGTATTGGGAAAGTCGCTCAACCGGGGCGACTTGGCTCTATCAGATAAACTTCTCTTTGCCCAATGAGTGAGCCCTTGCGCCAAGAATCAGTGCAGACGGTGGGCGGCAAGCGACACTCATGGCCAAATCAACCGTTTCTGACCTAAGTAAGTGCTGTGGTAAGCAGGATTCCAAATATGGCAAATGACAACGTCGAACTCCTAAGGTTGGGCCGCAGGATTCAGACCGAACGCAAGATTCTGGGGTTTAGCCAAAACGGTTTTGCCAAGGATTGTGGACTGAACAGGAGTTACTTTGGAGGAATCGAGCGGGGCGAACGAAACCTGACCTTCGCGGTCCTCTGCAAGATTTGCAACGGACTTCACTGCGATATTGCCAATGTGACGCAGGGAATTCCGCGGACATCTTACATTCGCGCTCTTAGCGATGGTTCTTAAGTCAGAGATAGCTTTCGTACTAATCAAATCCAGCCCATCTCCCGCGTCGTGTTCATCAGAATCTTTTTTAACTGTTCACCCACCGAAAACCGGTCGCTGCTGATTTCGACGGAGGGAACAATGTCCATCCCACCTGGATGCCGCTCGCCGGCCGCTTTCCAGTCCATTAACATTTCGATGAGATCGAAAAGTGACATGCCATCGGGACCATTGAGATAGTGTTCTGGATGATGGGCATTGTGGGCGTAGTGGTGATCAAGTGCCGTTTTCAGATCAGCGAGCGAATGCTTATATTCTTCGCCCGCGTAGGTGATGACAGCCAGTCGATTGCCAACCGCATCAAAGATTGCTTTCTCTGGTTCTTCCAATTTGGAGGCGTCGTGTCTTGCCCCGCGCTCCAGGAGGATAATGGCGCACTGACCAAGGAGGAAGCGCACCCGGTTAATGTGCAAGGTTGTGTCTATCGTACTATCGTAACTCATAGGCTTACCGTAGCATTGGACCTAATCAGCACTCTTACTTCGACGATGTCGCCGTTTTTGATGTTCCCGCTAGGGCTCATGATGCGGTAACGTTTGTTCGGAATGATGGGAACGGAGTTGCGAAGCAGCGTACCGTTGTTCGTCGCATAGAGCAGGATGATTTCGTTTTTAGTCGGGAATCCGTTCAGGAATCGAAGCACATCAACGCGGTAGTCGCCGGTTCATGCGGGTGCTCTCGAACGTTGCCTAACTCCACCTCGATCAAAGAATGCCTCAAGCTATGTTCATCGAGGTCGACGGTTGACTCGGCATGAGCTGAAATGGAAGACGAAGAAGCATAGCCATCTACACCTTTTTGATTCATATGGGTACGAGAGTTCTTATTCGGAAGCTGGATTGGTGATTTTGAGCGTTCCCGCCCATATTTGGTCGGCGACCCGATTTCGACCAATACTCTTTTGGAAGAGTTATTCGCTTCTTTAGGTATGCCTCACCGGATTGCGCCGGTTGAGCGAGTCCTGCGTCATATGCAAAACGCTTCAGCTAAGCGTTTAAAAAAATATGGGAGACCCTGACAGAATGAGGCGAGGCTGATGGGGTTGGTGCAACGGCCGAAGTCTCGAAAGGAGTTATTCATTTTGAGCCGATCCGGAAAAGCGTCCGACCAACCAACCAATACCATGTTTCCACAAATTCCCTTCCACCGAGTCAATTGGCTCGTTAGCTCATTTCTGATCGGCACTCTGTTCCTGTCGGTCACGGCCGTGCCGTTGTACCTTTGTTTTTTTGGCATCGACTGGTTTCAGATCGCACTTTTCTTCGCGATGCTTGGTGCGTGCGGATTCTCGATCACGCTGGGGTACCACCGACTTTTCTCTCATTTAACTTTCCAGGCTCACTGGATTGTGCGGTTCTTCACGGTTATTTTTGGAGCCGGAGCGTTTGAGCATTCCGTACTCCTCTGGTCATGCGAACATCGCACTCACCATAAGCATGTGGATCACGATGACGATCCTTATTGTATCACCAAAGGCCTCTTTTACGCCCACATGGGCTGGTTGATGTTCAAGCTCAAGCCATTACCACCTTTCGACAATGTGGCTGATCTCAAAAAGGATCCACTCCTGGTGTGGCAAGATCGCTACATTCATTTGATTGCGGTGCTCGTTGCTTTCGTGCTCCCGGCGAGCATCGGCTTTATATGGGGAGGATGGAAAGCGGCTCTCGGCGCCTTCCTGATAGCGGGCGTGTTACGCGTTGTGGTCCTTCAACACTGCACTTTTTGCATCAATTCGCTTTGTCATTACATCGGGGCGCAACCGTATTCTTCAAAATGCAGTGCTCGCGACTCATGGCTCCTCGCAATCCTCACCTTCGGCGAAGGGTATCATAACTATCACCACGAGTTTCAGCATGACTACCGGAATGGAGTGAAACCCTGGCAGATCGATCCGACGAAATGGATCATCTGGATCCTGTCCAGGGTTGGCCTCGTCAGCAAGCTTCGCCGAGTTCCCACGGAAAAGATCGTACTGGCAGAGCTCGCCGAAGCACAGCGTCGACTCGAGGCGACTCTCGCCCACCCCGGCCTCACCGAAGCCACCGCCACTTACATCGCGAACGCTTACCATAGTCTGCGAGAAACCGCTCAACAATGGACGCAGCGCAAGGCAGGACAGCTCGAGGTGACTCACGAAATGCTCACCAACGTCCGCAACGAAATTCGTGTCGCTACGAACGCGCTCCGGCTACCGAGCTTGCGTCGGCGCCAGTCATCATAACGGCGGTGCCGAAGGGGCTTGGACAAAGCAACTCCCTTAACCGACCGAACCCTCCATCTCGAGGTCGATTAATCTTTTGAGCTCAACACTATATTCCATCGGAAATTGGCTTACTAAGTCGTTGACAAATCCGTTTACCGCCAGACTCATCGACTCACCTTTGCTTAGTCCGCGCTGCTGCATATAGAAAATCTGCTCAGCGCTAATCTGACTGACCGATGCCTCATGCTGAGTGCTGTTCCCTGTACCCCGGACTGTGATGGCCGGATAAGTGTCGGTCCGGCCGGCTGAGTTGATCAAAAGCGCATCACACTCGGTATTGTTCTTACAACCCTTGAGGTGTTTCGGGATATGAACTATGCCGCGATAGGTCGCGCGCCCTTTTCCTACACTGATACTTTTGGAAACAATGTTGCTCGTCGTCTGATCGGCCGCGTGTATCATTTTCGCGCCAGTATCCTGGTGTTGACCATCGCGCGCCAGGGCAATGCTGATCACCTCGCCTCGGGCTTTGCGCCCTTTCAGCACCACGCTCGGATACTTCATCGTCAAGCGTGACCCGATGTTACAATCGATCCACTTGATTTCGGCTTCCTCCATCGCTAGTCCCCGTTTGGTGACCAGATTAAACACGTTCGGCGACCAGTTCTGAACCGTTATATATTGGATTTTGGCTCGCGGAAGAGCGACCAGTTCGACCACCGCAGAGTGAAGCGTTGCCGTGGTGAAATTAGGCGCAGTGCAACCTTCCATGTACATCACCTCAGAACCTTCGTCCGCGATGATTAACGTGCGTTCGAACTGACCAAAATTCTCCGCGTTGATTCGGAAATAGGCTTGTAATGGATGCTTCACCTTCACTCCGGGCGGGACATAGATAAAACTGCCACCGCTGAATACAGCGCTATTTAGGGCGCTGAATTTATTGTCACCGGTCGGGATCACTTTGCCGAACCATTTTCGAAACAGATCCGGCCGTTCCTTCAAGGCCTCAGTACTCCCCATAAAAATAACGCCTTGGTCTGAAACCGCCTTTTTGATATTTGAATATACTGCCTCGCTATCAAACTGCGCTTCCACACCCGCGAGGAACTTCCGTTCGTTCTCAGGAATACCCAGGCGCTCGAATGTTTGTTTAATGGCGTCCGGAACCTCGTCCCACGTCCGCTTTGTTGCATCGCCAGAAGCGAGGTAATAACGGATCAGATCGAAGTTTATTTCCTTGAGCTCGTCGCCGGCCCAATGCGTCGGTAGCGGCTTGCTATTGAAGACATGGAAAGCATTTTTGCGGAACTCGCGCATCCAATCTGGCTCCCCTTTCACGTCGACGATGTAATCGATCGTTTGCTCGGTCAGGCCAATACCCGCATCACGAGCCGGTTTGAGATCATAGAAAAAATCACCGATGTCGGCTTCATGGCCGTTTCTCCTGGAACCGCTCAGAAAAGCCTGGTCGTTTTTGTATAATGTTTCGTTCATTTTGTACCTTCTCGGCGTAGGACGCCCTTTGCTGCTTTCAAGCCTTTGCCGCCTCGGGCGGCGTTAGCTTCTCCGAACTTCGATTTACGTCGATTTGACGCTAGCTCACTTGGGCAGCTTTGGAGAGAACGGCGGAGATTCGAAATCCTGACATTAGGATAAGCTATTATCCGTGAGATGTCGCCTACTATCGGACGAGACTGACTGCACCGTCGGGAATTGTTGCGTGGGTATCAGAGGGCTTGCTCGACGCACCCGCTGATCCATGCGATCATGTCTAAAGATAGCAGACGCGAAGCGAATCATCTCCATCCGAGAGAAAGCGTGAAAGCTGATCATATACGAGTCCATGGGAGTAGCCACCAACATCAAGCAGATAGCCTTTCTCGGGGATCATCTTCCGCGCCAGTGCGGCATCGCAACCTTCACCTCCGACATTTGTGATGCTATTGCGGCGGAATTCCCGCAATGTCAGTGCGTCGTGGGCGCGGTCAATGATCGACCCGAAGGCTACGACTATCCAGCTCGGATCCGATTTGAGATCGACGAGAAGGAACTCGATTCCTATCGTCGCGCAGCCGATTTCCTCAACATCAACAACGCGGAAATAGTCTTGGTCCAGCACGAATTTGGCATCTACGGGGGACCTGCCGGCAGCCATCTTCTGGCGCTTTTGCGCGACGTCCACATGCCGGTGGTAACGACGTTGCACACCGTGTTGCGCGAGCCAAGTACGGATCAGCAGGCGTTAATGAACCAACTCGATGAACTCTCGAACCGCTTCATTGTAATGGCCGACCGAGGCAAAGGTTTCCTCGAGGAGATCTATGGCATAGCTCCCGAGAAGATTGACGTAATCCCGCATGGCATACCGGACATGCCATTCATCGATCCTAACTTTAACAAAGATCAGTTTGGTGTAGAGGGCAAAACAGTGTTGCTAACGTTCGGCCTGTTATCGCCGAACAAAGGAATCGAGCACGTCATTGAAGCCCTCCCGGCGATCCTCGAACACCATCCTAACGTGGTTTATATCATTCTCGGCGCAACCCACCCCAATGTCATCGCGCGCGAAGGCGAGTCGTATCGGCTCAAGCTGGAGCGCCTTGCCGGGGATTGTCGTGTGGCGCCTCACGTCATCTTTTATAATCGTTTTGTTACACTAGAGGAATTGAAGGAATTCATCGGCGCCGCCGACATCTATATCACGCCTTATCTCAATGAATCGCAGATCACTTCCGGCACGCTTGCTTACACGTTCGGCGCCGGCAAAGCAGTCATCTCCACACCCTATTGGCACGCGAAAGAGCTGCTGGCTAACGATCGTGGCGTCCTTGTGCCATTCGCGAATCCCAAGGCAATTGCTGAGGGTGTGAAGCGATTTCTTTCTGATCCGGTCCTAATGACCGCAACGCGTAAAAGAGCATGGAAACTCGGTCGGGGAATGATCTGGCCAGTTGTAGCCAAGCGGCACATGGAAAGTTTCGAACGCGCGCGGGCAAGCTTGAGCGTGCCTCCACGAAAGGCGTTCGCAGCCCGAACGCTGGACAATCGCCCCTATGAGTTGCCGCCACTGAAGCTGGACCACTTGCTTCGAATGACCGACGACACCGGGATTTTCCAGCATGCGATCTTCAACGTGCCAAACTTCGCGGAAGGCTACTGCACAGACGATAATGCGCGTGCTTTCATCCTCACCTTGCTACTGGAGGAGACAACGAGTCTCGCGACTCAGCTGCAATTCGAACACCTGGCCAGCATTTACCTCGCGTTCTTGTGGCACGCTTTTGATCAAGAAACCTGTCGCTTTCGAAATTTCATGAGCCATCAACGACATTGGTTGGAAAGAGAGGGCTCGGAAGACAGCCACGCGCGGGCGCTTTGGGCCGTTGGCACAGCACTCGGCCGCTCAAAGAATGAGGGTCACCGTAATCTCTGCGCACTTTTGTTCCAACGCGGACTCCCTACAGTCGAGAATTTTAGTTCACCGCGAGCCTGGGCGTTCGCGCTACTCGCCATTCAGGAATATCTGCGCGCCTTCTCCGGCGATCGAAGCGCGAATCAGCTGCGCGAAGTTCTCACCAACCGCTTGGTCGAGCTGTTTCGCACCAATTCCTCGGATGATTGGGTCTGGTTTGAATCTGTAGCGACTTACGATAATGCGAGACTTTCACAAGCGATGTGGCTTCTGGACCCGCGGCTACGAATGCGCTCGCTTTGATCAGCAACCACTGGAAGCCTACGCCATGATCGCCGCTTGTGTGGAAGCGTACTCGCTAACGCGCAACTCGACTTGGCAGCGGGCTGCGCGTCGCTGTTTCGAATGGTTCCTCGGTCGCAACGATCTCGGGCAGTCACTCTACGATTCGAGCACGGGTGGCTGTCGCGATGCGTTGCATTCCAATCGTGTTAATCAAAACCAAGGAGCTGAATCCAGTCTCGCTTTCCAGCTTGCGCTGGCCGAGATGACCCGAGCAGAAGCGGTGCTCGTTAGAGAAGCCAAAAGGCCAGGAACAACTTGAAGATCAATTCTACCGCGATCGATTTTCGGCCCAGCATCGGTCGTGTGCTGAATCGACCGTTCATTCCGGCCAGTCCCGATCAGGTCAGCAACATCATCGACCGAGTCCTCTCTTTCACCGAGGCGGAGACGGAGGCTCAGCTAGCTAGCTTGCGTGATGAATTCGACCACCGACACCCGAACCTGGAAAGATCGTGGTTACGACAGTTTGAGAAAGTAAAGGCGTATTTGTCGAATAATGAATCTCTTTCGGCGAGTCGACGGCTCTTAATCGGAGCATTCTTCACCGGAGAATATGCCATTGAATCCGCAGCATTGTTCAATCCATCGATCGTTCCACATCCGAACCAGACAGATCTCGGAGCCGCAGATCTGCGCTTCATCCTGACCCTTCGAGCCGTCGGCGAGGGCCATATTTCATCGATCGAGTTTCGCAGTGGGGTCATCCGAAGCAATCATTCCATCGAGATGGACAAGACGGCGGCCCTTGTAACCGCACCAGACATCGACCCCGATCCCACCTTTCCGAAGAATATCTTTCTTCACAAGTTGCAAGAGAAAGGCCTAGAGAACAATTGGTCGAGATCAGTGATGAACCGATTAGGGGTTACGTTCACACGAACCGAATTGGATGAGTCGATGCAGCACGCAGCTCACCAAACCCAAATGCATACTGAGGACGTGAAGAGAGCCATCGAATGCGTGCATTGGCTCGTAGAATCGAACTACGAGCTCAATTTCAGCCCGTCAATTCCGCTCTCCCAACGCGTCATCTTCCCAGTGTCGCTGAATGAGAGCAATGGCATGGAGGACGCCCGCTTTGTCCGCTTTGTCGATGAAGATCACCGCGCAACCTACTACGCAACGTATACCGCCTACAACGGGCGCTTCATCCTCCCACAACTCATTGAAACAACCGACTTTCTTCACTTTCGCATCCGCACCTTAACCGGGTCGAGAATACAGAACAAAGGGATGGCTCTGTTCCCAAAGCGCATTGACGGACATTACGCGATTCTTTCGCGCTACGATGACGAGAACCTTTACCTGATGCTCTCAGATGACCTGTATTTCTGGAGTGATCCCCAGCTTTTGCTGCAGCCGGCGCGGCCCTGGGAATTCGTGAAAATAGGCAACTGCGGTTCGCCCATTGAAACCGATGCCGGTTGGCTGGTTCTGACTCACGGCGTCGGCCCGATGCGCAAATATTGTATCAGCGCCATGCTATTAGACCTGCAGAATCCTTTGAAGGTTATTGGCCGCCTCAACGAACCGCTTTTGGAACCAACGGTCGATCAGATGGACGGCTACGTACCCAATGTCGTGTACACTTGCGGGGCATTAGTCCACGGTGGTCGATTGGTTTTGCCTTATGGTCTGAATGATACCGCCACCAGAATAGTGACGATTGAGTTGGAGACGCTCCTCGCAGCTCTCATTAAATAACGCGAAACCGGGTATCTTGACGTTTCTTTTTTTAGGCGCATTTCACCATCCTATTGCGGCACGAATTGATCGCGGAATTCTAGCCCACTCCCATCTCCAAATCTGTCACTTCAGCCGCCCGTCGCGCATTTATTTGTGAAGGATTGACGACAAAAGTGAAACCCGAAACCTGAGAAAGAGGTCCCATGTTCGAAGAATCCGCAAGATTGGTCGCCTGGTTAGTTCCCATTATTCTCCTGGCCGTAATTTTCCTGCCGCAGATGATCCGCATCCTGCGCGAGTACGAGCGCGGGGTGATTTTCCGTCTCGGCAAGCTGCTCGGTACAAAAGGGCCCGGATTGATTTTCCTCATTCCGATTGTCGATCGCATGGTGAGGATGGATCTGCGCGTTGTGACCATCGACGTCGCGCGCCAGGAA
>WNFT01007069.1_pt1 | contig 10267 bp, 10 predicted proteins | sample 5400191 | NCBI WGS metagenome assembly WNFT01 (sample SAMN13153359, study PRJNA577476) | soil metagenome | isolation source: 80 cm saprolite under Madrone tree | place: USA:California | collected 2016-06-14 | reverse complement strand
GTGCGGGAGCGCCGGTCAACGAAACGCCCGCTACGCTGTCGCGGACCAGCGCCATCATCGCCCGCTGGCTCGCTGCACCGGAGTTCACCGATGCGAAAGGGGACCCCTTGCCATTGCCGCGCACCGCTAGCGGTGACGTACCGTCATTCGAATTGCTGGTGACCTCCGTCACGAAGGACGTGCGGCCTCGCGCGGTTCTGGATGAATGGCTGGACCGCAAGCTCGTCACGATCAATGACGCTGACGAGATCGTGCTGGTGGAGACCGCCTTCGTTCCGCGCGGAGACGACGATCGCAAGTGGCATTATCTCGGCCGCAATCTGCATGATCACATCGCGGCGGCGGCGACGAACGTTTCTTCACCGACGCCGCCTTTCATGGAGCGCGCGGTACACTACAACGGCCTGTCGCCCGCATTGGCGAAGCGGCTTGAAGCGCGTTCGCGCGAACTCGCGATGGAGGCGCTGAAGATTGCCAATCGGGAAGCCAACCGCGCACTCGCCAGAGATAATGGCGGCAACAGCCGCTGGAATTTTGGCGTCTACGTCTACCGTGAAGATCCGGACGACGCGGCCGAGGATGTCAACGAAGGCGGTCAATCATGACGACGCGGCCGATCCTCTCCCGCCGGTTGCTGCTGGCTGGAATCTGGCTCGCTGGATCGTGCCCGGCCTGGGCGTCGGACCGCAGAGGCGACGATCAGGGCATCGGGGGGACCGGCATCATCCGCCGCAATGAGGATCGCGGCATTGGCGGCACCGGCATCGTCGGGGTGATCCAACGCTTCGGAAGCATTTTCGTCAACGGCGAACGCATCAGCTATGCGCCGAACGTGCCGGTGCTGATCGATGGCGCGGTGACGTCGGCGAAGTCGCTACGGATCGGGCAGGTTGCGCGCATTCTGGCGCTGCGTCAGGCCAACGGCACGCTGACCACGCACCGCATCGAAGTGGTCAGCGAAGTCGTTGGCCCCATCGAAAACGTCACGACTGGCGAGATCACTGTTCTGGGCCAGAAGGTGGTATCGGCCGGCAGCGAAAGCTGGCGTCGTCCCGGCACCCAAGTCGCGGTCTTCGGGCTGCGGCGAACGGACGGCGTGATCGTTGCAAGCCTTGTCGAGCCGCGCCTCGATAACGCACCACGGGTTGCGGGATTGCTTGAACGAGATCGCGGGTCCGTCCGGATTGGCGGCCTGCGACTTGACGGCGTGAATGTCGCACTCGTCGGGCGGCGTGTTCAGGCGGAAGGCCAGGTGGTGCAGGGCGCGATGCGAGTCTCACGCGCGAAGGTGGACGATTTTTCCGACCTCGCCGGAGCCAGGCATTTGTTGATCGAAGCCTATGTGCGGCGGGTCGGGAGCGATCTGCGATTCGGCTCAGGCTACGTCGCGCGCGATGTGTCACGCTTCCAGCCCACGGCCGGCGAAGCGCGTGTGGTCGTGGATGCGGTGCCCGATGGCTTCGGTGGCCTGCGGGTTGAATCTGTCCGGTCCGTGGGCCACTTCCCAGGAGAGACGCTGCTAGTCCCGCGCGGACCTGACATTGGTCCCGGCACCGCACCCAGTCTCGGCACTGCACCCGGTCAGGGCGGATTGGGAGGAGGTGGCCCTCCTGGATTGGGAGGAGGTGGCCCTCCTGGATTGGGAGGAGGTGGCCCTCCCGGATTGGGAGGAGGTGGCCCTCCCGGATTGGGAGGAGGCGGCCCTCCCGGATTGGGAGGAGGCGGCCCTCCCGGATTGGGAGGAGGCGGCCCTCCCGGATTGGGAGGAGGCGTCGGCGGAGGCCGCCGGCGTTAATGGCGGCAAAGCGCATTGGTGGCCGCGAGCCGCCATGGATCGCCGTGCCAAGCGATTGAGCCGTAATCGTCTAGCGACCCGGCCATCCCTACGAGCCCTGCTGCGACCCGCCGTTCCACGGGTCGCGGCATCGCTGGTGCCACGTGCAGCGCCGATGCGGCGAGCGGCTGATGCGAGGCCAGCTTCGATGTCCGGGATTTAGCTTCATACAAAATTACAGCAGGAGCCACGTGGGACACAATCCCACCTTTTTCTTGGTGTGTGATATTTTCCCACATAATGAAGATCAAATTCGGGGGTCGATGCATCGAGACGAGTACCGTGCCGCCGCGTGATCCCGAGAAGCTGGCCGATCAGCGATCCGGAGCGGCGGCGTATGGGCGAAGCCCGCGCGACGATGACGCGGGCCGCGCGGCGACGAGATACCGACGCGACGCACTTCGCTTCAAACGGGGGGAGCATACATGGCAGCAAAAATTGAAATCGTGCACTGGGACGGGACGGAAGAGCCGGATACGGATTGGATCAATGAACGATTGCAAGCCGTATTTGATGGCAAGCACTGTCCATTCATAAGAAACGTTCCCGATACAGGCGGCGAATTCGGCGTTGCCGTCGCGTCACAACCAATTACCGCTGACGAAGCCCAACAGGCGTGGGATCGCTTCATGGCTGAGCTAACGGGTGAAAGGAAGAAGGCATGACTCGTGGAGGTGGCCGCGATGCTGGCGCGTGAGGCCGGTCTCCATCCGAGCCAGTTGTCCAAATGGCGGCGCGGCCCTGAGGTCAGCTCTTCCAGCGATATGGTCGCAGAGCCCGAAAACCAAAACATCCGCCCGAGCCATCGCCGCGTGCTCATAGTGCTCGCTAGGACGCAGCATGGCTGCGATGTGAATGCTTTGCTTACCCGCGGGTTCAAGATCGAGACAATGGGCGACCTCGTCCGCGCTGGGCACGCAACGGTACGGGTTGAGACCGTGGAGGAGCGCGGCCTGCCGATCGAGATTGCTCGCATCCGGATTACCGACGCAGGAAGGAAGGCGATACGTGCGGCAGTTCGACGATGGAAGAAATGATGGGCCATTTCGTGGTGATTGGTTCCAAATAAAGGCGAGATACACAGAGACTTCCCGGGCGTTCATCTCACTAATTTCTGCCCTACGGTGCTCTCCTCCTGCCTTGCCCCAGTCACACCAGGATGCCCCTGTTGCATCAGTTCATCAGGCAGAGGAGGGGGATGCCGATGAAACCCAACCTGATCGTCGCATTATCCGAGTTCTCCAAAGGCCGTTGGGCCGCCGAGCCATCAGACGAACCGCCTCTTCATCCGACCGAACTGAACCTGATCACCAGGGTGTGGTCGCGGCTAGGCAAGCTAGGCCCGCTCGCATTCGCCCGCTATCTGATCGCGTTTTTCATTGGTGTCGCTGCCACCTTGGCATTGCAGTCGTACCGCGATGCGACAAGGGAAGAAAAGATCGTGGCTGCTCCAGCCGGTCTCGATTCGCTGCGGCAAAGCGTCGACAAGCTCGCCGCCGAGATCGCCAAGGTGAAGGCGGCCGAGCAGGACATCCTTGACCGGATCTCGACAGCTCTGTCGCACCCAACCGCCACCCCGGCGCGCAATCCCGTGCCGCGGTCGTCGCAGGCGCGGCCGTAGCGGATGGGGAAAGCATGTTATGGGAAATTGTGGTGAGCGCCGATTGGCGTTTAACGGCTGTCGCTTTGGCGGTGGGCGCGGTCGTTGTCGCGGCGGCCCTGATATGGAATGGAAGCCGCCGAATCTGGAAACGAATGGAGACGATTGAGACCCGACTTAGTAAAATGCAAAATGAGGTCACCGCTATATTGCAAGTACAAGCCGCCTTGATAACGAAGCTGAACGCAAATTCCAAAGTGGAAATTGAACCTCGCGGTATGGCGGTTGAAATAACCGGTGGCGATATTGCAGGGCAGCCGATGTCGCCTCCCACCGCGCCTGCGCAGCCCGAAAGCGTAAAGGCGGACAAAAGTGGCGACGCATAACGGGCGATGCGCCTGCCGATTCATGTCCATACCGCGATGCTGGACGCGGTCGTGGTGGTCGGCGGCGTCGTGATGATTACCGGTGCGGTCGGGAGGATGGGGTAAACCTGCAGTCAGATGAGCCCCAGCCGGTGAGAGGCCCGCAATCATGATTCGGAAATCCATCACACGCTCCACAGGAATAAGCGGCCGCGTTGTCCGCTGGTGTGAAGCCGTTCGTCGCCCGCTCAGAAATCCGGCTGGTCCGCAGTCGGGACGTCGGAGTCCTTGTTGTTGTAGTATTCTTGCCTGTTCTCGGCGCAAACATTTTCCAGCCATCGGGCCAAGGCGGGCCGATATGTTATGGTCGCCGACCAGGGCATTGTGAAGACGCCTTCATCCTCGACGGTGAAGTGGAGTTGCAGGTGCTTGCCCCTATAGTTGGGGTTGATATTCCCTGGGACGCGAAAATTCTCTTTGGCGTCGCGCTCCAACCCCTCTTTGGCGGTTTCGTAATCGACGAGCCGGTAACGTTCCACCACATGCAGTGCCCGGCTGTGTGGTGTGCCGAACATGTCGACCATGGCAAACCGCCCGATCTTGATCCCCACGGTGTCGATGACCAGCGTATCGCCTTCGTAGTGGCCGATAGAATCGCCGTTCCAGGACGGCGTCACCTGCGCGGGGTGAGCGTCGGTCATGCGCACGCGGCGGACTTCATGATCTTGCGAGTAAAGAATAGTGACCTTGTCGGGCTGCTGCAGCAGCTGCGTGCCAAAACTCGAAAACAGGTAGGGCACACCTGCGGGCCAGCACTGGTTGCTTGGGGTCGGATAGCCCACGCCTTTTAATGAGATTTCGCCGTGCTGCTTCACGACTTCTGCGGCCTCGGGCTTCAAAATCGGATTGGTGTAATCGCCGACCAACCGGTTGAAGTTGTTCACGCCGTTAGGCAGCCGCGACCTGTTCGTCACTGGGCCCGGGCCCGAGGCCGGCGGCTCGAACCCGGGTAGGGACGGGTGCCACCATATGCCGGAGAAATCCGGGATGGCCGCCATCCCCTGCTTGCCGCTGCTCGCCGTTCCAACCGCAGGCACCACCGTTTGCCCTACCGCGGGTGCCACAGCCGTCGCCAGTGCCGCCAGCAAAAGAAAGCCTCGCCGTTGCGTGGCCATGTCGACCTCCCTTTGGTGGCTCGCCGCACCTTGCTTTTTGGGCCATCACCGGCACTTTATCCGAGAAGCCGGAATGGCGCACATTAAAGAGTGGAAATGCTTGTCCGGCCGGCCGGACGCCGCAGACCATGCGCTCCCCATTCAGCAGACCATGCGCTTCCCATTCAACTGCGCAAAAGCGCTGCGGGCGAAGCGCCAGATTCGCACTTCGCCCGCCCCATTCTTTGCACGTTTGATTTGAAGACCTCTGGGCGTTAGTCCGAACCCTCAGCCCCCGCCGCCCGGAGCCGGCGTGCGTGCCGCCACGGGTCCGACGATCCGCTCGAAATCGGCGTTCGATCCAGGATTGCCGTGGATCGGCACGTGCTGCGCCACATCGAGCTTCAGCCGCTTGAGGTTCCTGAACAGTGCGACGGCATTCAGGTTGACATTCGCAAGCGTTCCTCCGGCGGGCGGAGGCCCGTAGAGATCCGCATTGATGAGGATCTTGTCCTGCGGCAGATAGGCAACCAGCATGTCGTTGGCGTGATTAAGATTCTCGATGTGATACAGCATGATGCTGCGTTGCCCGTCGCTGATCTGGTACTGGTCCGTGAACGTCTGCAGCATCAGCGGACCCGGACCGGTCGGCGCAAACGCGAACTGCGACAGCCGGTCAGGCTCCAGCGCGCGGGACTGCGGGCCGAGGACAACCTTCGAGAAATAGTCCTTGTCGTGGTCGTCGGCGATGACCGTCGCGCCCTCGGCGGCGTAGGTGCGTATCCCGCCGAGATGATCGAAGTGGTGGTGGGTGACGACGACATAGCGGATCGGCTTGTTGGGGATGGTCTTCTTGATTTCCGCGATCACCGCGTTCGAGCGCACCTCGTTCGTCGGGGCCTCGACGACCGCGATGAAATCCTTGAACTCGACGGCGACGCTGTTGGCACCGCTGCCGCCCATGAGCCAGACGCCGTCTGAGAGCTTTTGCGCCGCGACCCGGACCTGCGGGGCCGGCGCCGTGCGCACGCTGTCGGGAACCGCTACAGCTGCATCCGACACGTTCACCTTGGCGTCGGTGACCCGCACTTCCATCCAGTTGTGGCCGCCCGGTACTAACGGATTGTCGCCCTGATGGGCGTGACTGCGGAACGGGAACATGGCGCCGCCGCCCACATCGCGATAGTCGCTGTAGCGGATCTCGACCATCATGTCGCCGAGAACCGGCTCGGCAATCCACGTGATCACCCGCTCAAGCAGGTTGTCGTTATTGAACTCGCCGGTCACCCGGTGCTTGCCGATGTTGAAGCCTACGACCTTCAGCGTCCGGTTTTGCCGACTGTAATAGCGGTCCTCGACCGTCGCGTCTTTGGCCTGTTGGGCGGCCTTGATGAATCCATGCGGGCTCAGCGAGATCAGCAACTGCCGATAGTCGGCGAGCGCCGGCTGCGGATTGGGCTGGCCTTGCGCGTTCAAGTTCCAGGCAAAGTTGCCGCTGGCAAAGTTTGTGGTGCGCACCTCGCCTTGGAGCGGAACGAAGCCGCCGCCACGCGGGGGGTTGTTGCCCTGAACGCGGACATGCTCCTCTTTGAGGGATTTGCTGGGGTAGTCGATGGTCGCGGTATAACTCTTGAAGTCCGTTCGCGGCCAGTCCGAGCCCTCGCCCGCGGTGGCGAAACTCTGACCCACCGCGCCCATCCAGCCCGTGCCGGCATAGACGACGGAATTTACGGCGCTGGCGCCTATCGCCTTGTCGGCGGCCTGCAACAGGCTTGCGGCATTTTGTGCGGCCGCCGGGGTCGCCATCAAAGCCGACCCTGCCAACAACATTCCAAGTTTGTGTCTCATACCGTCTCCTCCCAGAAACAGCCCAAGAAGCTTTCCGAACTCAACCGATGAATATGTAAAGCTGGTAAGCCTGACTTGGGACTTTGGGTGCCCGCCCAGCACTCTTAAGACAATAGCGATTATCGGGGCGATGGGGAAGACGGGGCAGCGGCCCACTGTTGAGATCGCCATGCCGCCGCAACGTTGTAGTCAATATCACTACTTTTAGTGTGCAGCCATGGACAAGGCCATTTCAGCATCCGAGGCCAATCGCAATTTCTCCAAGCTCCTCCGGAAGGTGCGGGAGGGGCAGAGCTATGTCGTCACGAGCCACGGAAGGCCTGTGGCGAAGATCTTACCAGCGCGCGCTCACGCGGAATCCGAGGAGCGGAGCCGAGCCGCTCTGTTGGCGCGGCTACGTTCCGAGCCGGTAGTCGATATCGGTCCATCGACTCGGGACGAACTGTATGAGGACGCGCCATGATCGTGGCGCCGGACACCAACATTCTCGGCTACGGCCACTTCACCACCGGCGGCATCGACGACAGGATCGACTCCACATTGCCGCCGGTCTTCAGCCCGAACACCGTGCCGCGGTCGTAGAGCAGGTTGAATTCCACATAGCGGCCGCGGCGCACCAGCTGTTCCTCGCGCTCCGCGTCGGTCCATGGCGTCGCGAAGTTGCGCCGCACCAGCTGCGGATAGATCTTCACGAAGGCGCGGCCGACGTCCTGCGTGAAGGCGAATGCCGCATCCCAATCGGCTTCCAGATAGTCGAAGAAGATGCCGCCGATACCGCGCATTTCGTTGCGGTGCTTCAGAAAGAAGTACTCGTCGCACCAGGTCTTGTACTTGTCGTAGGGCGCGACCGCCGCGTGCGCGTCGCAGGGCGCTCTCATGGCGGCATGGAAGGCGATCGTGTCGGGATCGTCCTGGGTGCGGCGCTTGTCGAGCACCGGCGTCAGATCGGCGCCGCCGCCAAACCACGCCTTGGTGGTGACGACGAAGCGGGTGTTCATGTGCACGGCCGGCACGTGCGGGTTCCACAGGTGGGCAATCAGCGAAATGCCCGACGCCCAGAAGCGCGGGTCGGCGTCGGCGCCGGGAATCTGGCCGCGGAACTCCGGCGCGAATTCGCCGAACACGGTGGAGACATGGACGCCCACCTTCTCGAACACGCGCCCCTTCATCATGGACATGACGCCGCCGCCGCCGGGCGCGCCGGTGTGATCGCTGCGTGACCACGGCGTGCGCACGAACCGGCCCGCGCTCTCGCCATAAAGCGCCGCAGGCGCATCGGCTTCGAGCCGCTCGAACGCCGCGCAGATATCGTCGCGCAATGCCTCAAACCAGGCTTTGGCGCGCGCCTTGCGCCCTTCGATCAGGCCTGCATCCATTTTGCCTCACCTTGGGCGACACCCTGAGCTATCTTCGACTTGCCGCCCAATCGGCTTCTGGCGGTAATCCATAGTGTCATATCCCGCATGGCACGTCGGCGCGTGGCGTCCATGAGGGCGGGGGTTGGTTTGTGTGGATTCTCCAGCAGCACCAGCACCCGCACGGTATCACGCTCGCTCAGCACGATCCGCTCGGCACGATCCACGATTTGACGCGCGGTCGGCAGCACGTTCTCCATGATAAAAATCGCCATGTCCGGCCGCTCATAAGCGGCAGCCGTCGCCAGAAGCCGTTTTTCGTACGTGGTCACCCGCAATTCGATCCGATCTGCGCGGGCCGCACCGGTGGTTATTGATACAGCAGGTACGTGCGGACGGTATCCGCAGTCAATACTGGAAATCTTCCATTCTGATCGGGGGTCGGTACGCCCAGCAATGCAGGATGACGCGCGGCGGTCGCCGTATGTGGCGAAGGCAAGCCCAATTCCGTCACATCCGTGAAACAGATTGGGGTCGATGGTGATCATCTGACCTCGTTTTTTCTGAAGGGCAATGCCAATGTCTTTTCTTAACTCCGAGCGTAATAACGTGCCCATCGACCGCCGCCGGCTGCTCGGCTACCTCGGGGCGGCCTCGCTTGGCCTCGTTGCCGCCCCGGCGCTGGTCGGTCGGGCGCTGGCCCAAGCTCCGCGCTGGACGGCCGATCCATTCAGCCTCGGCGTCGCGTCGGGCGGGCCGCGGCCCGACGGCTTCGTGCTGTGGACACGGCTCGCGCCCGATCCGCTCTCGGCCAACCCGGCGACCCCAGGCGGGATGACTGGCGGCGACGTGCCGGTCGCCTACGAGATCGCCGGCGATGAAGCGCTGCGCGACGTCGTCCGCCGCGGCGTTGCCGACGCTGAAGCGGCCTACGGGTGGTCGGTGCACGTCGATGTGGCCGGCCTGCTGCCGGGCCGCCCCTATTGGTACCGGTTCCTGTGCGGGGACGCGGCGAGCCGGCTGGGGCGCGCGATGACAGCGCCTGCGGCCGGAGCAGCGGTCGAACGCATGCGGTTCGGTTTCGTATCCTGCTCCAACTACGAGCATGGCTATTTTGCCGCCTACCGTCATCTCGCTGAAGAAAACCCTGACATGGTGCTGTTTCTCGGCGACTATCTCTACGAATACGTCGAGGCGACCCGCCCGACCGTTCGCCGTCACAGCGACGGCATCGAGGCGGCGACGCTGCCGACCTACCGCAACCGCTACGCCCAGTACCGGCTCGATGCCGACCTGCAGCGGTTGCATGCGCAGACGCCGGCGCTCGTCACCTGGGACGACCATGAGGTCGCGAACGACTACGCGGACAGGTGGTCGCAGTTCAACGATGATCCGGACCTGTTCCTGCGCCGGCGCGCTGCCGCCTATCAGGCCTTCTACGAGCATATGCCGGTGCGGCCGATCCTGTCGCGTCCCGACGGGCCGGTCATGCGCGTCTACGACCGCTTCGCCTTCGGCGACCTGCTCGAAGTCTCGATGGTTGACGGCCGCCAATATCGTTCCCGCCCGGCCTGCTACGCGGCGCCGGACCGGCTGCGTGGTCACCTGCCGCGTGTGCGGAGCGACGCGAAGAAGGCCGCTCGATGCTCGGGCTTGCTCAGGAAAGCTGGCTTGGCGTCGGCCTTGCCGGTTCCAAGGCGAAGTGGAACGTGATCGCCCAGGACGTGCTGATGGCGCAGCTGCGGCAAAAGATGCCCAATGGCGATTTCGGGTTCTGGACCGATGACTGGGATGGCTTTCCGGCAAGCCGCCGGCGGCTGTTGCGGCGGATCGCCCAGACCCGCGTGCCGAATCCGGTTGTCATCGGCGGCGACATCCACGCCTTCTTTGCTAATGACCTGCGCCTCGATTTCGACGATCCGAAATCCCCGGTCGTGGCGACCGAATTCGTCGGCACGTCCATATCGTCGTCCGGGCCGCCCTACGATGTGTTCGCGGCGGCGCTGCCTGACAATCCGCACGTCCGGTTCTTCGAAAGCCGCAAGCGCGGATACGTCAGCGTGGATGTCGACGCCAAGCAAATGACGACACGGCTGCGCGCTATTTCCGAT
>WNFT01006536.1_pt1 | contig 10270 bp, 7 predicted proteins | sample 5400191 | NCBI WGS metagenome assembly WNFT01 (sample SAMN13153359, study PRJNA577476) | soil metagenome | isolation source: 80 cm saprolite under Madrone tree | place: USA:California | collected 2016-06-14 | reverse complement strand
TATTGCTCGGCATCGCTGTCCCGTTTGTGCTGGTGAATGTGATTCCGGGCGCCTTGCCCCGTTATTCCATGCCTGCGCTCGGTCCAGCGGTATGGTGGTTTGGCGAATTGTTGACGCAGGAGAACCTGCATTGGCCGCGCTGGCTCTCCGGCAAGACGTTTCCTTCGCGCTTGCGTAACAGGGTTGTCGTCATCGTCGTCGGAATCGGTTGCATTGCGCTTTTGGCTTATGGCCTGATCGCCGTCCCGTTTTTGCGCAAACACGAAAAGGTTCGTCAACACGCGCGGCAAATCGATGCCATCATTCCCCCGAGCGTTCCGCTCTACGCTGTCAATCCCAAGTACCAGCCGTATTTATTTTATGTCCACGCGCCCATTCGCTATGTCAGGACGATTGAGCAACTGCCGGCCGATACGAAATTTTTCCTGATGCAAGGTGAGAATGCCACGGAAGCACAGACGACAAAGCGTTGGTCGCCGAGCCGGCCTCAGCTGGTCTTGCGCATCATTGATTATCGCGAGCACGAGGCGATTATTTTTTCTGTTCCATCCTCGCGTTGATGGTGGTTGACAACTGTTGGCAAAGGCCTTGCTTATAAGTAAATCGTTAGCCTGCTAACGATCTTCCGCATCTCATGAAGAAATTCGATCCCGAGACCTTTGGGCCCCTTCTCGGCGGTACCGCCAGGGCCTGGCGGATGAAACTCGATCAGCGGCTCAAGCCGATGGGCTTGAGCCAGGCAAAGTGGCGCACGCTCCTCCATCTTTCCCGGGCGCCTGAACCGCTAACCCAATCACAGATCGCGGAACGCACCGGCATTGAAGAGCCAACTCTGGTGAGTTTGCTTCACCGCCTGGAAAAAGAAGGGTGGGTCGTGCGCAAGAATTCCGCTCGTGACCGCCGATGCAAAACCGTACACTTGCAACCTCGGACTCAACGCGTGATCACTCGGATTAATGCGACCGCACTGAAGCTGCGTCACGAGTTGATTAAAGATATTCCAACACGAGACATGGAAGTTTGCATGCGCGTGCTGAGCCATGTCTGCGAACGGATCGATCGCGCCCCGGGCACGAATGGAGACAGAGGGAGACACAAATGAGCACTCTGGCTGACGCAAACACGGCGATGCGGGAGCGTGTCATACACCTTGAGCGACGTTATGGTCGTAAGCGCGTTTATCTCGTGGCCGGCACCGTCGCACTCCTGGTCCTCCTTTTCGCGATTCGCACGATTACAAGTCGGCAAAAAGCAGCCCCGCCGCCAGCGGCACGGTCCGTCGCCGTGGCAAAAGTCATCACTAAAGATGTTCCCCTGTACCTGGATGAAATCGGCACATGTACGGCAGCCGAAACGGTGCAGGTGCAGGCGCAGGTAAGCGGGCAAATTATTTCGCGCGATTTCGAGGACGGTGCCGATGTCAAGAAGGGCGATGTGTTGTTCCGAATCGATCCGCGTCCATTCGCAGCGGCGCTCGCTTCCGCGCAAGCTGATTCGGCTCTCGCGCATGCTACCTTTGAGCGACAAAAGGAATTACGGTCGAAGGCGGTAGTTGCCGGTCAGGATTATGACGTGGCCATGGCGAACGCGATGAAAGCCGATGCCGCCGTCGCGGTTGCGCAGGTAAATCTCGATTACTGCACAATCCGGTCGCCGATTGATGGCAGGACAAGCATTCGCAATGTGGATGTGGGCAATCTCGTTGGGCCGAGTAGCCCACCACTCGTCATGGTGCAGCGACTCGATCCAATTTATACCGACTTCACGATTGCGGAGCCGGACATTCCTCTGGTGCGCCAGCATCTGAACGGGCCACCGTTGCAAGTGTTAACGGAGAGCGAGAATGACAAAGTGCAGTCGCGTGTTGGTGAGCTGACGTTCATCGACAACGCGGTGCAGCCTGGCGCGGGCACGGTCAGAGCACGGGGCACCACTGAAAATCATGATCGCGCGTTGTGGCCGGCGCAGTTCGTGCGAGTCCGGCTGATTTTGGAGACGCTGAAGAATGCGATGCTGGTGCCGGGCAGCGCCGTGCAAATCGGACAAAACGGTCCGTACGTGTTTGTGGTCAAGGGTGATTCAACGCTCGACCTGCGCCAGGTAAAGCCCGGTCAGAGGCAGGACGGCGACATGATGGTGATTATCAATGGCGTTAAACCCGGCGAAAGCGTTGTTACGCGCGGTCAGCTCCAGCTCGCTCCCGGAATGAAGGTCGCGGCACAGGAGGATAAATCATCGCAATCATCCACTGGCGGCGCTCGCGATAACGCCGCAGCTCAGTGATGAAAACCGATGGCCACGACGGCGGCGGACGGCAATCATCCCGTCAGAGACTCGGCGGTGCTGCGCAAAAACTGACTCAGTTTTCCTCCGGCCTTTCCCGTCCGTTCATTCAGCGGCCGGTAATGACGATGTTGCTGACTGTTTCGGTTCTCGTCTTCGGCATCCTCAGTTACAATCAGCTCGCGGTAAATGATCTGCCGGCTGTCGATTACCCGGTCATTTCCGTGAGCGCGTCGTATCCCGGCGCAGATCCGGTGACGATGGCGAACACGATCGCGACGCCGCTCGAGAAACAGTTTACGCAAATCCCGGGCATCAGTCTGATCACGAGCTCAAGCTCGCAGGGAAACACAAGCATCACGATTCAATTTGATCTCAGTAAGAGCATCGATGCGGCGGCGAGCGACGTGCAATCCGCGATCCAGCGTGCCGGCGGACAACTACCGGCTGATTTGCCCAGCCCGCCGACATTTACCAAGGCAAATCCCAACGATCAGCCGGTAATGTACGTCGCGCTCACGAGCGACACTCTCACCGATGGCGAACTATATCGCTACGGCACGACCGAAGTTGCGCAACGCATCAACATCCTGCCGGGCGTTTCCCAGGTGAACATTTACGGCGTGAAGGGCGCGATCCGCATCAAAGTGGATCCGGGCAAGCTATTCACGCGTAACATGACATTCGACGATCTCGCCGCTGCGGTTAAGGCGGGGACTGCTTACTCCGGCGCGGGCCAGTTCGATGGCAAGAACAAATCCTTTACGCTGCGGCCGCAGGGCCAGCTCGATACCGCGGAAGGATATCGTGATCTGATCGTCAAACGCGGGCCAAACGGCACCCCTGTCTACCTCCGCGATGTGGCACGCGTGGTGGACAGCGTGGAGAACGAACGGCTGTCCCGTCACTTTTTTGCGCGCGGCTTTAATCCGCCTGCCTCGGTCATCGTATTCGCTGTCTCACGGCAGGCAGGCGCGAACGCCGTGCAGGTCGCCCGTTCCGTGCGCGAGTTGCTACCGGAACTGCAACGTGAACTCCCCGGCTCGATCCGCATGCTCCCGACCTTCGATCGATCGCAATCAATCGTGAATTCATTGCACGACGTTCAGTTCACGCTCATGGTCGCGTTCGCGCTCGTCATCTTTGTCATTTTCGTCTTTCTCGGCCGGGCGAGCGACACGCTCATCCCGATGGTGGCGCTGCCGATGTCCTTCCTGATCACGTTCGTGGCGATGTGGTGGCTCGGTTACTCGATCAACAACCTCACCCTCATGGCGCTGACCCTCGCCATCGGCTTCCTCGTCGACGACGCGATCGTGTTTTTGGAAAACGTTGTCCGCCGCGCCGAGCACGGCGAATCAATTCTTAAGGCGACGATGAATAGCGCGGGCGAAATTTCCTTCACCATCTTGTCGATGACGCTCTCGTTGGCGGCAGTTTTCATTCCGCTCGCTTTCATGCCTGGATTGCTCGGCCGGATCTTCCGCGAATTCGCCATCACCATCATCGTCGCGATTCTCGCGTCAGGTTTGGTCTCACTCACGCTCACACCATTGATGTGCTCGCGCATTCTGAAGGAGCGCGGCACCGGACATCGCAAGACATGGACGGAGCGCTTCGTCGCCCGCTTCTTCAATCCTATTCGCAATGCTTACGGTCGAACCCTGCATTGGTTTCTGGATCATGGCTGGATCGCGGTGCCGATCCTGGTCGCCTGCGTCGTCGGTGTTTGGTTCTCCTTCAAACAACTCTCGTTTAGTTTGCTGCCTACCGGCGACAGCGGTGTCATCCGCGGGTTCTTTCTGGTCCAGGAAGGCGCGTCACCCGACCAGCAACGGCAGCTTCAAACGCAGCTCGATCCTATTCTTCAGGCGAATCCCGCCGTGGATAAATACTTCACCGTTGCGGGCCGTTCCGGGTTAGGCGCCGGTGTTTTCACCGTTTTGTTTTTAAAGGATAAAAGTGAGCGCGCCGACATCGATACGGTAGCGGCTCAAGTACGAAAAGCGTGCAGCAGTATTCCCGGCGTTCTGCCGACGATGAATCCGCAGCCGGTGTTGCAGATCAACATCGGTGCCGCTGGAAGTCAGTTCGGTCGCTATTCCTACGTCATCAGCGGAATTGATCCTAACGAGGTTTATGACGCAGCCGACAAACTTGGAGCAAAATTGCGCGATTACCCCGGCTTCGCCGGTCCACCACGCTCCGATCTCTTTCGCGCCACGCCCGGCCTCGACATCCAGATCGATCGCGATCGTGCTGGTACCTACGGCGTTTCAACCACGAAGCTGGAGAGCTTGCTGCGCGCCGCCTACTCGCAAAACTATGTTTATTTAATTAAGGAACCGGATGACCAATATCAGGTCATCGTGGAGGCCGACGATCAGGCGCGGACTGGCCCGCAGGATCTTCGCGAAGTCTACGTGAAACCCGACAACGGCAACACGATGATCCCGATTCGCGCTGTCACGAAAGCGCAGGAGAACGTCGGACTGCAGTCGGTCAATCACCTCAATCAATTCACGAGCGTAACATTCGGCTTCGACACCAAACCGAATGTGCCGCTCGGTGATGCGATTAACTACATCCAGAAATCCGCCGCCGAAGTATTGCCGCCCAGCGTCAAAGGCGACCTACAGGGCGAGGGGCTCGTGCTCGAGCAACTTTTTCAGGCATTGCCGTTTCTTATTATTGCTGCCGTCTTCGTCATGTATGTCATCCTGGGCATTCTTTACGAGAGCTATGTGCATCCTGTTACTGTGCTTTCCACTCTATTTCCAGCTGTCGTGGGTGGCCTCATGACACTCTGGCTGTTCAACAGTACACTATCGCTCTACTCAGTCATCGGACTCTTCCTCTTGATGGGTATCGTGAAGAAGAACGGGATTATGATCGTGGACTTTGCGCTCCATCGTCTCGATGAAGGTTATGAATTACGCGAAGCCATTCATGAAGCGAGCATCGAACGTTTCCGTCCAATCATTATGACAACGCTCGCCGCGCTCATGGGCGCATTGCCAATCGCATGTGGCGTCGGCGCGGACGGATCATCGCGGCGCCCACTCGGTCTCGTTATCGTCGGCGGCCTTGTCGTTTCGCAACTGCTCACGCTCTACATCACGCCCGTAATCTATCTCTGGTTAGAATGGTTCCAGGAGCATGTCCTCGATCGTGTGCCCTTCTTGCGTAGCGCCCACTTTCACGAGCACGAGTTCACGCACAAACCTGATCCTGGTCATCCCACTCCTGCCACGGTCGGCTAGGGGAACGTGAAATTTAGCTGCTGCCCAGTTTTCGGGCGCCAATCGCTTCAAAACTTAGCTGATTTGCATCGGACTTTGAAATCCCGAGGATATGATCGATCAGGGTCAAGAGCCTCCGCCCACTTTCTAGAATTTGTCGGACACTGGCTTCTTGTTTCTCGGTTAGTCCCGTCTTCGACGAGAGCAGCTGGGCAAACCCCAGGATGTGATTCATTGGGGTGCGTAGCTCGTGACTGGCGCGGGAAAGAAATTCACTTTTCGCCTGAAGCGCCTTTTCCAGTTCAGCAGTACGCTCTTCAACCCGACGCTCCAAATCGGTATTGGCGAGGCGCAAGCGTTGATGCAGATCAAGGATGCGCATTGCCACACGTACGCGCGCGAGGAGCCGGTCTCGCTCGAATGGTTTGCCGAGGAAATCGTCAACGCCTGAATCCATCGCGTCCAGATAATTGGCCCTTCCCGCGCGCGCGGTAATCAGGATGACGTAGGCGAAGCCCGATTCTTCCTCTGCGCGAATTCTTCGGCAAAGCTCCAACCCATCGATACCCGGCATCATCCAATCGGAGATAACGAGCTGGTGGTGCTCACGTTTCCATGCCTCCCACGCTTCACCCCCATTTGTGGCTTCGGTGACGCTGTGTCCCAATTCGATCAGGGCAGAGCTAAGCAAAAATCTGCCAGTACGGTCGTCATCTGCGACGAGGATATCCATTTCGGGCCTTTGGAAGCCGACTCAATGCACAAAGTGTACCGTTGCGGTAAGCTTTTCTTGTCCCCTATTGTCGGGAAACCTCCGTTCGGGGAAGGAGGCTGGATCCTGCGTAACCGAGTGTGCCGGAGAGAAATATTTCGGTGCGGCTTTTGGCGGAGGCAGTCCTCTTGGTGTGGCGGCTTGACGATACCCCAGCCAATTGTTCCGGTGGCCCCGTAAATGCTCGCCTTAGGCGAAAATCAATTGCGAGGGTAACAAATTGTGATTCGTAGCTTTCCCAGTCGGCTCTTGCAGGCAATACAAACAGCCTCATGACTGCGATCGATCAAACGCCCGACACAAAGTCGGAGTTGCAGAGGCTAGCCGACAGCCTTCTACCTCGCGCGGCGGAGGTCTTCCGCGCGCACGAGCAAAGAATTTATCGGCGCGCCGATCGCCTGCGCGAGATTGCTCATGACGAGAAAGATCAAATGCAGCAGTTGATCGATCTCCATTTGGTTGAAACCGCGCCGATGTTGGATGGCCTCGATGAAGCGATTCAGAGCAATTCACGCCGCCAAGTGGCGCGTATCGCTCACGAATTACTTGGCTGCACTGCCTGTTGTGGAGTGGAAGCGTTTACCCGACCGTTGCGCGAGTTGGAACGGCTCGCCTACGCCGGCGATCTCTCCGGGGCACACGCGTTGCTTGCCGATGTTCGTCAGAAATTTCCGCGCGTCCAGAGCGCCTTCACGCAACTTGTCCAAACACTGCCAACCTCCAATTCATAACCGATGAAGAGAATTTTCACGCCTTCCAAAAAGAAATCGATCCTGATCGTGGATGACGATCAGTTCGCCACTCAGATCTACCGGGAAAAACTCGAGGCGCAGGGATTCAAAGTCGAGGTCACTCGCGACTTTGACAGTACATTGCAGACCCTCAAAAAAGACGCTGTCGACCTTCTGATGCCCGATCTGTGCCTGCCCGGAATAAACGTGGTCGAGCTGATCAAGAATATCCGTTCGGAATCCGCCACGCAGTCCTTACCCATCATCGTTTTTTCAAATCCTTATCTCAGCAACTTGACGCGTGCTGCTGTAGAAGCGGGGGCAACGAAATTCGTCGCAAAAGTCGACAACACACCGGAACAAATAATCGAACTTTTGCGTGAGCTCGGAGTGAGCGCGAGCGCGACTTCCAGGGTCGGCGTTAGTGGCACGATTGGAACGCCGGAGGCGAATCAGGAAAAGCTAGCGTCGAAGTTTTCGATTAACAGGCCCGAGACACTCGCGAAGTTGCGCGCCAGTTATCAGAATTTCACCAGGACGGAACGGGAAGATTTGCGTCGTACTGCACTTCTCCAGATGCACCGTCAGCTTCGTTTGCTGGCGGGGGGCGCCAGCGCCCTTGCTTTCCACAAGATTGCGCAGATGAGCACAGCTTTGGAAGCTTTGCTCGTTGAATTGTACACCGAGCCGGCAAAAATCACGCCGTCAGTCGTACGAACGGTCGCGCACTCTATTGAGACATTGGCATCATTAGTCGATCGCGCCGCGAATTCTCAAGGCGAAGTAATCCCGTCGCCAAATATCTTAGTAGTGGACGACGAAGTTATCTCGCGCGAAACGATCTGCTCCGCGCTGGGAAGGGCCGGCCTTCATGCCAAAAGCTTGGATGATCCGCTGGCCGCGCAACGCCTCCTGGAGGGGGAACATTTCGACCTCATTTTTCTCGATGTCGAGATGCCAGGGCAAACCGGCCTCGAACTGTGTGTGAAGATCCGCGGGATGGAGCTTAATCGGACTACTCCGATCGTTTTTGTCACTTCGCATTCTGATTTCGGAAGTCGCGCGCAATCGACTTTAAGTGGAGGAAATGATTTCATCGCGAAACCGTTCCTGCTGGTTGAGCTAGCCGTGAAAACGCTCACCTGGTTGTTTAAGGAAGGCCCGCAGCCATTTCCAATCGCAAGTGTGCAAAGCGCCGTTCCGACCAAAGCGGGTGTTCACGAATCGCAGCTCGCCACGGGTCATGGCGCGCCGAAGCAGCGCCGCAGATCACCAGCGAGATGAAAATCCTGATCGCCGAAGACGACGCTGTTGCCTCCCAAATCCTGCAATTAACCCTCGGGCGCATGGGCCACGAAGTGGTGGTGACGGGCACTGGAACGGAAGCGTGGGAAACGTTCGATCGCGCTCCTGTGCGCGTTGTTGTAAGCGATTGGATGATGCCAGGGATAGACGGCTTGGAGTTTTGTCACCGAGTGCGGGCGCGTCCGAACACACCATATACCTATTTCATCCTTCTCACCGCCTTGAATACCGGTGCGGAAAACTACGACCTCGCCACTGAAGCCGGCATTGACGATTTCCTAACTAAGCCGCTTGATGCCACCGCTATTCGGATGCGACTGCGCGTCGCGGATCGAATTCTTTGGTTTACGAGAGAAGTTCACCAGCTCAAGCAATTGATCCCGATTTGTGCCTATTGTCACAAAATACACACCGCCGAAGACTACTGGCAGCGTTTCGAAACCTACATCAAGCAACAGACCGGATCGGAATTCAGCCACGGCGTTTGCCCCGAGTGCCTTAAAGCTGAAATGGCGAAACTGAATTGTGCCCGCTGATTTTTGTGCGACGCAGCCAAGTTGCATCAGCTTTCCGCATTAAGGATCTGCTTTGACCTAGCGAAGGTTGAATCGGGTAAAGCGAGATTTTCGAAAAAAATAGGCTGTCAGTTTCGCTCGAGACTAGAGTTGGGGAGCGGGCGCTGATAAGGGCGCGCAACCGCGACGCTCATCGGCGATTCCCGACAACTTCTTTTCGGGTCTCTTTCCCCGGCATCAACCTCTGGCAGAGGGCCAGGAAGAACGGCTCATCTGAGCGTATTTGAATTTGGAATGGGTCCTGCTTCGACCACATGATGCAACCAAAGAAAGAACGACCAAGATTAAACACCGTTTCTCGATCGGCCCATCTCGGGAGAACCGCAGGATGATCGTAGTCGAAGGGGAAGCGCTTGAAGTCGACCATGAAGACCGTTGTCATTGTTGACGACCACGAAGACAACCGGGCGTTGCTCGTGGCGACGCTAGAGCACCGCGACTATCGCCTGGTCGAGGCCTCCAGCGGAGAAGAAGCGCTAAAGCTGATCGGCAAAGAAGAGCCGGACCTGATTATAGCCGATGTGCTCATGCCCAGGATGGATGGCTATGAGTTTGTCCAGCAATTGCGGCAGGATCCAAGAAACGCGCAAACGAAAGTAATCTTTTATACCGCCAGCTATATCGAAGAAGAATCACGGAGATTAGCAAAGGCCTGTGGGGTTAATCATATCATTGTCAAACCGACGGACCCCGAAACCGTCCTCGAGATTGTTGATGATGCGCTGGGGGAGAGGTCGAAACCGGCGGCGATTGTTCCAACACCAGATTTCGAGCGTGAACATCTTCATCTTGTTACGGACAAGCTCTCCGAAAAGGTGGAGGAACTGGAGACGCTTACTCATCAACTCGAGCAGGAAATCGTAGAGCGTAAAAGCGCGGAGGATGCCTTACGCGCAAGCGAGGCTCATTTGCAAACTGTCGTCGAGAACCTCGACGAGGGTGTGATTGTCTCCGATCTCAAGGGCGGGTTGGTGCAGTGGAATCGTGCCGCATTGAAAATTCATGGGTATACCAATTTGGAGGAGGGTCTTCGATCCCAGAGCGACCTCGTTGACACCTTCGAACTCTCGACCCTGGACGGCACCCGCGTTCCGTTGGAAGAGTGGCCGCTGTTTCGCATCCTTCGTGGCGAAAATCTGCGCGATCTCGAACTGCGTGTGAGAAATATTCGGTCGGATTGGGAGCGTATTTTTAACTATGGCGGTACTCTCGTTCACGATGGGAACAACGAACCGTTGTTGGCGATCGTTACCGTAAGCGACATTACTCAACGCAAGCGCGCGGAGGAACGCCTGCGAGAGCAAGCTGACATCATCAATCATGCACGGGACGCGATCATCATCCGGCACTTCCAAGATGATC
>WNFT01006535.1_pt1 | contig 10270 bp, 8 predicted proteins | sample 5400191 | NCBI WGS metagenome assembly WNFT01 (sample SAMN13153359, study PRJNA577476) | soil metagenome | isolation source: 80 cm saprolite under Madrone tree | place: USA:California | collected 2016-06-14 | reverse complement strand
AAGGATCGATCCGAGAGACTGTCGCCTTCGCGCTACATCGATGGTATTCGCGCCCGATTGATCGTCGTCCACCTCGGTTCCGATCCCTGTGTCCCGTCGTCGGAAAGTGTTCGAATGGTCGAAGCCGCGAAGGCTCTCCACATCCCATACAGCCTCACTGTTCTCGGTATGTATGGACACACCCGCCCGGTTTGGCCCGAGTTTGGAATTGAAAGCTTCTTCGGGTTCTATGTACCGCAGAGCTGGAAATTCATCCGCGTGCTGGATGAGATTCTGTCCTATGGGCAATGAACGCGGGCTAAAGCCCGCGACTACATTGGGGACAAGCGTGAACCCTAAAATGTAGTCGCAGGCTTTAGCCCGCGTTCAATTCAGACATAACAGAGAATTGTGGGGGAAACGCGGGATGAGATAAACTGGCGGCGTTTTTCCTTATAAAGCCTCGCAGGGGGATATGCCTTATGTATAAGTTGTTGATCGGCATGTTGCTTTCGGCTGTTAGCCTGGCCGCGGCAGCCGGCGCCGACTTTCGATTGGCTGACGCGGTGATGCGGGCGGATCGAGACACGGTTCGGTCACTGCTCCAGCAGAAGATCGACGTCAACGTGGCCCAACCGGACGGCACGACTGCGCTTCATTGGGCAGTCCGCCACGATGATTTGGAAACAGCCCGATTGCTGATTCGCTCGGGCGCAAAAGTCACTGCGCCTACCCGCTACGGCGTGACGCCGCTTTACCTCGCCTGCGTTAATGGAAACGCGGCCATGATCGACGCGTTATTGCGCGCGGGAGCGAGTCCGAACGCGACCAACACCGGCGGAGAAACCGCCCTGATGACCGCCGTCAGAACCGGCAGGCCGGACGCTGTAAAACTGCTTCTCGACCGTGGCGCGATGGTGAACGCGAAAGAAGACGTGCGCGGACAGACGGCGCTCATGTGGGCGGTTTTGGAAAATCATCCCGAAGTGGTCAAGTTGCTCATCGCGAATGAAGCGGATGTCAACGCCCAGACAAACGTGAGTATTCCCGATGGAACAACCGGCATCCCGGAGGCGACTTCGGCCGACATCGGGGCGCATGGCGTCGGGATATACAGGCCGCGCGCTGTGCCGAGTCCTTCAGGGGCGATGACGCCGTTGTTGTTCGCGGCCCGGGAAGGCAACCTTGAAATGGCTCGTATTCTGGTGGACGCAAAAGCGGATCTCGAGCTGCCGTCTGCGAACGGAACGCATCCGCTGGTGGTCGCAATCACCAATAATCACATCGAGCTCGCTTTGTTCCTGCTCGAGAAGGGCGCCGACCCCAACGCGTTCGACAACTTTTACAAGCGCACACCTCTTTTCGCTGCCGTCGAGATGCGAGATCGGGACTTCACCCGCGACACCGCACCTCCTGTGGAAGACGCCAGAGATCCTGTGGACTTGATCAAAGCGCTTCTGGCTCGCGGGGCCAACCCGAACTTACGAACCAACACCACTCCCGTCCGCGGTTTCATGCAAGTTTCCACGAGCTGGGTGAACTTCGATGGCGAAACACCATTCATCCGCGCAGCCCTGGCGGGCGACGTCACACTGATGCGCCTGCTGCTCGAACACGGCGCCGATCCCAACGTCAAGACGAACGAAGGCTCCACAGCTCTGATGGCCGCCGCAGGAATCAACTGGGTGGTGGCGCAGACCTTCAGCCGATCCAATGCGGAGTATCTGGAAGCCGTCAAGCTGTGTCTCGAACGAGGGGGCGATATAAACGCAGCAAACTCGCAGGGGTTTACGGCTATGCACGGCGCCGCGAACCGCGGTTTCGACGAGATGATCAAACTGCTGGCCGCGAACGGCGCAAAGCTTGACCTGAAAGACAAACAAGGACGTACACCCATGACCTTCGCGGAAGGGGTTTTCCTGGCTGGTCAACCGCCGGTTCGAAAACCCAGCACCATCGCTCTGCTGCAGGAATTGATGGGCGGGAAGCCGTAGAGGACCTACTGTAGCGGCGGTCTATGACCGCCGGCATTTCCGGCGGTCATAGACCGCCGCTACAGTTCGAGGAGACTTGATCGATGAAGATATTTTTCACCGTTTGCGGGCTTGCCATTTTTACCGCGGTGCTGACCGCGCAGCAGCCTTCTTCCCAGCAGGATCTGGTAAGTAAATACTGCCTCACTTGTCACAACGACAAGCTGCAGACCGGCGGCCTGACACTCGAAAAGCTGGATGCAGCCCATCCCGCACGGGATGCCGAAACCTGGGAAAAGGTAATCCGCAAGCTTCGCGCGGGCCTGATGCCGCCGAGCGGAGCGCCCCGTCCGGATCGGGCGACGTTGGATACCTTTCGAGCGTCGCTCGAAGCATCCATTGATCAGGCGGCTTCGGAGAGACCGAATCCTGGAGCGACTGCCCTGCACCGGCTGAATCGTACCGAATACGCCAACGCGATTCGCGATCTCCTCGCCATTGACGTCGATGTCGCGACAATTCTGCCCGCCGACGATTCCAGCGAAGGCCTCGATAACATCGCCGACGTTTTGGGAACCTCGCCCGCACTGCTCGAACGATACATCGGCGCGGCGGCGAAGATCAGCCGGCTGGCCGTTGGCGACACCGACATCGGAGCACAATCGGTCACCTACAAAGTCCGCGGCGATCTTACACAGGACGACCATATTCCCGGGCTGCCGGTAGGAACCCGCGGTGGAATTGTGATCAAGCACAATTTCCCCGTGGATGGTGAATATCTCTTCAAGTTCGCCCTCTTGAAAGTCAATTTTGGCCCGGAGTACGGCGGCGCCTCGAAGGGCGAACAACTCGAGATGAGTCTCAATGGCGAGCGGGTGGCGCTGCTCAACCTGGAGTCGGTACCTTACTACTACATACGCAGAGGCGGAGGGAACGCCAACGCGCCTGCGGTTCCGCTCGAAATTCGGCTGCCTCTCAAGGCAGGGCCTCAAACCATCATGGTCACCTTCATCAAGAGAACCTCGGCGGAGGTCGATGATCTGGTTCAGCGGTTCGAGGCCACCACGGCAGATCTCCAAACCGGCGTTCAATTCGGCTACACGACCGTGCCTCATTTGTCCGGCGTGGAAATCATTGGACCCTACAACATCATGGGACCGGGGAATACGCCCAGTCGAACCCGGATCTTCGTCTGCCGGCCCGGTTCGGCGAGCGAGGAACCCGCGTGCGCGAAGAAAATCGTGTCAACCCTGGCACGCCGTGCTTATCGGCGGCCGGTGACCGACGCCGACGTCGACCCATTGCTGAACTTCTATCGAGCGGCCCGCCAGAACGGAACCTTCGATCAAGGTATCGAAATGGCGCTTCGCCGGATTATTGCGGATCCTCAGTTCGTCTTCCGGATCGAACGGGATCCGTCGAACATTCCTCCAGGCGGCACTTATCGGATTAGCGACCTGGAGCTTGCGTCCCGTTTGTCGTTCTTCCTGTGGAGCAGCATTCCGGACGACGAACTCCTGGACATTGCCGCACAAGGCCGGCTCAAAGACCCCGCGGTGCTACAGCAACAAGTCCGGCGGATGCTGAAAGATCCGCGCTCGGACGCGCTGATCGGCAATTTCGCCAGTCAATGGCTGTTCCTGCGCGAGCTGAAGAACAGGAATCCCGACCTGCTCGCTTTCCCGGACTTTGACGACAACCTGCGGCAGGCGTTTCAGCGGGAGACCGAAATGCTCTTCGAGAGCATCGTCCGCGAGGATCGAAATGTTTTCGACATATTGAAAGCGGATTACACGTTCGTCAACGAGCGGCTCGCGAAGCACTACGGCATTCCAAACATTTACGGAAGCGACTTCCGGCGCGTTACAGTCCAGAGCCCGGCGCGCAGAGGATTGCTGGGGCAGGGCAGCTTTTTGACGCTGACCTCCAACACCAACCGGACTTCTCCGGTTACGCGTGGCGCATGGATCCTCGAGAATCTGCTCGGGACTCCTCCGCCGCAGCCGCCGCCAAACGTCCCGCCATTTCCGGAGGCCAGGACCGGCCAGGGCGTTACCGAGGTAGCCACTTCGGTTCGAGACCGGATGATCCTGCACCGCACGAATCAGCCCTGCAAGGGCTGTCACCAGATCATGGATCCCATCGGTCTTGCGCTGGAAAACTTCGACGCAGTGGGCCGTTGGCGGGCGACGGATTCCGGATCGCCCATCGATGCATCGGGCCAGCTCGTGGACGGCACGGCGCTGGACGGCGTGGATAGTCTGCGGAACGCGCTTCTGAGCCGTCCCGACGCGTTTGTCCAGACCATGACCGAAAAACTTCTGATGTACGCCATGGGCCGTGCATCGCATTATTACGACATGTCGGCCGTTCGAACCATCACGCGGGACGCTGCCCGCAATGACTATCGATTTTCGTCGCTCGTTCTGGGTATAGTGAACAGCAAACCGTTCCAGATGCGGATCAAAAAGGCGGAGGAGACCCAATAATGTTCATCACGAAAAAGCACCTTTCCCGGCGAACGTTTTTGCGTGGCGCTGGTGTCACGCTTGCGTTGCCCTTCCTGGAATCCATGGTGCCGGCACAGACGCCTTTGCGAAATACAGCGGCCATTCCGAAGACGCGGCTTGGCTGCCTTTATGTCCCGCATGGGGCGACGATGTACAAATGGACGCCTGCCACCGAGGGCAAGGGTTTTCAGTTCTCGGAGACCCTCAGCCCGCTGGAAAAGTATCGCGATCGTGTGAACGTGGTGAGTAATCTCTGCCACCAGAGCGCCAGTGGCGCGGACGCCGGAGGCGAACATGCGCGCTCGGCCGCCATCTTCCTCAGCGGCGGTTCTCCGCAGAAGGGCGGCGTCAAGTCCGGTATTACAGTGGATCAACTGGCCGCGCGGCGCATCGGACAGGACACGCCTTTGCCTTCCATCGAGCTTGCTATCGAAGAAGTCAGCCTGAGCTGCGGCGCCGGTTATGGCTGCGCTTACTTCAACACGATTGCGTGGCAAACGCCGACCGTTCCGCTGCCCATGGAGAATAGTCCTCAGGCGGTCTTCGAGAAGCTGTTTGGCGACGGCGGCACCACCGAGCAGCGCCTCGCCCGGAAGAAGCAGGATCGCAGCATCCTCGATTCGATTCGCGAACAAACGCTGGGTCTGAAAGCAACACTTCCTTCCTCCGACCGCGCCCGTATCGATGGATACCTCGACGACATCCGCGAGATCGAGCGGCGTATCAAGACAGTTCTTGATCGGGAGGCGCAGGCCGTCAACAAACAGAGCGTGCCGGATGCCCCGGTAGGCACGCCGGAAGCGTTTGAAGAGCATCTCAAACTGATGTTTGATTTGCTGACACTGGCCTATCAGAGCGAAACCACGCGGGTCGCAACCATCATGCTCGCGAAAGACCTGAGCCCCACCAGTTATCCGGCAAGCGGCAATCGCGGCGGGTTCCATGGCGCCTCGCACCATGCCAACATCAAGGCGAACATGGACAACTTCGCTTTGATCAACAAGTATCACATATCGATGCTGGCCTATTTCATCGACAAGTTGTCCAAGACACCCGACGGCGACGGCAACCTGCTCGATCACTCGATGGTTCTCTACGGCAGCAGCATGAGCAATGGGAACCAGCACGATCACGATCCATTGCCCATTGTTCTAGTGGGCGGTGGTTCAGGTCAGCTTCAGGGCAACCGTCACATCGTCACTCCGGCACACACCCCGATGGCAAATCTCCTCCTGAGTATGCTGGACAAGCTTGGGGTCCATCAGGATAGCTTCGGCGACAGCACAGGAAAGCTGGAGATTTAACTGTAGCGGCGGTCTATGACCGCCGAAAAACCGGCGCTCATAGAAGGTGTGAATGAATTGGCAGTTGGGCGTTTGAAACTCCACTCCTAAGTTAGGAGGGGTGCCTGCGAGGCCATCAAATTCCAGAAAGGCCGAGCAGGCGGGGTGGTTCCAAAGCTCCTGCTTGCAGGGTTTGCTGGGGAACCACCCCGTCTGCGCCATCCTTCGGTGGCTTCGCGGCATTTCTTGATGGCGCAGCCACCCCTCCTAACTTAGGAGGGGAATCCTCGCGTCCTGGCAATTCATTCACACCTTCATAGAGCGCCGCTACAGTTCGGTTTGCAACAGCGCGGCAAACTTTGCAACGGCGTTGCAAAAGATTTCGACGTCCCGACAAACTTTGCAACGACGCGGCAAACTTTGCAACGCCGTTGCAAAAGATTTCGACGTCCCGACAAACTTTGCAACGACACGGCAAAGTTAGCAACGCCGTTGCAAAAGATGTCGACGTCCCGACAAACTTTGCAACGACGCGGCAAAGTTCGCAACGCCGTTGCAAAAGATGTCGAGACTCGGCGAGCTTCGCGCAATTCTTACGTTCCTCGAGAAATTGGTGTGAGTCCAACTGCCCTGTTTATCTTAAGATGGTTTCCATAATGCGTTCGAAGTTGTTCATTATTGCGATGATCGGCCTTATCGCCGCCGGCAGCAGTGTCCTCTCCGCACAGGACGATCCGGTCAAAGTGCTGGTCGGCCGGCTCGACCTGCAGAAATATAAGGCGACGATCAAAGGGCTTACGCAATTCGGCGACAGGCGGCAGGGTACCGAACGCAATCGGAAAGCAGTCGATTGGATCGAAGGGCAGCTCAAGAGCTATGGCTGCACGAATACTGAACGAATCAAATATGAGTATGCGCCACCGGCCCCGGCGAATGCTCAAGCCGCACCGCGTGTAACCCAGCCCCCCGTCAGCGCGATCGCAAGCGGCGAAGTTGTCACCAGCTCAGGAGGGAGCCGGCTGCGCGGCATCCGCGCGCGAACGGGAGTAAACACCAATCCGAACGCCCAGCCGGATGTCCGGCTGCGTGAACTCAACTCGGAGCCGACAACACCAGGACCGCGCGAAGAGGTGTACTGCACCAAGGTCGGCGCGATCCATCCCGACGAGATGTACATCGTCGCCGCGCACATGGATGGACACGGCTGGGGCGAGGCCGCCAACGACGATGGTTCGGGCACAGCGCTCGTCATGGAACTGGCCCGCATCTTCAGCATGCCGGACGTGGAAACCGATCGCTCGATTCGATTCGCTCTCTGGAATAACGAGGAAACCGGTCTCAACGGCGCCCGCGCCTACGTTGAGCAGAGAGTGGAACTCCAGGGCAAAGAGAATCCTCCTGGATCAGGCCGCTATCCGGAACCAGCGTGGCTTGGCATGATCCAGCACGACATGATGCTCTGGGACCACGGTATGCCTCGACCCGATGGCTCGCTAAACCCGGAGCAGCGGCCTGAAGCAGACGTCAACATCGAATTCCAATCCACCGCGAAGTTGGCCGACAGGGCCATGAAGCTGTCGTTCTTTTTCCGGGACGCCAACGAGAAATACGCCACCGATTATCCTGCCGCTGTCGGAAACCACATGACCAACACCGATTCCACGCCTTTCATGGATCTGGTCCCGTCGATCAGCCTTCGCGAAAACGAGCGCGGAATGCAGACCGGCGCAGGCTGGAATCCGACCTGGCATCAGCCGACTGATGTGTACTCGACATTCAGCGATAAGGATTTCCGTCTTGGTCTCAACGCTGCGCAAACAACTCTGGGCGCAGTTGGGCAACTGGCGGGAGCGAGACTGAAAAAGCCTTAGATCGGAATTAGTCGCAGTGCACCCGTCAAACCGACCTCAACTCCCTGCCGAGATCGAAGAGTACCGCGACGCCCACTGGCAGCGCGAGGAGACAGCGCGCGTGGAAACCGTCCTGCAGGCCGAGCAGTTCATCGAACGCGTCGGGTTTACGGCCTGCCTGACGGACACGCGCCGGCCCGGGCCATCGCTCTACGTGGCTGTCTGCGGCAGGCGGGACGCCATCTTGCCCCGCAATGTGCAGAAAGACCCGGAATGCTCCCAAACCTGGACTTTGAAAGATCAAGTCATGCGCCGCGGACGCTTCTACTACGGCAAGCTCGGACGCCGCAGTGCGATGTTCGTGGCGCCGCGAATGATCCCCTACTTCAACGCGCTCTGGGGAATGCGGAAACGCGCGGAAAAAGAGCATTTGAGCAGGGCTGCGCTCGCCGTTCTGAAAGTGTTGCGTAAGGAATGGGAGATGGGGACGGCTGACCTGCGGGCCGAATCGGGCGTTTCGGATCGCAAGACGTTCCTGAAAACCATGGATGAACTGCAGGCTGCAATGATCGTCATACCCAGCGAGGTCGTCTACGACCCGAAGTTCACTTACCTGTGGGCGCTGGCCGAAGAGCGTTTTCCGGAAGAACTGTCGCGCAGAATCGATCGCCGAACGGCGTTGCGCGAAGTTGCCCGTTGTTTTCTGGACGGCGCGGGTCTGACGATACCGGGGGAACTGGCGCGTGTGACCGGCTTGTCGCGTCCCGAGGCGGGGCTTGGCAATCGCGCGCTGGTTAAGGAAGGCTACGCCGTGATGGTCGAGCAGGGAACTTATCTTCTCGCTGGATTCCCAGGGAAATTAAGATCTACTGTAGCGGCGCTCTATGAGCGCCGGCTTTTCGTGGAATCCACGAAGAACCGGCGGTCATAGACCGCCGCTACAGTACACTTTGTCGAACAATAGCCGCCCTTCATCCACAAAATTCCACCGTTCGCCGATTAATTGAAGACGGCCTCGCCAGAGTCCTCTATATTGACCGCCATGAACAGCGTGCTCAATGTAACGAATGCGGTGAAGAGTTTTGGATCCACCAAAGCTCTTGATGACGCCAGTTTCGAGCTGCGCGAGGGAGAGTGGCTGGCGCTTTTGGGACCGAACGGCGCCGGTAAAACCACCATCGTTCGATCGATCGCGGGTCGTGTCCGCCTGGACTCCGGGAAGATCATGCTGCTCGGAGCCCAGCTCAACGGCACCCGAGACGCCATGCGCCGCAAGCTGGGAATCGTCCCACAGGAGATTGCCCTGTATCCGCGCCTGACGGCTCAGGAAAACCTCCGATGCTTTGGCGAGCTGGTGGGACTGAATGGCGCGGCGCTCGAGGAAAGAGTCGAGTGGGCTCTCGATTTTACGGCGCTCTCCGACCGGGCGAATGATCCGATCCAGACTTTCTCGGGCGGAATGAAGCGCAGGCTCAACCTCGTTTGCGCCGTTCTGCATCGTCCGCCGATCCTGCTGCTCGATGAGCCTACAGTCGGTGTAGACCCGCAAAGCCGCCAGCGCATCTGGGAAATGCTGGAGAGTCTCCGCCGCGACGGCGCTTCCTTATTGTTGACCACGCACCAGCTCGACGAGGCGCAGCAGATCTGCGACCGGATCGTCGTCATCGATCGCGGCAAGGTCATCGCGGACGGAACGCTGGACGATCTCGTTCGGAAAACCATCGGTTCCAGGCGTCAGGTCGCGATCACATTCAGCACGGGAGAGACAGTCCGATCGGCCGTGAGTGACATCGGAGAAGACCTTTCAAAGATGCTTTCGGAAGCGAAATCGTCGGGCCACACGGTTACCGACGTGCATATCGAGTCGCCGACTCTGCAGGCCGTTTTCATTCATTTGACGGGAAGGGAGCTTCGAGAATGATTTCGACAATCATGAAAATCAGCCTGCTCAACATGAAGCGGGACAAGGTCGCCCTTCGCCTGACTTTTGTTCTGCCGATCGTCTTCTTTTCGATCTTTGCGATGATCTTTGGCGCATCGGACAGGACTACCCGAGACACCAGGTTCAAAGTGGCAGTCGCCGATCTCGACCATACCGACCTCAGCGGAAGGTTCATCGCGTCGCTGCAAAAGCAAAAAGCGCTGGAGATCTCAGCGGGTTCCGACAGGGAGTCTGTACACAAGCAGGTCCACGACGGGAAATCTCCTGTTGCCGTTGTCATTCAGAGCGGATTCTCGGCAACGAAGAGTGTCGAGGTGATCTACGATGCGTCGAATCCGATCGCCCAGAACGCCGTCAGCGGCTTGCTTCAAGCTTCAGCGATGATGATGGTGCCTCCCGCCATTCAGCCGTTTCTGACATCCCTGGTGCATGTCCAGTCCACCGATGTCCGCGCGGGGGAGACTCCGACCCAGCAACACTCCATGGTCGCGTACTACGCCGCAGGTATCGGCGTGATGTTTCTGCTCTTCTCGATGTCCGGAGCGGGCGGCGCGCTGATCGAGGAGCAGGAAAGCGGAACGCTGGAACGGGTGTTGGGAACGAATGCAACGATGTCCCGGCTCCTCGCCGGTTAATGGCTCTTCCTGTCTGCTGTTGGAGTGATGCAATTGACGATCATGTTCGTGTGGGCCGCGGTGGTGTTCCATATGGACTTTTTTACAGCGCAGCGTCT
>WNFT01007030.1_pt1 | contig 10271 bp, 9 predicted proteins | sample 5400191 | NCBI WGS metagenome assembly WNFT01 (sample SAMN13153359, study PRJNA577476) | soil metagenome | isolation source: 80 cm saprolite under Madrone tree | place: USA:California | collected 2016-06-14 | reverse complement strand
CGCCTTCCAGGAGAAAGAAGCCGCCTTGCGGGCAAAGGAAGCAGCATTGCAGAATTGCGTCGCCGCGGCTGATCAGTGCGGGAGGTTGAAAGACAGCCTCCAGGCCGAGAACAAAGAGACCAACGCAAAGCTAAAAGAAGCCTTAATAAGCTGGGGCCGCTGCATCAAAAGCAAGAATTCCTCCCGGCCGCAGGAAAAACCCAGCCCAAATTCGCCTTGACACCGCCCCCCCACGTCTCCTTTTTGCGAGCCACGGCGGCTGGACGGCGATGCATCCGGAAGATTATTCCTTGCGCCGATGGGTCCACAATAGGAGTTGTGGGAAGCAAAAATAGACATTGAGCTAACATCCGTATCTACATCGAGATAGGAGCAATTCGTGCGTTTCCAACAACATAATCAGAAGGACTGGAGGAGAATCCCGCCTTCCCTATCCTATATAGACATAATAGACAGGGGAGAGGCCGGCTCCGTACAACGCCTTACGCGAGAGCGGAGCGTAAGACATGCTCATCCGGGCCGCGACCCGCGCAGCACCCTGCGAGTTTGCCGTCAATTACGACCGCGGGCAAGCTATGGACACCGTACTGCTTCGCTTTGGACGCTACTTCAGACTTGTGCATGTCGTGGATGACTACCTCATGGGAAGAACCAGCTAGTCTTTTGACAACCTCTATTGTTTCTTTGCACGTTGAACAACCGGCGCTGAAGACTTCAATTTTCCTTCTTGCAGTCATGATGTTCTCCTAAGTATTTCCTCAAAATCGTTCGGTATGGCAGGCGGAGCAAGCCGCCTCCTGGTTGGGTTTGCCGCGAGATGGCCATGTGTTCCAGAGCGAAGCCATCACAAGAAGCCCAACGGAACCGTAGATCATGGGATTGGACTCCCACACGAACTTAGCTATCAGAACACCGCTAGCCGCAATGATTCCGAGCAGGAAAGGTCGGTACCCATGACGCTCTCTTGCCCTGAAGACCATTGCCCCTAAAGCCAGAACGAGGAATGCTACGGTTAGCGGGATTAGGTAAGCGACTGAGATTAGAAATCCAAGACCAATGGAAGTCAGCAGGCTCGCATAGGCTGGCCAGCAGGCGGGACAAGCTAATTTGGGAAGCATCGAGAAACCGATGCTCGGCAACGCCAGCAAGCCTTGCTTCCATCTGCTACTCATGCAGTCTCCCTATCAAGGCTCTCAAGGATGGGGCAGTCGGCAAGCGGTGCGCATCCGTCGCAGACTGTTGTGAGCTTTCGCAGGGTCTTCTTCATAGACTCAAGACTTTTGATCTTTGCTTCTATGTCGGCGATCTTGGTTTCAGCCCTCGCGCGGATTTCAGCGCTGGTTGTACGCCGCGATACGCGGAGCGACAGCAGTTCTCCGATCTCTGTCAGCGAGAACCCAAGCTGCTGAGCGCGCCGGATGAATCTTAGGCGGCGTGCGGTTTCGGCGGGAAACAAACGATAACCAGATACGCTGCGCGGAGGTCTTGGAAGCAGGCCGCGTCGCTCATAATAGCGAACGGTCTCCAGATTGACCCCGGCTTGCCTGGCGAGACGACCGATAGTGAGCGACTTTGTATTCATACGCACTTTCCGAGCTTAGTCTAAACCCCGGACTACGGTACGGGGTCAAGCGCTATTTTACGGGCAGTCGCACGTGCACCCGTTGGGCGCGGAAACCCACAGTAGACTCTTAGATTGGCAGTCCGATGCGCTTGAGTAAGTCTTGAAACCGAGGATCTGAGCGCAGCGGATCTAGCCGTGGCTCCCATTTCGTGTAAATGAGAAATGTGGAGTGCTCAGCCACGGCCTTATCCAACAGGGCAAATGCCTTGTCCTTTTCGCCCAGAGCCGCGTAGATCAGTGCGAGATCAAACGGTGAGACATAGGACTTCTTGGCGCGTTCCGAAAGCGTCTGCAGAACCTTCTCCGCTTCGCGCCGATTACCTGCAACAGCATATGCATGTCCGAGCGCAGCGACAAAGAACGGGTCGCCCTTTGTCACCTCGACTGCCCTCTTGAATTCCGCGACGGCCTCATTCGGCATTCGCTTTTGCTCATAGGTCCATCCGAGAATGGTCCGTTCCCATGGATCGTCAGGTTGCGATTTCAGGAACTTCGCCGCCAGACGTACTGCCTCATCGTAGTCGCGGGCGGCGAAGCTGTGCCAGCAGAGGCACGAATTCAGTCCGTCTCCGACCGGATCCAGCTCCACTGCGCGTTTGCTCTCGGCCTCCGATTCGGCAAGCCGCCCCATGGCCATGAGGTAATGCGCATGTTCGTGGCGGACATCTGCGTCGCTAGGGTTAAGCTCCAGCGCGCGCTTGAATTCCTGCTCCGCTCCTGCAAAATCCCAGTCGTAGTGCAGCTTGGCGAGCGCCAGCGCGCCATGGCCCTCCGGCAGGTGCTCGTCTTTCTGTACTGCAAGGCTCGCCGCTTCCTTCGTCTTGCCCCAGCCCTCGCTGGGCGATACCGCGCCGAAGAAGGCCAGAAACGAGTAAGCCTCGGCCATATGGGCGTAGGCAGGGGCGTAGTTGGGGTCGAGCTTGATGGCCTGACGATAGTAGTCAATGCTCTTCTGCAAATCGAAATTATCGAAGTAATAGTTTGCCCGCAGATAGTTCTCGTACGCCTCGGCATTTACTGGCTGCACTTTCGGCGCTGGGGCTGGCTGCGGACCTCCCAGACGGCTTTCGACCTGCTTAGCGATATCCGACGCTACTTCGTCCTGCAAGGAGAGCACGTCGCGGAAGTCGCGTTCATAAGTATTGGCCCAGAGATGCCGATCGTCAGAGGCGCGAACCAACTGCGCCGTGACGCGCACACGAGTGCCGGAGCGTTGCACAGAGCCTTCCACTACGGCGTCCGCATTGAGCTCATGCGCGATTGTCGGCAGAGACTTCTTGGCTGTTTTGTACTGGATCGCCGAGGTGCGGGAAATCACTTGCAGACTTTCCATTCGCGCCAGGTCGGTCGTCAGCGCCTCCGTCATGCCATCGGCGAAGTAGTCCTGTGCAGCATCGCCGGAGAGGTTTTGCAGGGGCAAAACAACAATCGTCCGCACTGGGCCGCTGGAGCTTTCAAAAAGCCGCTGGCGCCAATGCCCTGGATTAGCAACGACGGCCACGGCCACCATAGCCAGCATGATGGCGGCAAGGATAGCAACACCGCGCCAGGCAAAACGTCTGGCTGTCTGCTCTACACCTTCCACCGTCGCAATGAAGCGGTAGCCGCGCTTCGGAAGTGTTTCGACGTACCGCGGCGTATCCGCATCATCGTCCAGGGCCGCTCGCACTTCCCGGATGCAGAGGTTCAGGCCATGCTCAAAATCAACGAAGGTTTCGCTTCCCCAAATATTCTCGCGTAGCTCTTCCCGCGTGACGAGTTGACCGGGACGAGAGGCGAGCAACACCAAGATTTTGGCCGCCTGCGGACGCAGCCGAATGGTATGGCCGGACTTGCGCAGTTCGCCAGTGACGGAGTTGAGCTCGAAGACACCGAAGCGCAACGGAAGGTTGCTGGAAGCGCCGGTAGCCAAGAATCCCTCCAACCGGGGCGAAGTAAGCGAAGTATACGCCCAAAGGCGCTGATACTCGATTCCGCAAGCCCTCTGTTTTCAGTAAATTCGGTCCTCACCCAAAACTAATCCAGCGCGAATTGACCAGGTTCGTCCTGTGTTGCAACCTGCGGCACCTCGGCGGAACTGCCGAAGAGGCCAAGCCCCGGAAAGAACTAAAGGAGGAAACCATGCGCGCGTATTTAATAAGACTTCTGTTGCCGAGATTTGCCGTCGTGCTCTGCGCGCCGGTGCTCTTCGCCTCAGTGGCAAGGGCATCGCAAATCCAGACAGAGACGTTCGTGCCCGTGAAAATCGACTACCCTGGTTCGACTTCCACGGTCGCTCGAGGCATCAATAACCCCGGAGATGTAGTCGGAACCTATTTCTGCGCTGCCGCCTGCGTTAACCCCCTCACCGGAGAAACAAGTGCTGCTGGAACCCACGGCTTCCTGCTGCAAGATGGGGTGTTCACCCGCGTTGACGTACCTGGGGGTACCGCCACAGTGGCGCGCGGCATCAGCGAGCAAGGCGTTATCGTCGGACACTACAACGTCGGTGCCGTAACTCATGGATTCGCTTACCTCCACGGTATCTACATCAATCCCATTGACGTACCGGCGGATGATTTCGACCACCCGAGTTCAACCTTGCGGGATACGCTCCCCGTGCGCATCTCGCCCCAAGGCGACATCGTGGGCTGCTTTCACGAAGATAGCCAAACCATGACGACTATGCATGGTTGGCTGCTGCGTCAAGGCACATTCACTGTCCTTAAAACGGACCAGGCCACAAACAGCCACGATCCCGACACCATGAACAACGGCATTGCGCCGACGGGCGAAATTGCGGGGTTTTATCTTTCTTCGGGTGTGAGTTACATAGCTGATGAAAATGGGATCGTCATCACATTCACGGTCCCGGACAACCTCTTCACGTTGGCCTGGGACGTCAACGCTAAAGGCGATGTCGTTGGTGTGTACGGTAGCAATCAGTCCGGCTCGGTCGGAGCGGCCATAAATCCGAGCGGCTTTCTTCGCACCAAGGACGGGGACTATCTCGGTCTTAAAGTGCAGGGCGCCAGCATTACACAGATATTTGGAATCAATTCGCTCCGCTGCATCGTGGGCCAATTCACCGACTCTACCGGTACGCATGGATTCGTGTACCGGCTGAAAGAGGGCAATTTGTAGGTCCTATGCACGAACTCCACTGTTCAGCGCCCGGGATGCTGCTTTCACAAAATTGAAACTGTTCGCATCTCTCGGATTCAGGGCGCATGAAAATCGCCTTTAGCCTTCGAGTTGACAACAGGCTGCGAGGTTTCTGGGCTTGGTCCGTGTTGCGCGTCGGCTGGGTACCGCCCGGCTTCGGTCGGGCGGTATTCTTTGTCACGCTAAAGAACGCTGCAAGGTGCTAATGTGATCGTGGCGTCGCGGTGCCCCAGAAACAGTAGGTCCACGACTTCGGGAACGGCGCTAGGTACGCCGTTTCCATCTGCTCCATTTGAAAGCCACCGTTCGTGATGAGAGAGGGAATGTCTCGCGTTACGTGACAGCCTTCGAACAGCCAGTGAGGAATCGGCTCCGACTACCTCTGCCAGCGCCGTACTCGGGGTTCGGGAGCAAGCCCGTGTTCAAAAAAGATGAACCTCCCGCCTGGCTTAAGCACACGTCCAACACCTCAAATGGCCTCAAGCACGCCAGGAATCGTGCACAGCGTGAAGGTGCTGACCACCGTATCGACGGAACCGTCTTTCAGAGGGATGCGTTCGCCAGGAAGATCCAAGAACTCAATTTTAAAATCGGTAAGAATTTCTAAGGGGCATTAACGGGGCACTAAGGATTCCCTCCTTTCTTTTCAATTCCTTAGAAGGCCGGGCTGCACCGCAAAACTCCTTTGTTTCCTTATCGCTGGTAGATTCGAATCCCATCCTCTCTGCCAGTTTTCTTTCTTCTTTTCCAATTCGATAAGCTCTCATATCTGTTGCGGTTCTGAACTACATAACACGCTTCGGCCTTCTCCACGATCTTGGCAAAACCTGCGCGCATGACGAGATTTGGGCGGGGCACAGGTTTTGGGAGCCATCCGTGCCGGCTAGTTTCTATGAATTGAGTCAGGGGTTCGGCCAATCGCATGCCTCGCCGGGTGTGTGGTTCTGGCGCGCTGCGTTTCTTCCAATCCTGAGCGGTCCTTAGTTTTTGAGCAGAGAGCGGACGCGGGTTTCGTCCGACATTGGGAGCCAATCGCCTGGTTTCAGGCAGGTGTAAACGTCAACCTGGTAGCCTCCCAGCGAGGCCCTGGGATCGCCGGAAACCTGATCCTTCTTCAGGAAGAAAATCCCCCGCTGCAGCTTCTCGAACTTGGGAGAGTTCACCCAGGCTACGTCCCTGGAGAGCGGAAAGCGCACGACCATCTTGCCTTTTTTGGGTTTTGTTCCCTTGAGGACTGAGTCGATCTGGAGAACAGCTTCGTGCCAGTCCGCGCTGTGTTCCGAGGTGTGATAACGCGAGGCGGCGGATTTGGGGATGGTCCAGCGGTGAACATCCGTGACGCGGCCGATGACAACCAGCTCAGACGATGCGATGCGATTCTGGAGATCTTGATCGCTGATTTGCGTTTGAGCCTGGACGAGTGCGGATTCGGCTGTATCGGCTCCGGAGGCAGGTGCCCCGCCGCCCGGGTTGAACTCGTGACCCAGTTCCTTGACTGCTACTCCTGAACCAAAGATCCAGCCTTCCGTGTAGAACGTTGCTTGAGTGCCTTGCTGGAAACCGGATGGGTCTTTCAGCTCGACTGTGACGTTGTCGCCCTTTTTGAGCGAAATGGCCGGGGGCTTTTTTAAGACGGAGTCCACGCGAACGACGATCGTGTTCGGGGATTGCGGGACGCCGGCAAAGGAGGTTGCGCCAAGCTGGCTAACTGTGCCCGAAAAGACGATGCTCGATTGCTTGGCCAGCGCAGCCTGGTTGTTATGTGTTTGCGCGAACGCGGCGATGGACGGCGCAAGCATGGCAGTCCAGAGGATACCGGCAAAGAAGCTTGACAAAATTTTCATGTGCGCCTCTCCTTGTTCCGCGCGATGGCGGGAAAGCGCTTCAAGGTAACACCGGAACGCTAAAATAGAATGGATCGATGGAAACAGGCACGGGGTTGCCTGAGCCATCGTTGAGGGTCTTTGTGCTGAAATTCGCGGCGCGCTGATAGGTTACCCCCTGTGGGAAATTGGCGAGGTCCGGTGAGTTGTTGGCGGAAAAAACGCCACGGAACTCATTCCCAACGGAAAGCAAGTAGTCGTAGTCGCCCAGATAGGGCAAGAACTGCTCCACAGGTGTATTCGCCGGGACGCTTGCAAGAATGAGGTCCTGAACGGTTACGAAGCCATCGTGCGATTGCACAATATGTGTAACCCAACGGCCGCCGGAAAGTTGCTGGTAGAGAAGGCCGACGACGCCATTGTTGGCCACGGCCAGCGCGATGTTGGTTGCGTTCCTGATCGTGGTATGGGGCAGGTCCGCCTTGGACCAGGTCAGACCGCGGTCGGTCGAGCGGCGCACGTGGAGAGTATAGATATCGCCTTTGCGCCCGCGATCCGCCCAACCCACGTAGACCGTGGAGCTGTGATTGGGATCAACGGTGATGGAAAGCGTGGAACCTATGCGTTCCTGACCGAGCGTGGGCGAATTGGACCACGGGATGGAGGTGCGCTTGACGACGAGGCGGCCGGGAAGTTTGTCGGATGGGTCTCTGAGCGACTGAAAAGGATTGGGGCCAGTGCCTCCGACATCGTCGCGCACGACCACCACGTCGCTGGTGGCGGTTTTACCGTCAAATTTGCGCCAGCCGAAAAAGGCGGCGTACACGGTATTGTCGGCGGCGACGGCGGGACGAACGGACGGCCCATCCTGTCCGGCGGTATTGCGGGACTCGATGGAAAAGGATTTGTAAGTCGCGCCACCGTCCAGAGAGACATCGATTGTGGCGGTGCGGCCGTTGGGCTGATTGAAATCGTTGACGCCAACATAGATATGGTCGGCATTGGAAAAGCCCAGAGCCCGGACGAAGGGCTGGTCCACGTTGACGCGAGTGGACTGCACGTTCATAACGGAACTGGAAGAGACGTCATTCGATTCGGACTCGTCGAGAGTGATGGATGCCGCGCAAGCCAGCGTGCCGGCGTGAAGGTCGCCGCGCGGATGGTTCTCGCCCGTGGGCATGGCATGCGTGATGTCGCAAGTCATCCGCTGAACGGGCGTGATGGCGTTCAGGACCCAACTATTGCCACCGTCCTGGGAAACATAAACGGGTGCATTGCTACTGCTCGAAACGGGATTGGGATTGAATGCCGAAGCGACCATGACCTGTGGGTTGGCAGTTTGGACAGCGAGGAAAGGTTCGCTGTCTTGATTGGTTTCGCCGCTGAGACTTGCAGGGATGAGGTCCACAAGCTTGACCTGAATCGGCGAAGCATAGACAGGGCTTAAAGTGCCAGCGGATTGGACGCCATCGCCGCCAATGCCAGTTTTGGGCGGAGACTCCCTCTCAATGAGGAAAATTTCTGCATTCATAACAAGCAGAGTAAACGCCAGCAAGCGCATCCAAAATGCGGCGAAAACTTTCACGGCAATCGTCTCCCCAGTCAGACGGCGTTGAATTTTAAGTAGGGCAGGCCAGCAGGCGGGCTGGGCTCCGCATGGCACGCATATTTCGCTAGAGAAATAGTCGGCCGGGAAATCAGCATACACCTAGGCAATCCCGCCGACAATGGCCCATGCCGATATACTTTGCTTGGTGTTGCAGTAGTATTTGTTGATTAATTATCTTGCACAGTTGGACTCTAAGGAGCAGGCTTACCTACATCCTAAATTTTTCTAGGGGCAATTAGGGGGCACTAAGGATTCCCTCTCTTTCCTTTCAATACCTTAGAAGGCCGGAGTGCGCCGCAAAACTCCTTTGTTTCCAATACAGCAGTAGTTTCGATCCCCACTGCCCCTACCAACCATCCTTTTTCCCAACAACAACTTAGCGATTTGTCGAGGCGGCAAAAGGCGGCAATAAGAGCCTCAAGGGTGGCACCAATGGCTCGAAAGTACGATTCCTTGCGATGTTGTGCGAAAGTCCGTCACTGAACATCCGTTGCACGTCTGAGCGTCGCCAATGCGTTGCTTCATTTCCTAGAACCCCGTTTGGCCCAGGACGGGCACTCGTTCGGTTTTCCGACGCAATCGGGAGTTAGCCTGCCGCTTTAGCCGGTCGAATGGGGTCTGCTGGGTTTTGTCCAGTCGCCCCTCGGATAATACATCTCGATTCCGATCACAAAAGAATCATCCGTATAGGGTTGACAATGAACGACGCGGGCACGCGAGTAGAAATTGCCACGGATCGATCGAACCGAAAGCTGCTGATTCAGCCGCCAATCCTCTTCGTCACAGCTCGGGCGCCGTGGCAACTGATGTCGATGGTGGGAGCGACTTCGAAGGTTGGATTATCTGGGCTATAAAGATTCACAAACATCTTCATAGGGATGCGAGCTTCCTTTCGGCACAAAAGGGGCGTTTCTGCCAACGCTTTTCCTTCGAGCCGGGAGGTCCCACAGTAGCAATCCTACTTTGCGACCTTTGGAAGCAATGGTACTGAGGGGCAACGGCCCATCGGGCAACCAGGGCCAGACTTAGCCGGTGAACCAAACGCTTTACCGAAGCCATCTGATGAACCTAGCTCGCCTGTCAGCGAAGCGTCTCAAATGTCATTTGCTCAGACTCTTCAATATGCGGTGCCGCAATCTGCCGAAACGTTCGGTCCAAGCGCCGCATACGCCGCTCGCAGCAATCTCGTGTTGGCGTACAGTCCCGCGGTCAAATCGTCGATGCCATCTCCATCAGGGAAAGAGCCGCAGAAACCGAGGACCGCGCCATTCCGGTCATTGGCAGGGCGATCTAATTGGCGGTACAAGGAACAGTCACATTAGCGACCTTGGTGGAACGTCATTCGCGCTTTACTACGCTCGTAAAGATGTCAAAAGCGGATTCATTCCTTTGGTGTCAGTGGGGATGCAATACGAGCTCAGGCGCGGCAGGGGCTTAGCACGGCTGACAGCGGCGTTAAACCTTAGGCCACGCTTGGACGCTTACCCTCTTGCAGCAAATCCGGCCAATGGTTCGCCGGTCGCGCCCTGCGTAATAATCTCCGGCCAGACAGCCGCAGTTCGAGATTCTCAACATCGCTGTACCATAGTGCATGTGCATCGATTTCATCGCGTTTGCCAGTGGCTGATTCTGATACTGGTAAATCAATGAAGCGCCTTCCGGATCGTCTACTTGAATCACTGCTGCACAACTGCGTGACACGGACGTGGCCGTGGTGAGGTACACGGCGATTTGCGTCCAACTCTGGAAGATGTGGATCATCAGCTCGTGCCGCTTAGCATGACCGTCAAAAGATGTGATGAGGTAACCGCGCCAGTGTCCCGTGAGGTTCGGGATTCGAACCAGCCCCAATTTATGCACAAAGCATTTTCGCCAAAGATACCTGTCGAAAAGGGCGTAGAGCGCGCCGTAGAAAGCTATGCTGGAAGGGGCATCCGCCCACCAAGGGACCGACAAGTGGGCAGTAGCGAGAGATTTCGAGGTCACCCACGCCAAAGCAATCGCCAGCAACGCCAGCAGAAGAGGAACGATCCTCCTTTCATTCGAGTCTGTGCTGTAGCCGTGCATACTT
>WNFT01006534.1_pt1 | contig 10271 bp, 4 predicted proteins | sample 5400191 | NCBI WGS metagenome assembly WNFT01 (sample SAMN13153359, study PRJNA577476) | soil metagenome | isolation source: 80 cm saprolite under Madrone tree | place: USA:California | collected 2016-06-14 | reverse complement strand
TGCGCCGGGTATGCTCGACCGAGAGATATTCGCTGGTATCGGCGCCGGCCAGCGCCCAGGTATCGACGACCTGGGATCCGAAGGTGTTCACCAATCGGGCGGCCTGACCTTTCTTGAGGGCCAGGGCCAAGCCGGCGCCGCCGGAAATTTCCTGAATCGGCATCTTTACCTCCGAAGCCTGCACGCCACAGGCACCGGCGACAGGATAGGTGAGGGCACGCCTGCGGGCCTACTTTTTTCGCGCGCCAGGGCGTTCCCATGACCTCTTACCCTTCGCCCGCAATCGGGTAGAGTGACGCCGCTTGCGAATATCAGGGGGAAAGGCATGTTCAAGTCTCAAGAGCGGCCGGCCGCCGCATGCTGATCGTCACGTATAATACGCAGTGGGGTTGCGGGCGCGACGGACGGATCGATCTCGATCGGATCGCCGAGACCGTCAAGGATGCCGATGTGGTGGCCCTTCAGGAAGTCGAGCGTCATTGGCGGCCCCAGGCCCATCCCGATCAAGCCGCGCGTCTGGCAGCGCTTCTGCCGCACCATCGCTGGGTATACGGGGCCACTGTCGACCTCGACGGCAGCGAGGCGGGCGCCGACGGCACAATTCGCAATGTCCGACGCCAGTTCGGCAATATGATTCTCTCGCGCCTGCCCATCGCCTCCTCACGCACCCTGCCGCTGCCCACATTGCCGGTCAGCGGGGAGATCAACGATCAGTCCTCGCTGCTGGAGGCGGTGATCGACAACGGCGAGCGATCTTTCCGCCTCTACAACGTGCATCTCAATCATCTTTCGCGCCGCCAGAGGCTCATTCAGCTTGGCATCGTTATTCCCTTCATCGGCGACTCTGGCCGACGCGGCGGCATGATCAGTGCCCCCAACATGGCGGGCGGCCTGCCGGCGGACGAATGGATCGTCATGCCCGAAGGCAAGCTGCCGCCGATGCCGCAATCCGTGCTATTTATGGGCGATTTCAACTCGGAGCCCGACAGCCCGGAATACGACCTCGTCACCGGCCCCCGCGACCCGGTCTTTGGCCGGGTGACCGAGGTCGATCGCTTCGCTGACGCCCTCACCTTGGCCGGCTTGCCGGAGAATGAGGGCGTAACCTTCCCGGCCTCGCGCGGCAAGCCGCCGGCGCGCATCGATCACTGCTTCGTTTCGATGGACCTCATCCTGCGGGTGAAGCGAGCCTGGATCGACGGCGCGCCCGACGGATCGGACCATCAGCCGGTGTGGATGGAGCTCGCCGTTTAAGGCGATCGCTTCCTCTCTTGTTAGCGAATATGCTCCGGCCGGAAGCCGAGGCCCAGCAGACGGGCCGGCAGTCGCCGCAGGATCGGAAACCATTGCAGCAGCCGCACGACCAGCGCCGGACGGCCCCCGCCGCTGCCCGCCAGGATCCGGGTGATCACCCGATCCTGTATCAGGACCTGCAGGCGCTGGGTCATCGCTGTCGGCCAAAGCCGGCGTCGCTGCACCGCCGCCAAGTCGCTCTCGCCGGGCGCTCCCCGTGACAGCACAGGCGCCAGAATGTTAGCCGTCGCCACCGCGTCTTGGATGGCGAGATTGATCCCGACGCCGCCGATGGGCGACATAGCATGGGCGGCATCGCCGATGCAGAGCAGGCCCGGCCGATACCAGCGCCGCAGGCGATCGACCGCGACCGTCAGCAGTTTAATGTCGTTCCACGCGGACAGTTCGGCCGGCCGCTCGCCGAGCCAAGGCACCAGACGGCTTATGATGTCACGGAACGCCGGAAGCCCTTGTTCTCTAATGGCTTCGAAACCACCCTTGCGAATGACGAAAGCGCATTGCCAATAGCTGCCGCGATTGAGCATGACCATCAGCCGCCCTGCGTCGATCCGACCCAAGGTTTGCGGCTGATCGCTCGGCCGGCGCGACAAGCGCATCCACAGCACATCCATGGGCGCGCCAAGGGACATCACCTCCAGCCCGGCCTTGGCCCGCAAAACCGAATGGCGCCCGTCCGCGGCAACGACGAGGTCGGCGCGAATGGCGATTCGCCCCGTCCCGGTCTGGGCCGAGAGGCCGGCGATGCGGTCCCGTTCCTCGATGAGATCGGTTGCCACCGTATCGGTCAGTAGGCGAAAGTTCGGGTACCGCTTCGCGGCGGCAAGCAGGAAATTCAGGAAATCCCACTGCGGCATGAGGGCGAGGAATTTGCAGCGAGTCGGCAGATGACGAAAATCCGCGATCGTCACCGACGCATCGCCGATCTGTCCGCCCACCGTCTGCACTTCGTCATGGGGCAGGCTGAGGAAGGCATCGAGCAGGCCCAGCTCATGCATTACTTCCAAGGTGGAGGGATGGATGGTGTCGCCGCGGAAATCGCGCAGGAAGTCCGCGTGCTTCTCCAGCACCAGCACATCGACGCCCCGTCGGGCCAGCAGCAGCCCCAGCATCATGCCCGCCGGCCCGCCGCCCGCGATGCAGCAGCGCACGGCGATTGGATCTTGAGCCATCCGCCCGATTCCCACCTTGGACCATCGCCTTCATAATACGGCGGCTCGGCCGGGGCGTACTACGCCGGCCGGCGCGGCAGAGGGGTGGAGAAAAGCACATATATTTTAGATAGTTATGAAGAAGAGTGGCTAAGCGTTCAACTTGTGCTGGCCGCCTCCGGCCAGACAGTTTCCTGTGCCGCCGCTTCCCGGCCCTTTTTTGCCTTGCCCTCCACCTGCTGTTGCCCGATTCTCAAGTCGTACAACTGATCGCTGTCCGGCGGTCCGTCTGTTGGAGGGAACCGATGACGACGATGCGTTTTAGGCCGCTCCTCTTTGTGGCCGCTCTTGCGCTTCTGGGCAGCAGTGGAATTGCCCGCGCCGGCGGTGGCGACACCAGCCATAAATATTGCCCGCGCGGGGCTTCGATGTATTGGTGGATCTTCGGATATTGGTGCGAGGACGGCACCTACGCCGGCGTTCATCCGTTGGAGTGCAAATCCGGCCCAGGCCAGGCACCCGGAACCTGGAACAACAGCGCGCTGACACCCGATCAGCTTTGCATGCAGCAAAGCAGTGCAGCGACCCAGCCGGTGAGCACGAACCCGTAAAGTTTTGCGGGCCCAGCGACGGCCACTCAACCTGTAGCATCCTACGTCGGACCCGGCTCACCGCCGGGTCTTGCGATTCTTACCCGCGAAATTCGAATTGCCGAGCTCGGCAGGTATGGCAAAGTGCCCTACCTCAATTCGAGAGCCCCTCATGAAACTTGAATCCAATCGGACCGCCGAGCGTCCCACCTTCGTCACCCACCTGGAATGCTCGCTGACCGGCGAGCGCTATGAGGCCGACCGCCTCCACGGCCTATCGGCCGCAGGCCGACCGCTTCTCGTGCGCTATGACTTGGCAGGCATCGGCAAATCCGTGACCCGCGAGGCGCTGAAGGGGCGCGAGCCGGATTTCTGGCGCTATCGCGAGTTCCTGCCGGTGCGCCGGGTCCAGGATATCGTCTCGCTGGGCGAGACCATGACGCCGCTGATCGCGCTCGATCGGACATCGCGCGAGTTGGGCGCCGGCGAGATTCTGGTGAAAGACGAGGGCCGCTTGCCCACCGGCTCGTTCAAGGCGCGCGGCCTGGCGGTCGCCATCTGCATGGCCAAGGAGCTGGGCGTCAGCCGCGTTGCAATGCCCACCAACGGCAATGCAGGTGCCGCAATGGCCGCCTATGCCAGCCGGGCCGGGATGGAGAGTTTCGTCTTCTGCCCGGAAGATACGCCCGAGGTGAATGTTCGCGAGATCGCTCTTCAGGGTGCCAAGGTCTGGCGGGTGAACGGCCTGATCAACGACTGCGGCAAGATCGTGGGCGAGGGCAAACAGGCCATGGGCTGGTTCGATCTCTCCACCTTGAAGGAGCCCTATCGCATCGAGGGCAAAAAGACTATGGGCCTGGAACTTGCCGAGCAGCTGGGATGGGAGTTGCCCGATGCCATCTTCTATCCCACCGGCGGCGGTACCGGGCTGATTGGCATGTGGAAGGCCTTCGAGGAGCTGGAAGCGCTGGGCTGGATCGGTAAAAAGCGGCCCAAGATGATCGCCGTTCAAGCCACGGGATGCGCCCCGATCGTCAAGGCCTTTGAGGAGGGGCTGGAACATGCGCCCCTCTGGCCCAACGCCCACACGATCGCCAGCGGCATTCGCGTGCCCGTCGCGGTCGGCGATTTTCTAATTCTCCGCGCCGTGCGCCAATCCGGCGGCTACGCCATCGCGGTGGAAGACGAGGCCATTGAAGCCGCGCGCAGCGAGATCGCGCGCAAGGAGGGGCTGCTGCTCTGTCCCGAGGGTGCGGCAACATATGCGGCCCTCAAGCGGTCCCTGGCCGAGGGGCGCATTTCGCGCGACGAGCGGGTGGTTCTTTACAATTGCGGGGCGGGGCTCAAATACCCCATGCCGCCGGCGGAATTGCGCATCGACCGCCACAAGCCCATCGACTACGCGGCGCTGGCGAAGATTGGGTAGTGGCTGTGATTGATCTGACCCTCTAGGACATCAGTCGCAATCCGGGCATAGAGCATTGCGTGGCGTAACTCAGCATTTTGACCCGAAACCGACACTCGCGACCGGCGGGCTGATGTTCCCAACGGGGCGCGCAAAATCACGATGCACTGTCCGGGTGTGCAGGCAACGTGAATTGAAAGCTGGCACCCTGGGGTACATTCGCGGCCGCCCACAAGCGTCCCCCGTGAGCTTCGATGGTCGAACGGCAGATCGATAGGCCCATCCCCAAGCCGCCGGGCTTGGTCGTGTAGAAGGCGTCGAAGAGGCGCTCGAGGCTGGCGGGGGCCAGCCCCGGCCCCGAATCCCGCACTGCGACGAGCACGCCATCCGGTTCGGTCTTACCGGTGCTGATCAGCAATTCTCGCAACCCCTCGCTGACGCCGCTCATCGCCTCGACGGCGTTCATGATCAAATTAAGGACCACTTGTTGCAGTTGGACTCGATCTCCTTGAATGAGCGGCAAGCCCTCCGCGAGTTGCGTCTGCACCGAGACGCCGTTCTTCACCGCTTCGCCACGGGTCAGAGCAATGACCTCAAGGATTGTTTCGTTGATCTCCAAGTCATCCATCCGTGGGGGCGCCTTCTTGATTAGGCCACGGATCCGGCCGAAGACGTCGGCGGCGCGATTGCCATCCTTGACGATACGGCCGAGGGCCTGCCGGACCTCCTCCAGATCTGGCGGCTGGGCGCCCAGCCAGCGCAAAGCGGCATGGGCATTGGTGGCTACCGCTGAAATCGGCTGGCTGACTTCATGGGCAATCGAAGCCGACAGCTGCCCAAGTGTCGCGACGCGGTTCGCGTGCGCCAGGTCCGCCTGCGCGTCGCGCAAGGCTTCCGAGGCGAGCACATGCTCGGTGAGGTCGCGGCCGATCGCCAGTACGGCCTCCACCTGCTCCGCGTCCGGCCGCAGCGGCGAGTAGGTCACCGCCACGTAGCGCCGGCCGCGAGCGTAGTTGAACCACTCGGCGTAACTGACGTCTTCACCCGCGAGGCAACGGTCCACTTTCGGCTTTATGGTCTGCTCGAAGACCTCCATACCGAACAGGTCTGCGATGTGCATCCCGACGATCCTCTCGGCGGGCATCCCCGAATTGCGCCCGTAGGTCGGGTTGACCCGCTGATACCGGTAATCTCGTCCGATGATGCACACGACATCAGGCGAGCTCTCGAACATCTGCCCGGTCAGATATTCCGCCCGCTTGCGTTCGTCGAACAGCAGCTTCTGGCGCGCCTCCGCCTGCTTGCGCTCGGTCAAATCGAGCACGAAGGTGACTCCTTGGTTCGCAGGTTCATCGAAACCTGCCGCGCCGAGCAAGACGGGCACGCGGGTGCCGTCTATCCGAAAGTACTCCTTCTCGAATACTTTGCAGCGTCCCGTCGCCCTGAGCTCTACCAGGGAGCGCTCGTCCGCGTCGATCCATTCATCGGGCGTCAGCGTCGTCCCCCAGCGCAGGCGACCCGAAACAAGATCGTCGCGGCTGTATCCCACCAGGCGGAGAAAGGCGTCGTTCGCCTCGAGAATGCGACCTTGATAATCCCAAATGTAGATCCCAATGATGTTGGAATCGATCACGCGCCGGATCTTGGCCTCGCGCTCCTGGAGATCGCTGTAGAGACGGGTGTTCTCCAGCGAGATCGCTGCTTGCGCCGCCAGCAGTTTCAGCACCGCGATCCGGGTCGGAGTGAAGACGTGGGGGGTCAGGCTATTTTCGAGGTAGAGCACACCGATGAGTTTGGCCTGGTTAATCAAGGGCAAGCAGAGAATTGAACGGGCCTGATGCTGACGGATGTACGCATCCGCGGAATACGGGTTCTGGGCGGCGGCATCGTCGAGAATCACGCTTTCCTGGGTGTGCATGACATAATGGACGATCGACTCGGGCAGCGCGGTCGCGGCCACGGACGGTTCTCGCAGACGCACGATGACCGTGTCGCCGCTGGTCGTGGCTTCCGCCTCAATTCTCTGTTCAACGCCTCGCAGAAGAATCAACAGACCTCGCTCAGCACCCGCGTGCTCGATCGCTGCGCGCATAAGCGTGTCGATCAGTTTCTCCAAGACGATCTCGCCCGACACTGCTTGCGAGACTTTGATAACGGTAGCGAGATCCAAGTATTCGACCGGTGCCTCGATCGTGCTCGTCGGACCGGACGCTGGCTCTTCCCCTCTAAGGTTCGGATATGACTGATCGAGTTGCCGCACCTTTCCATCGGCTCCCCATCGGCGATAGCAGTACCGGGCGTCCTGCAAATACGCGTGCGCAATCCTCTCGAAACCACGTGCCGCGTAGAAGCGCGCGGCGAGTTCGTTGCTAAGGCCCTCGTTCTGGACGAAGCCGTGTTCCCGTGCCAATCCGATGGCCTCTTCATAGAGGCGCATCGCGTCCAGCTCCCGTCCTTCCAGGCGCGCAATCTCGGCGCCGACCAATGCCGCGCGGTTCGCGAAGGTTTCTGGACCGTTCTGCGCCCATACCGTGATCTGCTTGTGGTGAGCTGTCAGTACTTCGAGATGCTGAGGCCGCTCTTCGGCCGAAGCCGTATCCCACCGGGCTGCCCGGGCAAGTGCCCCGTAGAAATGGTATTCGGATAACTCCACTTGCGTCGGCACAGTCCAGAGCAGCGCCTCGGCTTTCGATGCCGCCGCGACAGCAGAAGGGCCGTCACCAGCGTAGACGCACGCTTGCAGTTTGCGAATCCAGTGTCGGGATGCAGCAACGACCAGCCGAGGATTGCTCTCCAGACGCCGCTCGAAGCGGCTCTCGTCGAACACTGCGTTATTGAAGGAGTTCAGGTTCGATGTCAGTCCGCGGAGCGCCCGGATGAGCCCGAGCTGTGAGGCAATGATGTCGCTGACGAGACCGAACTGCACCTTTCGCACGATTTCGACCGTAGCCTCGGCCTCTCGTTCGACTTCACCAAGCGGGTCTCCGGAGGCGATGCGGTTCGTGTTCAGGTCGCAGCAGCTGTAGGCGGCATAAGTAAGGTCACCGGCTTCCTGTGCAGCCTTGAAGGAGCGCCGCAGGAAGGGCTGGCAGGTCGGCAGGTGCTGCGTCCAGTGCGCGACATGGACCGCGAAGACCAGGTAGACGCGGGCACTGAGACGGTCGAGCCCACGCGTCTCGACCAGATCCAGGCCAAGCCTGCCGAAGCGGAACCCTGCCCGGTAGTCCCCGAAGTATGTACCGAGGATGCCGCCCAGCCATGCATAGGCGAGGCATGATCCGTCCGTGTTGCCATACTCCAGGCTGAGGATGGCCATCCGGCCGACGACGAGACGGAAAAGATTCAAATCCGTGAACAAGGCGGGCGACGTAAGCACCGTGAGCACGTCCATGGTTGCGCGACGGTCGGGATCGGTCATCAGCGGCAGGTCAGCCAGCGCCTCGATCGAGCCAGAGCCCAACCGCCCCCACAACCGATCATACTCCTGCCGGACTTCCTCTGCTGTCGCGTGCAGCGACCACTGGACGCCAACCTTCCGGAGATACTCCAGGCCCACTTCGACAGCGCTGTCACTCTGGTCGAGATTCGTATAGAGATTGATGCGAACGCAGGCGACCGCAGCAGAATCAACAGTGGTCCGTGCGCGCGTCGACAGCAATGAGAGCCGTTCTTCCGCTGCAGCCAATTCCCCGGTCAAATACTCGCACTCGGCCCAGTTAAGCTCGAGGTCGAAGGTGAGCTGGTAGTATTGTTCCCATCCGTTCTCGGCCAGCAGAGCGCGTCCGGCGGCAAAATACTGACGGGCTAAAGCATAGGCGGTTGCCGCCTTGGCGCGCCTGCCCGCGATGAGGTTTAGCTCGGCGACCTGCTCGCGCTCCTGCCGCATGGTAATCAGCGCCGCGCCGCGGTAGAATTGGTTCACGATGTCAAAGATGTTCTCTTCGATGTCCGCTGGCGCGGTCCGCGCTGCAAGCAATCGGCCAATCCGAAGATGCGCCATAGCACGTTCGCCTTCGGCGATGAGCGCATAAGCCGCCTCTTGGATACGGTCGTGGAGGAATGTGTAGGTGCTGTCCGTGCGGGTGACGAGGCCGGCCCGGACGGCTTCCCAGAGCGCCGCGTGCATTGCTTCCTCGAACCCCCCGTGAACCAGGGTGAGCGCAGCTGTCTCTGCCGCATTCCCTAAACAGGCCAGTTGTCCCAAAGCTTTCTGGGTCATATGGGGTAGACGGCCCAGCTTCGCAGCCATGAGATCCGCTACGTTGTCAGTGAAACCCTTGGCGCGGATGCGTTGCAAGTCCCAGGTCCAGGCCGCCGTGCCAGAATCGAACGCCAGGAGCCCCTCCTCTATCAGAGCGAGCAAGAACTGGATCGTGAAGAACGGGTTGCCATCGGTCTTCTCGAACACCAGGCCGGCCAAGGGTCGCGCGCGCTCATGATCCGCGTGCAAGGCATCCGCCAACAGCCGCTCCACATCGTCCGGCATGAGGGGCGCGAGCAGAATCTCCTGCGCCCTTCCTCCGGCTTCCCGGAGCCTCGCCAGCATTCGAGCGAGCGGGTGCGAGGGGCTGACCTCGTTGTCTCGGTAGGCGCCGATCAGGAGCAGGTGCCGCACCTCCGGGTGCAGGACGAGATGCTCGATCAAATCGAGGGTCGCCGAATCCAGCCATTGCAGATCGTCGAGGAACAGCGCGAGTGGGTGCTCCGGCCGAGCAAACACGCCGAGGAAACGCCGGAACACCAGTTGGAACCGAGCCTGCTGGTCCTGTGGCGGCAGCTCGGGTGCGGCCGGCTGCTCCCCGATGACAAGAGCCAGGTCCGGGGCGAGATTGACCATGAGCTGCCCATTCGGGCCGAGCACCTCCAGCAAGTCGGTGCGCCATCGCTCCATCTCGGCGTCGCTCTTGCCGAGGATCTGGTGGACAAGGCTCTGGAAGGCCTGGGCCAGCGTCGCGTACGGGGTATTTCGCTTGTACTGGTCGAACTTGCCCGACGCAAAAAGGCCGCGCGACGGAACAAGCACCTTGTGCAGCTCATTGACGACGGACGACTTGCCGATACCAGAATATCCGGAGACGAGCACCAACTCCGGCGTGCCAGTCGCTACGACGCGGTTGAAGGAGGCGAGCAAGGTGTCGATCTCGCCCGCTCGCCCGTACAATTTCTCGGGGACCAGCAGCCGATCCGGCGTGTCGTGTTCGCCGATCGCGAATTCGTCGACACCGCCCTGAGTTTCCCATTCTGCAAGGCAGCGCCGAAGATCACGCTCAACGCCTGCCGCTGTCTGGTAGCGTTCCTCGGCAGTCTTGGTGAGCAGCTTCAAGATTATGGCGGAGACAGGGGCCGGGAGATTCTCCAATCGCTCGCCGGGCGGCACCGGCTTCCTCGCGATATGGCAATGAATCCACTCCATGGGATCGGAGGCCCTAAAGGGAAGGATCCCGGTCAGCATTTCATAAAGCGTGACGCCAAGAGAGTAGAGGTCGCTCCGGGAATCGATCGAACGATTCATTCGTCCGGTCTGTTCGGGTGCCATGTAGGCGAGTGTCCCTGCGATGAACTCGGGTGGGGCGGGCGACTGGCGCTCGCGCGGAAGGCGCGAAGCGATACCGAATCCCATGAGCCAGACCTGGCCGGTCGCGGCGTTAACGAGAACATTGGCCGGCTTGACGTCCTTGTGGATGAGGCCACGTTTATGCAGGTGCCTAAGCGTGGCCGATAGAGCGACGGCGAGGCGCAGGAATCGCCCGACCTCCATGGGCGGGCCGAGAAGGCGGTCAAGCGGCTCGCCCCCGGGATCCTCGAGCAGCAGCA